>JACCDR010222962.1_pt1 | contig 15947 bp, 13 predicted proteins | sample 7446431 | NCBI WGS metagenome assembly JACCDR01 (sample SAMN15323443, study PRJNA562643) | freshwater metagenome | isolation source: river surface water | place: USA:Blue River Watershed | collected 2017-08-17 | reverse complement strand
ATCGCACGCCGCAATCTGGCGTGTTATAGCGCTGTTTCACGCCGACCCTGCGTCATCAGGGGCACCAGCGGGTTGCAGGCGGTAGCCAAAACCACGAACGGTTTGAATATAAGCTTTGGGCGATATGGCCTTGCATTTGGCACGTAAGCTTTTGATATGGGTATCAATATTACGCTCATAGCCACTGACGACACTCTGGCCACCGGCGTGCAATAACTGCTCGCGGTTTAACACATGTTCAGGCTGCGCCAGTAAACTGGTTAACAGCCGATACTCTAATGCGGTTAGCTGCAGCGGCTGCTCGGCCAGCCATACCCGGCAGCTGTGTGGCTGCCAACAAAAATCTCCCACCTGATGTGTCGCTTGGTGCTGTGGCGGCGCATGTTCCAAGCGGAGATCGGCAGTGTGCGGTGCTGCGGTGTTCGGCGCTGTGCTGTTTAAGGCTGAAGTGTTTGGCGAAGCGGTGTTTGGTACTGAAGTGTTTAGTGTTGCGGTGTTCAGTACTGCGCTGATGGGCGATGAGGTAGGCTGTACAGCTGTCGCATGGGCGACAGGGCGCTGCCAGCGTTTTAAATTGGCGCGGACTCGTGCCACCAATTCCCGTGGGCTAAACGGCTTGCTGATATAGTCATCGGCACCCAGCTCAAGGCCCACCACGCGATCGATTTCATGATGGCGCGCCGTCAAAAATAGCACGGGCACGTCGCTGTGTTTACGCAATTCTTTGCAAAAATCAAAGCCGCTGCCATCTGGCAGGCCCACATCCAATACCACCAAATCAGCCTGTGCCCAGTGCTGTTTGGCATCGCTCAGTAGGCTGCTCCAGTGTGTTGTCCAGCCTTCGGCTTGCAAACTAAATAGCACCGCATCGGCGATGGCCGGTTCATCTTCAACCAACAAAATATGCGGCATAGTGCCTCAAGCCCTTAAATCCATGAGAAGGCTATCATACCTGTTCAGGGTGGCGGATCTCCAGCGCAAGCGTTTGCACTATGTTGTTACCGAAGCTGTTACCGATGCTTTCACGGCTGCATTCACAGATGTTCTGGGCGGCTGCTCTGTGCGCCCATCACCACCACGGCAGTTCTGCGGCGGCGTGAACGAGCTCGCTCCTTAACCCAGCCGTACGGCGATGACCAGACTCGACCCTAGGATGCCGATACGCTGGCGACCGGTTGAATATGATAAAGCTGCACCGATGGGTGATCAAAAAAGCCCACTTCCCAGGGGTTTTTCGCAATAAATAACTCTTTGATTGGGTTAAATAACGGCGAGCTGCGAGCAATATGATGCACATGGCCGTGGATCAGGCTGTAGTTCCATTGGATGGCATTTACAAAGGTAAAATCAGCTCGGGAATCTATGGCGAACAAACAGCGCTGATCACGCTGCAGCACCGCCATTTTAAAACTCTCATCAAAGGTGATAAAAAAGATATCGTCATGGATCGACGATAAAAACGCCATCACGGTACTGTGCGGTTGCTGCGGTGCACGCGTGATCAATACGCCCACTTTATTCATCCGCTCCGTATCGTCCATCGGTGGCACGGCGGTTAAGGGTGATGCTGGAATGGCCTGCAGCGGTCGACTATCGTGCGGATAGGCGTAATCGGCGGCTTGTATACCCAGCACGGTTTTGTTACCAAACATCACCATACACTCGCGTGGCGCGACTTCAACCATATCATGGTACACCCGCAGGACTTGTCCTTTGTAAGAGGCGCGGTACACCGATAATTCAGCATCATACTCACTAACACCGGTTCGGTTGTCTAAATGAATGGTGATCACATCACCAGGCTGTAAGTGATGCCCGGTTGGAAAACTGCAGTGAAGATGGTTATTGGGATGCACAAAAACGCAGCAGACAGCGGCATGCAGCCGCATATCAACATAATAACTGGCCACGCCCAATGCTTGTTTGCCAATGGCATCGCACAGATTAGTAATCGCATCCATGATAAAACTCCTTGCGGTTGAGACGTCACAGTCGCGCTGGCGGCGTGATGGTTTGACAAGGGCGGCAGCACACTCCACCTCGCGGCGCCGCACATTGGGATGCCATCAGTATGGAAGCAAACCGCATGAATGTAAAAGTCGCGGCCTAACATCGTTAGGCGCGGTCCGCAATCCCATGACAGGCTGTAAATGCCGCAATAGCAGCTTGTGCCAGCGTGGTCTGAGTAGAGCTAAATGAGCTAGTTTTGCTGCTGTGTTTTTGGCTAATTAAGACAACGGGGATTTGATAGGAATATCGCTCGGGTCGAATGGCTTTAAACAGGCCTTTTTCCACCCAACTGCTGGCATAGTGCTCGGGCAAGTAGCCAATAAATTGACCGGATAAAATCAGGTGCGCTATGCCTTCGTCATGGTAAGCGCTGGCGCTATTTTGGTAATTTAAACCATCGTTCCGGCTGTCTTTATCGCGCAGATAATTGCTGGTAATCACATCGGCGCTGGCCAGCAATGGTTTGATATCTTTGTCCGGACAGTCAAACAGTGGGTGTCCACGACCGCAATACAGATAGTTGGTTTCATGGTGCAGCGGTAGATAATCCAAGCCTCGGATATGATGTCGACTGACACCTATGCCAACCACGCAGCGGCCATTGGCAACCGCCGTTTCCACTTCGCGCGCCTCACAGACATGGATATCAAATTGTAATTTATCGCTTTTTTGCTTTAGCAGCGCGATGGCTTGTGCCACTTGGCAGCGCGGATCGTTGATCAAGGTATCTATGATGGCAATGGTGACACGCCCCGCCAGGCTATGTTTCGAGCTGGCCACCGTGCTGGCAAAGGTTTCGCACTGCTGCAGCAAATCCAACGAGGCTTGATAGGTAATGCGGCCGGCATCGGTCAGCTCAAAGCCACTGCGGCCACGTTTACATAAAATCACGCCGAGCCGAATTTCCAGATCCGACAAATGGGTGCTGATGGTGGAGCGGCCAATATTCAAGCGCGACTCCGCCGCCGATAAACCGCCACACTCCACAATAGTGACAAACATCCGTAGTAACCGTAAATCAACATCTTGCACTTGCATCATGGTCGCCTTGGTTGGGGTTTTAATTCAATTCGTTAGTTTGATAAAACCGGAATAAGCTACGATTATTATCTATTTATAAAACTTCGATCGCAAGTTAGCATGCTGCGCATTCACGGTGAGTTGGCGATGGCCAGCATGCGCAGCACATAGGTGGCGTGTGCATCAGCCGTTAGTGTTGATTTCAAGGAGCAGCATATGGTTTCAGCAACGAATTCTTCGACGTCGCAGGCGTCGGCAACGGCCTCTTCTGGCGTGTTTCGCTACGGCATTGATCGGCTCGATCTGGCCAGTGTCAATGCCATCGCCGACGGTCAATTGCCTGCCGTCCTGTGTGATCAGGCGATCGCCAATATCAATCAAAGCCGGGCCTGTGTGGAACAGATGGCGGCCTCGAGCAAGCCGATTTATGGCATTAACACCGGTTTTGGCCCTTTGTGTGATACGCAAATATCGCCGGCCGAAACGGCGCTGCTGCAAAAAAATCTGTTGATTACCCATGCGGTGGGGGTGGGTGAACCTATTGCCAAAGCTATCTCGAAGCTGATGCTGATCACCAAAGTACATGCGTTAAGCCAAGGTTATTCTGGCGTGCGGCTGGCCGTGGTGGAGCGCATGTTGCAGTTTATCGCGCTGGATTTAATTCCGGTGGTGCCAGAGCAAGGTTCGGTCGGTGCCTCGGGCGACTTAGCGCCGTTGTCGCATTTGTTTCTGCCATTAATTGGCGAAGGTGAGTTTTGGGGCAAAGGCGACAGCAAAGCACTGGTGCCGGCGGCCGATGCCCTGGCGGCGCATGGTTTAGCGCCACTGGAGCTGCAAGCCAAAGAAGGCTTGGGGCTGATTAATGGCACGCAATTTATTTTATCGCACGCCATCACGGCCTTGAGCAAAATGCAATATTTGCTGGATTTAGCCGACGTCGCCGGCGCTATGAGTATCGAAGGCATGCAGGGCAGTGGCTCACCGTTCCGGCCAGAGCTGCATCAGATCCGGCCGTTTGCGGGTAACATTCAAGTGGCGGCGCGGATGCGGCGCTTGTTTAAAGACTCGCAAAATATGGCATCGCATACCGGCTGTGCTCGGGTGCAGGATCCATATTCGCTGCGCTGTATTCCTCAAGTCCATGGCGCTTCGCGCAATGCGTTTGCGCATTTAAATGCTATGGTCGAAATCGAGATGAACTCGGTCACAGACAATCCGATCGTGATCAGCGCTGAAGAGGCTTTATCGGGCGGCGGCTTCCACGGTCAGCCACTGGCGATGGTGCTGGATTACACCTCGATTGCGGCCGCCGAGCTTGGCAATATTTCTGATCGTCGTTGTTACTTGCTGCTGGAAGGTCTGCATGGTTTACCGCGTTTGTTGACCAAAGCCGGTGGTTTAAATTCAGGCATGATGATCCCGCAATACACTACGGCGGCCTTGGTGACAGAAAACAAATCACTGTGTTTCCCGCCCTCTGCCGATAGCGTACCCACCTCGATGGGGCAAGAAGATCACGTTTCGATGGGCAGTATTTCAGGTCGTAAGTTAAACCAAATTTTAGGCAACCTTGAAAAAATTCTGGCCATCGAATTGATGTATGCCGCGCAAGCGATTGATTTCCGCCGGCCGAATCAATGCTCCGATATGATTGAAGCAAATCATGCCATTATCCGCGCCAAGGTGAAGCGCTTGGATGAAGACCGATTATTGAAGCCAGACATTGATGCCATGATCCAGCTGGTCCGCAGCCAAGCCATCAAGGTGGCGATACCTGCGCATGAACTTGACACGGCAACGCTTGCATAGGAGACGGATGATGACTTTTCAACAACAAATCAAACAAGGTATTCCGGCGACCTTGCCCGCTGCGAAGCCGTATCCAAAGGATGCGAACCGCGCGCCAAAACGCAAAGATGTGCTGAGCTTGGCGGAAAAACAACTGGCGATCCGCAATGCACTGCGCTATTTCCCTACGCAGTGGCATGCCGAATTGGCCGCCGAGTTCGCGCAAGAGCTGAACGATTTTGGCCGTATTTACATGTATCGCTTTAAGCCAGATTATGCCATCAAAGCGCGGCCGATCAGTGAATATCCAGCCAAGTGCCAACAAGCTGCCGCCATTATGTTGATGATCGATAACAACTTGGATCCCGCTGTGGCGCAGCATCCAGAAGAGCTCATCACCTACGGTGGCAATGGCGCCGTGTTCCAAAACTGGGCGCAGTACCGGTTGACCATGCAATATCTCAGTGAGATGGACGCCGACCAAACCCTGCACATGTACTCGGGGCACCCGATGGGCTTGTTTCCATCATCGCCAGAGGCGCCGCGGGTGGTGGTCACCAACGGCATGATGATCCCGAATTATTCAAAACCAGATGATTGGGAGCGGTTTAATGCGTTGGGGGTGACGCAATATGGCCAAATGACGGCGGGTTCTTACATGTACATTGGCCCGCAGGGCATAGTGCATGGAACCACCATTACGGTCATGAATGCGTTTCGTAAAGTGTTGGCCAAAGGCGATACGCCCAAAGGCAAAATCTTTTTAACCGCCGGTTTAGGTGGCATGAGCGGCGCGCAGCCCAAAGCAGGCAATATCGCCAACTGTATCACTGTGTGCGCCGAAGTGAATGCCAAAGCCGCGATCAAGCGCCACCAGCAAGGCTGGGTGGATGAGCTGATTGATAGCTTGCCTGCGCTGATTGCCCGAGTGAAACAGGCGCAGGCACAGCAAGAGGTTGTGTCGATTGCTTATATTGGTAACGTGGTCGAAGTATGGGAAGCCTTTGACGAGCATGATATTTTTGTGCATTTAGGTTCGGATCAAACTTCACTACATAACCCATGGTCGGGCGGTTATTACCCCGTCGGAGTCAGCTACGATGAGGCGAACCGCTTAATCAGAGAGCAGCCAGAGCTGTTTAAAGCCAAGGTGCAAGACACCCTGAAACGTCACGCCGCCATTGTGAATAAACATACGGCCAAGGGCACTTATTTCTTTGATTACGGCAATGCGTTTTTACTTGAAGCCTCCCGCGCTGGCGGCGATGTGATGGCCAACAATGGCATTGATTTTAAATACCCATCCTATGTGCAGGACATCCTAGGCCCGATGTGTTTTGACTATGGCTTTGGCCCGTTCCGCTGGGTGTGTACCTCGGGCGATCCGGCTGATCTGGACAAAACCGATGCCATGGCGGCACAGGTATTACAACGCATCATGGCCGAGGCACCAGAGGAGATCCAGCAGCAGATGCAAGACAACATCAGCTGGATTTTGGAAGCTAAGCAAAACAAATTGGTGGTGGGGTCGCAAGCTCGGATTTTATATGCCGATGCGCAAGGCCGCGCTGAGATTGCACTGGCATTCAACGATGCGATTGCACGGGGCGAGATTGGCCCTGTTGTGTTGGGGCGTGACCATCATGATGTGAGTGGTACCGATTCGCCATACCGTGAAACTTCCAATATTTATGATGGCAGCCGTTTTACGGCCGACATGGCGATCCATAACGTGATCGGTGACAGCTTCCGCGGCGCGACTTGGGTTTCTATCCATAATGGCGGTGGTGTTGGTTGGGGCGAGGTGATCAATGGCGGTTTTGGCATGTTGCTAGATGGCAGTGCCGATGCGGAGCGACGCTTGCGTTCTATGCTGTTTTTTGATGTGAATAACGGCATTGCCAGACGCAGCTGGGCACGCAATAGCGAAGCCAATTTTGCCATCCAGCGCGAGATGGCACGCACCCCCAAACTGAAAGTCACGCTCGCCCATCAAGTGGCCGACGATATCATTGCGCAGCTGCCTCTGGCGTAAGCGTTGGCGCGCTCACGCAGGGGGCCTGTGAACAGCTATGGTTGCGAAGCGCGGCGTCTCATCAGAGGGCTGCGCTGGAAATCGTAGCTCTGGTTTGGGTGCTACTGGCTTGGATGCGAGTAGTTTTGATGCTACTCGTTTTGATACTAAATGAACTGTGACAAGCCTTGACTGCGCGGTCGATGTACAGTCGTCGCTTTCACGTGGTTGACGCCTCTACGAATAAAGCTGCGTTATTGGATACCTCAATGTGCACTGTGGGGCTGGGAGCCTTGGTGAATATGGTACGCCGTGCGTATCAAAAGCCATGACCGTGCTGGCAGAAAGCCGCAGCGAAGCTGTCGTCACGTCAACAGCTTTGCTACGGCAAAAAAACGATGTTAGGTGGACGATGGCGGCGTGGGGCGTCGTGACGTCGCGCGGACATACTGACCCGGGGCAGGATACAGCACTCGGCTTTGGTCGATTGCGCGAGCCTCAACCCATTCGCCTTGATACTGGCCAAGCCATTGCTGCCAATGTGGCCACCACGAACCGCTGTGATGCTGCGCATTGGCCAACCACTTCGCTGCCGTTTGTGCGGCCTCTGAGCTTGACGATGGCGGCGCAGGTTGCTCGGTAGCTGGTGCATTCGCTGTTGCAAAGTTCCTTGCCGGCAGCATCGGCTCGCCACCAACCCAATAACCATACTTTTGCCGTTGCGGTGGGTTGACTACACCCGCAATATGCCCAGACTCACCCAACACGAAAGTGACATCGGCGTTGGTATGCGCAATGCCTTGCCACGTCGCTTGCCACAACGCTATATGATCATCGCGGGTGGATAGCATATAGACCGGTTGTTTGACTTTACTCAGGTCAATCGCCACGCCCGCAATCCGGATAGCCTTAGCCTGTGCCAGTTTGTTGTGTAGATACAGCTCGCGCAGCATAAAACTGTGGCAGGCTGCACTGATGTTAGTGCTATCGCCGTTCCAAAACAGCACATCCAGATCGATGGGCGTTTTGCCTTTTAAATAATTGTTGACGTAATAGTTCCAGTACAGGCTATTTTCGCGCAGCATACTAAACGATAGGCCAAGTAAATCACCGGGCATAAAGCCATATTGCTGATTGTTGGTTTCAATAGCGCTAATGGTGGCGTCATTGATAAAAACACCTAGCTCGCCAGGCTGGCTGAAATCCAATAACGTGGTTAACAAGGTGGCCGATTTGATGCGTGGTTTGCCACGTTTGGCCGCTTGGTAGGCCATAGCGGTGACCAATAACGTACCGCCAATACAGTACCCTAGCGCATTGATTTCACTCTCCCCTGTGATGCTGCAAACCTGCTCGACAGCACTGAGGACGCCATCGATGACATAATCAGCAAAATCAACGTCTTTCATCGAGGCATCGGGATTTTTCCACGATATCATAAACACGCTCTGGCCCTGCTGAACGGCAAAATCGACCAGCGAGTTTTCGGCACTCAGGTCCAAAATGTAATACTTATTCACATAAGGCGGTACCATTAACAGCGGCGTGCGCGCCACTTGTGCCGTACTTGGTGTGTATTGGATAAGTTCAAATAACTGATTTTGAAATACGACCTGACCTGGTGTGCGGGCAACATCCTGACCTAAGGTAAAGGCATCTTCGCGCGTCATGCTGATGCGAAGCATATCGCCGCTGCGAGCGAGATCTTGCTGCAACAGCTGAAATCCCTGCCATAAATTTTGGCCTTGGCTGTCGATTGTGGCCTGTAATAATTCGGGGTTGGTGCTGATAAAATTACTCGGTGCCACAGAATTCATCATTTGCCGCGCGGAGAATTCCAATCGCTCTTTTACTTTTAGCGGCATGCCCTGGCTTTGGCGAATACTGTTGAGCAAGGTGTTGGCCAACAATTGGTAGCTTTGCTGGAGATAGTAAAACCATGGATCTTGCTGCCATGCAGGGTGATTAAACCGCTTATCGCCGGATTCGGCCACCATCACGGCCGATGCGTCTTGCCCCAGCGCGAGCAGGGTGCTTTGCTGCATGATCTGTAACTGTTGTTGCCACCATGCCTGCTGCTGCTGTGCCAGTTGCAGCGGCTGCTGTTGTAGAGCTTGTAACCACTGCACAAAATCGTCACTGGATTGTTGCCGCAACGCTTGCTGAAGCGGGTTATCGTGCAGCATTTGCTGGGCCAATTGGTTGTAAAATGCTTGTCCTTGCTGCCACCACTGCTGGAAGGACTGAGCAAAAGGCTGAGTTGTACTGTCCATCATTAAGCCCTGCGGGTTCATGTTGCGCGCAACAATCTTGGGTGATGCTAAGTGATGTTAGCTAAAAGTAGGTTGACCAAAGCTACGTTACCTAAAGCTACGTTACCTAAAGCGATGTTACCCAAAGCTGCGCCAACGAATGTTGTTAAACCTGATGTTGTGAAACCAAAATTGTGAGACCTGAGCTATAAAGCCAAAGCCATAAAACCAGAGCCATAAAACCAGAGTTGTGAAAAGTTACGCTATCGCGATTGCGCCGTACGTCACACGACCTTGGCAAAGCTCAAGCGCGAGACATCAACGCAGCTACTGCGTTGATGTCTATGCCAAAACCTAAATGGTGCCTTTCAACCGTGCAGGGGAATATGCAACTTTGTTGGTCGACTCCACCATTGTTTATTAACTACACCTTGGCGGTTTGCATGGTGGCTTTATTTAAGCTTTCTAAATGATCGCGAAACTCTTGGCTCAACTGCTGCAGTTTTTGCCCGTCGGCAATCATTTGTTGGCTCATTTTGTTAAAGGCACTGATTTGACTGGCGTTAAAATCAATCCAGCTTTTCATGTCTTTCACTTCCGCCGCCGACTTCAGCTGAGCTAACGCTGTTTCGGTGTAGGATTGCGCGGCTTGTAACTGTAATTTGCTCAGCTGTTCAACGTTGCTGGCCAACAGTTGATTAAATTGCAGCACAGGGCTGAAAAACTTTAATTGCTGCTCTTGCATGGTTTTAAACATATCTTGGTACATGGTTGCTTCCTTAGGTCATGAAAAAAATCAGAGAATTACAACGTAGCGCTGTGTGTTGATGCCGCTAGTTCATATATAAACCGCCGTTGATAGCGATGGTTTCGCCGGTGATATATCCGGATTGCTCGGCGGCTAAATAGGCCACTGCTGCTGCCACCTCGGCCGGTTGAGCGAGTCGTTGCATCGGAACTTGAGCTTTGATATCGGCCAGAACTTCAGGGCGCATGGCGGCAACCATCGGAGTTTCGGTATATCCTGGAGCCACCACATTCACGGTGACATTGCTACGTGCGCCTTCATACGCCAGTGCTTTACTAAAACCGATCATGCCGGCTTTGGCGGCAGAGTAGTTGACTTGGCCGAATTGCCCTTTTTGGCCATTGATACTCGAAATGCTGATAATGCGACCAAATTGCCGAGCGCACATGGCGGCAAATAACGGTTTGGTCATGTTAAACAACGAGTTTAGGTTGGTATTAATGACCTGATCCCACTGCTCTGTGCTCATTTTTTTAAAGCTACTGTCACGGGTGATACCGGCATTGTTGACCAAAATATCGACATGGCCATACTGCTGCAAAATATGCTGTAACGCCTGTTCACAGGCGTCACTGTCGGTCACATCTAAAAATAGTGGCTTGACCAACAATGGGTTTAATTGCTGGCTGTTCAACCAGGCATCATAATCGGCCAGGGTGCGCTGTGGGCCACCGACCGCAAATACCATGCAATGTTGTTGGGTTAAGGTTTTTACGATGGCAGAGCCTATACCACCAAATGCACCGGTAACAACGGCAATTTTCTGTGCTGCGGGGGCGTGATCTTGGTTAAATTCCATGGTGTTTGCTCCAAATCTGCTTCATCGGTAATGTGTTGCTGCGCGCTTCTGCCTCAGCGTCGATATCTCTGATGGCGACATAGTGTTAAGACATCATTGTCGTGCCGCGAAGGCGTCTTGGATCCTGATGTTTCATGCTGATGGCGCAGCCCATGGCTACCGTTGGGTGAGGAGATAAATACCGTCATCAAACCTGCAGTAATGCCATGCATCAGCCATGATCATGATCGCAACTGCAGGCGTAGTGATAGGCGTTGGGCCTAACACGGCGTAAATCACCGTTATATACCCAAAGGTCTCACCGTAAAAAATACAGCAGAACCTATCTGTACATTTCACCTTGCGATGTGGATAGGCTGGCGTTTGTGGATGGCAAAATGGTTGCAGCCGTAAGAAGTTTTAATGACAGCGCCGAGTTTGCTGGATAGTTGTTTCTAAAAAGATATTTATGTCCCAGTTATGCCAAAAAATCTTGCGGCAGCAGGTACAATTGAGCGTCATCAAGTGCAATCTCGTGGGAGGTCACCATGTTACATATGAATTTTGCCGAGCGCGTGGTGATTGAAACCGCGTCTCAGCCGTGGCAGCCCAGCCCGATGCCTGGCGTCTGGCGTAAACCCTTGGCACGGGCGCAGGCAGAAGCGGGGCACGCCACTAGCATAGTGCGCTATGAAGCAGGCTCGCGCTTTAGTGCGCACACGCATACGCGCGGTGAAGAAATACTGGTATTGGACGGCGTATTCAGTGACGAGGGCGGCGATTATCCTGCGGGCAGTTATTTGCGAAATCCAGCCGGCAGTCAGCATAGCCCTTTTAGTGTGGACGGCTGTACTTTGCTGGTGAAACTGCATCAATTTCAAGCCGGTGATCAAGACAGGGTGCGTATTTTACCGCGCAGTGCGCAGGTTGTTGCCACCGAGCTGGGCCAGATAGCAACGCAGGCGCGCTCGCTGAAGCCGCTTACACAGCTGCCGCCGTTTGCACAGGTGGCGCTGTCGCCCGCGATGGCTTTTATCAATGCCTCAGCGCAGCGTGGCGACCAGACGGCAGCCATCGTGGACAGCTGGCAGGAGCAGCGCTGGCAGCCTGGGCACGGCGGCTTGATGGTGTTGCCGCTCCATAGTTTTGCTACTGAGCATACCGCATTGGTGTTTTGGCCAGCCGGAGAGCAATTTGTGATGCACCGCCATGTGGGGGGCGAAGAGATATATGTGATCTCGGGGGTATTTGCCGATGAGCATGGTCGATATCCAGCTGGGACTTGGCTGCGCAGCCCACACATGAGCCTGCATCAGCCATTTGTCGAACAAGACACCCTGATTTGGGTGAAAACCGGGCATTTGGCATTGGATTTATATGAGTAAGTGTTCACTGGATCTGTTAGATTCGAATCATAGAACGCAATCAAATCTGACCGTCGTATATGTGTCAGGGGCGGGCATCTCCTACGGAATGCTTTCACGTATTTGTCCTGTTGACGGCTTTGTCTAATGATGATTTTTGGTTTAGCTTCTTGGTTTTTATATTGTTCTTTATTTTCGCGGCTACACCGCGTAGCAAAGCTTTCGCCCTATGGGGCGAGATACTTTCTTTTATGAATGGCGTAGCCATTCACCCTTCGGGCCGGCTGCGCCGTTCAATCGGGCAAGCCCGATTGTGCCTTGCCAAAAGAAAGTATCCAAAGAAAAGGCAACCCGATTCCGCTCGAAAGCCCGCTGAAAATTCCTAGTTTGAGGCGCTGGGGCAACTCGCGCGGCGCTACCGTCGCCGCACTCAAACACTCCCCAGCTTAAAACCTCAAACTAAGAATTTTTAACGGCTCGCTCCAACCGGGATTTAAAGAGCGAAGAGACTGATTAAAATAATAAAAAATTCGATGGCATGGTGGGTATACATTCCGCAGTGCGCTTTTGCTTTTGCATCCCCGTTGCCGCGAGCCGTTGAAAAATGGTGATTTGAGGTTTTAAGACGGCGGGTGTTTGAGCGGGCTGACGGTAGCAGCCCGCGAGTTCCGCCGGCGCCTCACATCAGCATTTTTCAGCGGGCTCTCGAGCGGCATGGGGTCGCCTTTTCTTTGGTGTCTTTCTTTTGGCGAAGCAAAAGAAAGATACTCGCCCCCAAGGGCGAAAGTTTTGCTAAGCGGTGCAGCCGCGAAAATAAAAAACAAGATGAAATAACCAAGCAGCGGCTAAACCAAAATCATGATTAGCGAAGCCGTCAGCAGGATCAAAAACGTGACAGCACTCCGCAGGATATGTCCGATACTCGCTCATAGCTACCCAAAGAAGCCTCAACGGATTCACTTAAACTGTACGATTAGATGTGAGCTGTGAACTTTAGGCATTATTACACTTTACGCGGCGCATTAAAATCAGCCAAGCTGGGTCACGCTAAGCTCCTCCAACACTAAGCTCTTCCCATATCAAACTCAGCCAACAACAAGCTCAGCCAATATCGATTCCCTGCAATATCGATCTCCACCGCGACATCGAACATTTGGTCATCTGTACGCGCTGCCCACCCCCCCTCAGCGATGATATACTGCGCTTTTTCGTGCATACCGGCCCACACAGCAGGTATAACGATTTGACGTTTTTTCTGGAGTTTTTATGGCTGACCTTGATCCCTTACAACGATTTTTGCAACACGTGGCCCACGCGTTTGCCAGTTCGCAGTGGCAGAAATTGCTGTTATCGTCTTATCAAGGTTCCGATCCAGAACGCAATCGCATTATGATCCAACCGGTGCAGATCAAGCAGCAGCTGCTGTTACGCTGGGTGTTTCAAAACAAAACTTTTGATATCACTCAAAACTATGATTTAGCCCAATCCCAGCAACAATTGCAGTCGCTGCTAGGTGCAGAGTTTCGCTCGGCGGTGCTGCACAGTGGCGGCTATATTTATCAGCTTGGTTTTAGCAAGAAAGGCAAGCCGTTACTGAATCGGCATCGCGATACCTCGCAGCCTGCCCATAGCCCTATGACTACCCATGTTGCAAGCAGCGCAACCGCCATTGGCGTGAAAGGTCTGACGCCGTCTGACGACACCCCAGCCTCACAAGCCCAGATTGCGAGTGCGACATTAGAGCACCTTGCGATGGCGCATAATCGACAAAAGCAGCGATTGATTGCCCAGCAACAACCCTATTTAAAGGCGCTTGGCATCACCGACAGCGCTGGCCAAATCGTGCCGTCGATGTCTAAAAAGTGGAAGCAAATCAATAAGTTTATTGAAATTTTTGCCGGCGCTATTAAGCAGGCGAAGATCACCGACCGGCCGTTAACCGTGGCGGACTTTGGTTCTGGTAAAGCTTATCTGACCTTTGCTATGCATGATTATTTGCAGCAACAAGCGCTCTGTGGTGAAGTGATCGGTGTCGAGTTGCGTCCTGCCTTGGTTAATCTTTGTAATGGTTTGGCCGCCCAATTGAAGCTGGAAAAATTACAGTTTGAGCAAGGTGACGTGCAGCATTTCGCTGCGCGGGGCATTGATGTGATGGTGGCCTTACATGCCTGTGATGTGGCGACCGATTATGCCATTCATATGGGCATTAACGTGGGGGCTCCGGTGATTATGTGCTCGCCATGCTGCCACAAAGAGCTGCGACCACAGTTAAAAGCGCCCACGATATTGGCACCGCTATTGAGTCACGGTATCCATGCTGGACAACAAGCCGAGATGCTCACCGATGGCCTGCGAGCCTTGTTGCTCGAAGCGCATGGCTATGATACTCAAGTGTTTGAATTTATTGGTTTAGAGCATACCAGTAAGAATAAAATGATTTTAGCCATTAAGCGCACACAACCGAAAGACAACCGCGCGATATGGCAGCAAATTCAGGCCTTGATGGCTCATTTTTCTATTTCTCAGCAGCGCTTGTACGACTTGTTATCGCCAGCGGCTTTATCAGGCATGGATGACACCGCGCAATAGCGCGTCTGAGCGTTATGGGTTCAAAATAATATTTTTAGCTAACACAGGGAGTTCAAATGTTTGAATTGGCATTTAAAGTTCGCGACTACGAGTGCGATATGCAAGGGATCGTGAATAATGGCGTCTATTTTAATTATTTAGAGCATGCTCGGCATGAGTTTTTATTGGCCAAAGGCGTCGACTTTGCGGCCTTAGCACGCGATGGTGTCAATTTAGTGGTGGTACGGGCGGAGATGGATTACAAAGGCTCGTTAACCTCGGGCGATCATTTTACCGTGACGGTGGCATTTGAGAGTATCTCGAAATTGCGCTTTGGCTTTCGCCAGCAAGTGCGGCGCACCGCGGATAACGCGGTATTATTGGAAGGTTTGATTATTGGTACGGCGCTTAATAGTAAAGGCCGGCCCTTTGTTCCTCCGGCATTGGCACTTTTAACTGCGTCGCAATAACCGCAGTTATGGTTATTGCCCTTACAGCGATGTATGACTAAACCACATTGTCGCAAACCTCATGGTCGCTAAACCAGCTGGGCTGCAAAAACGGGATGGCGGCCAAAATAATCGCCTGTTCATACACGCGACTGCGGCTAAGATGATTGTGCGTCAACAAGCCAATAGCGCCACCGGCTTGCTTAATATTTTGCGTGCCAAAACAGCTATCCATCACATCGCCCAGTTCCTGTCCTTGCTGCAATTGCTGCACCACCACCGGCGGCAACATTAAGCTGGCGGAGCGTGCTTTGCCTTGTTTTAGCTGCGGTTGCGGGGTTTGTGCATCCGGCTGGCCGATACAGATCCAAGCAAAGGTCATGTCATGATCCAGCCCTGCTTCGATGGCAACATAAAAATCCGCGGCATCTGCGGTGTGCTGTAACTGGCGGAATAATTGTTGCAGTCGATGCTGCGCGCCTTGATAGGTTTCGGCGCTGGTCATCGGCTGAGCGGCCACACCAGAGTCGGTAGGGTAGCCTTGGATGTGCCATGAGGTATCGGCAAACATGGTGGTAAATGCATCCGCCACCGCATTAATTTTGGCTGGATTATCAGACGCCACCGCGATACGTCCGCCGTGAGGCCACTTCGAATTAGATCCCGACATCGCTGAGTACCTTCGATATGAAGTCCATCATAACTATCAAGCCCGCAGGCGCGGGCTTGATATGTTCATTGGGCATGCGAACTGATCTGCCTTGAGGCAGATCCTAGTTCTAGCCTGCTAAACCGACATAAACGTTTTGCACATCATCGTCGCCGTCAATCGCATCCAAAAATGCTTCAACTTCGGCGCGCTGCGCATCGTCCAATTGCACGGGGTTTTTGGGTTT
>JACCDR010526854.1_pt1 | contig 15948 bp, 12 predicted proteins | sample 7446431 | NCBI WGS metagenome assembly JACCDR01 (sample SAMN15323443, study PRJNA562643) | freshwater metagenome | isolation source: river surface water | place: USA:Blue River Watershed | collected 2017-08-17 | reverse complement strand
GTTTTTGGCATGCACCACCACACCCAAAGACTTGTGACGAGCGCTAAAACACTGCTTGCCATAAAGGTGACATCGCCGCCTAAATGCCACATCCAGCCCGCTAAATAGGTGCCGAGTGCGGCGCCGGCGCCATAACCCCAGGCGCTATAAATGGCTTGACCGCGCCCTTCCGCTGCACCAAAAAAGCTGCGCACCATTTTCATCGCGCTCGCGTGCATTAACCCAAAGGTAAACGCATGCCCCACTTGCGCGAGCATTAACCACCCCAGGTGATCCACCCCGGCTGCGATAAGCGCCCAGCGCAGGGCGGCGGCCAGCAGGCACATTAGTAAACAGTGGCGCAATGACCAGCGCGGTAAAAATCGGGGCAGGTACCAAAATAACAGAATTTCAGCCAGAACACCGAGCGTCCATAACCCGCTGATAATCAAACGCCGGTAGCCTGCCTCTTCAAGGTAGAGGGTGTAAAACCCGTAATAGGCGCCATTACTAATTTGCAATAAAAATGCGGCCACTAAAAAATACCGCACCACAGGTGGTGACAAGAGCGTTTTTAAATCGGCTTTTGCCGAGGCGCGCTGACTGAGCGGCGGGTTTTTTAGCTGTAGCGTTAACAGCCACACACCAGCAATGGCAATGGCCAACATCACCGGCAAAAGCCCAATACTGACCACCTCCAACAAAGCCCCGAGAGATAGCACCATCACAATAAAACCGACGGATCCCCACAGGCGAATACGGCTGTAGTGGTGGCTGTTATCACCCAAATGGGCCAGCGTTAAGGATTCGAACTGGGGTAAAACACCATTCCAAAAAAAGCTGAATACCGCCGTCGCGACAATTAAGCCTATTAAAGGAGGCTCAAAACACACCGTCGAAAATGCGATGAGTGCCCCCGCCGTTCCCCAGCGCAAGCCCCGCAGGCGCTCGCCAGTTGCATCGGCCAGCCACCCCCATAAATAGGGTGCAATTAATCGTGTGATCATCGGAATAGCAATTAAAAATCCGATCCAATGGGATGCTAAACCCAAATGGGCTAAATAGGCGCCCCAATAAGGCGACAAGCCGCCTATCACGGCAAAATAGCCGAAATAAAAGGCGCTGAGCCGCCAGTGCGACCGGAGGCGCGCCGAGGGCGAGGGCGGGGGCGAGGGCGAGGGGGAAGATGCTACGGGGATTTTGTTCAAGACGAGAGGTTCAATTTAAACGCTACCGGCAAACCATTTTTGATCGCCGCAAAAAGCCGCGCATATGGCTACTTATCAAAACAGACATAAAAAACGCGCATAAAAAAACCAACCGCGAGGGTTGGTTTTTAAGGGCACTGTAGGTAAACAGTCAGCGCTAAATAAGTGGCGGAGGGGCAGGGATTCGAACCCTGGGAGGCTTTCACCTCAACGGTTTTCAAGACCGCCGCTTTCGACCGCTCAGCCACCCCTCCGCAAGAGGCGCAAATTATACATACCTTTATTTGCGCCACAACCCCTTAAATGCAACAGACTGTCATTTTGTGTGCTCGGCCAATCCCATTTAACCGCGCGACAAACGCGGGTCATTGGCCGGGCGCGACAAGGGCTTGGGGTTGCGCTCGATATTGGCGGGTAAGGCCGTATCAATCGGCAAGCCGGGCTGCCAATGGCTCGGCAAGCTGGCTATCGCCAAGGCTTGTACCGGCTTAGGGTTTAGACGCGGATCATTGCTGGCCCGACCGTAAGCCGGTTGTGCAGCTAACGCTTGAGGCTCTGACGATTGTACCTCTGACGATTGTGCCGCTAACGATTGAGGCTCTGACCTTGCCACAACAACTGGCGCTGGCGCGACGACTGGCGAGGCCATCGTAACAGCCGCCGCGATTGCCGGGGCTGCAACCGCAGGCGCTGGCTCGGCCATTGACGCTGTGGCTGCCTCGGCGGTTTCATTGAGAAGCGGCTGAACCTCTGGCGCTGCCTGAGCAGCCGCCTCTGACGGCATGGCAGCCTCTGGCGACCCGAAAGACGCGCGCAAGGCGGCCTCGGCGCGGCGTGCGGCTTCGTTGTCCGCCATGGTGCGCTCGTAATGGCTGTCGCCGGAAAAGGCAGGCGCTGGAATCGGCTTGATCGCATAGGCCGGGGTATCGAGCTGAGCGCGCGGCGCCATAGCGACAGGCGCTGCGGTAGCCTTCCACTCGGGCGCGTCGGCTGGCTCAGGTGCCACATCCGCACTCACATCCTGTGCGCTATCACGGCCACGGCCACGCCCGCGACGGCGGCGACGGTCTTGCCCGTCTTGGCCGCTGGCGTCTTCGCGATCGGCGTCAGGCTTTGCTGTGGCGGGCTTTGCTGTGGTGGGCTGGTCATTCGCGGGCTGATCAGTGGCTGGCAACTGTGCGCGCAAGGTCTCCGCCGTTTGCAGGGCATCGCGAACTTGGTCAGTTAGCTCTTCCGTCGCGCCTTGCTCGCCGCGCTTGCGCTCTTGTTGCGCGACACGTCGGCCAGCGGGGCGGCGCTGCGGGCTGGACTCGTCTGACTTTTCGCCTCTTTCTTGCCTGTCATTTCTGTCGCTTCGCTCGCCGCGTTCAGCTCTGTCGGCGCCACTCGCCGTGGAGGCCGAATTGGCGGTTCCCGTTTCCTCATCGCGCCCACCACGACGGCGGCGACGTTGGCGGCCATTAGAGCGCTCGTCGGATTTTTCCGGTTTATCGGCTTTACTATCGTCCTGAGAGCTGTTGTTGCTAGAACTGTTGCTGCTAGAACTGTTGCCGCTCAGGTTGTCGACGATTTCGTCCGACTCTTGGCGGTTCATCCGGTGGTCGCGGCGCGCCTGGCGGTTGGCACGCGAATGGGTATTGCGCTGAGGTCGGCGCTGCGCTGGGGCAGGCTCAGGCGCCGGCGCCACGGGGGCGGCGTCCGGAGTACTCGCAAAGAGTTTATTAAAAAATGCTTTGATGGCTGCCAGCAGCCCAGTGGCGCTATCCGGCGCCGGCGCTGCGACGACAGGCGCCGCGACAGCCGCAGCGTCTTCAACCAGTGGTGCGTTAGGCGCAATCTGGGCCACCAAGGGTTTGGCCGGCACAAAGCTTTCCGTTCGGGCCTCTTCGGCCATCTCGTCGATATGGGGGTTGTGCAGGGCAATTTTGTGGCTGTACTCGTGCTCTTCGATATCGTCATCGCGCAGGCGCACGACTTCGTAATGCGGCGTGACCAGATGCTCGTTGGGCACTATCACGATGCGGGTATGATGACGATCTTCAATGCTACTAATGGCCTTACGCTTTTCGTTCAGCAGAAAGGTTGCAACCGGTACAGGCACTATGGCGCGCACCTCTGCACTGCGCTCTTTTTTGGCCTCTTCTTCAACCAAACGCAAAATGGATAAGGCAATGGAGCGGGTGCCACGAATGGTGCCTTGGCCGTTACAGCGGGGGCAAATTTTAGAGGTGGTTTCCTCTAGCGAGGGGCGCAAACGTTGGCGCGACATTTCCAAGAGGCCAAAGCGCGAAATCTTACCGATCTGCACACGGGCGCGGTCCATGCCCAAGGCGTCGCGCAGGCGATTTTCAACGTCGCGACAGTTGCGCTCTTGCTGCATGTCAATGAAGTCGATCACCACCAGGCCGCCAATATCGCGCAAGCGCACTTGCCGGGCCACTTCGTCTGCGGCTTCCAGGTTGGTCGCGAGTGCCGTTTCTTCAATATCACCGCCTTTGGTGGCGCGGGCCGAGTTGATGTCGATCGACACCAGCGCTTCGGTTGGATCTATCACTATGGCGCCGCCCGAGGGTAATTTCACTTCACGCTGGAAGGCTGTTTCAATTTGGCCTTCGATCTGGAAGCGGTTAAACAGCGGAACGTCTTCGCGATAGTGTTTCAGCTTGTGCTTTTCTTGCGGCATCACCTGTTGCACAAACTGTTGCGCCAGCATGAAGGCTTCCTGGGTATCGATCAGGACTTCGCCAATATCCGGGCGCAGATAATCGCGAATCGCGCGGATGATGACGTTACTTTCCTGGAAGAGGAACTTAGGGGCAGAGACACCAGAGGCGGCCTCGGTAATGGTTTCCCACACGCGCACTAAATAATTGAAGTCGTTTTGAAGGTCTGGCGCGCTGCGCCCGACACCGGCTGTGCGCACAATAATGCTCATGCCTTTCGGCACTTCGACGGAATCGAGAGCTTCTTTAAGCTGATTGCGCTCATCGCCATCGATGCGGCGTGAAATGCCACCGCCACGCGGGTTGTTCGGCATCAATACCAGATAACGACCGGCCAAACTGACAAAGGTGGTCAGCGCCGCGCCCTTGTTGCCGCGCTCTTCTTTGTCGACCTGAACAATAACTTCCGTGCCTTCTTTGACAAGATCCTTGATGCGATTGCCGGATTTGCTCTCGGTATCCGAGAAGTACTCGCGGGAGATTTCTTTAAAGGGTAAAAAACCGTGGCGCTCAGCGCCGTAATCGACAAAGGCTGCCTCCAGGCTAGGCTCTACTCGCGTTATGCGGCCCTTGTAGATATTGGATTTTTTCTGTTCGCGCTGTTGGTTCTCGATGTCGAGATCATAAAGCCACTGGCCATCAACCAGGGCAACGCGGATCTCTTCCGGCTGGCTGGCATTAATTAACATTCTTTTCATGAGTTGTTCTCAATAATCTTACGAGAGCAACCTTCGTTCGGCATCAGACTCGCCACGGGCAGCAAAGGCCCCAGGCGCTAACAGCTGCTTTGCAGCTCACTACTTAAGACTCATCCCTGACAGCACCACCCGCAAACGTATCGGGCGACACCATCGGCTGATACTCAGCCGACTCACCGAATAACCGACTTACCGAATAGCCGATTCACCGAATAACCGATTCACCGAATAACCAACGCCTTTCCAACAGCATCTGCCTACCGTACCCCGGGCGGCAGAAAAAGGGTTTTGTATTTGGAACCAAGCCGCTGACATCCACAGCGCTATTCTGTCTTAAGTGTTAGCTCTTAGATGGCTAAGAGCCGTGCCGCTGGCATGGCCAAGCAGCGAAATCTGTACACCAGCCCAAAGGCTGCCAATAGGGTTTATGTGCTCTGAGTTCTCTCGGCAATCAGGTCGCATTCAATGAATGCAGTGATCTTCGGCCAACCGCCCCGCCCACTCAGAAGGGCTTACGGGCACGGAGGACAAGTCAGGGGCTAATCGGTTCAAGGCGCACAGAGCGCCCTGCCTTATTAACGTCTTACGCTCAGTGTGCCTGACTTGCGGCTACAGCCGTTTCACAACGGGCGAACGTAGCTGACGCGTTTGCAATCTCCCCTGCCCCAGCAACCAACAGATTTTGATTGACCAATAATTCATCCAAGGGGCAGGCAAACGGCTGGTGGAGTGTAGCAGCTGGGGTTACGGCTTTCAAACCTGTAGAATGCGCCCTTTTCGGTTTAGCAGCCTGCCCGCATGAATCCTGATGTTCAGTTTTATGATGTCGACGAGCCCTACGCGGGCCAACGACTCGACAATTTTTTGCTGGCGCGACTCAAGGGTGTGCCTAAATCCTTGATCTATCGCGTCATTCGCAAGGGCGAAGTGCGCGTCAATAAAGGCCGTAGCCAAGCGGACTACAAATTACAAACCGGCGACCGCATCCGCATCCCGCCCATACGCCGCCCGGACATCACACCGCATCAAGCCCCAGACGGCTTACAGGCGCAACTCCTGCAAGCCGTGTTATTCGACGATTTGGGGCTGATCATTTTCAACAAGCCAGCGGGGCTTGCCGTGCACGGCGGCAGTGGTGTGAGCCTTGGGCTGATTGAAGCGGCGCGCCAGGCCTTTGCTGCTCCGCACCTGGAGTTGATTCACCGTTTGGATCGCGACACCTCAGGCTGTGTGATGGTGGCGCGCAAGCGCAGCCTGCTCAAAACGCTACAAGAAGCCCTGAGGCATAAAGAGCACATTCGAAAACGCTACCTGGCGGTGGTGCATGGGCAGTTTCCCGAAGGCAGCACCTGTGTGGAGGTGCCGCTCGAGCGCCAGGAATACCCCAATGGCGAGCGCATAGTGCGTGTTTCCGCCCAGGGCAAAAGCGCTTTGACCCGCTTCAAGCGCCTCGCGCAATATCCCGATTGCGCCCTTGTCGAAGCCGAACCCGTGACAGGGCGCACCCATCAAATCCGCGTGCATGCGCTACACCTTGGCCACCCCTTGCTGGGCGATGAAAAATACGCCTCCAACGAGCAGTGTAAACAGGCCAAAGCCTTGGGCTTTAAACGGCTGGCACTCCATGCCGCCGAACTGACGCTACCCATTGGTGAAACACCGCCACTGCGCGTTTCAGCCCCACTGCCTGCAGACATGGCTCAGCCCTTGGCAGCACTCGATCGGAGTTTCCCCCATGCTCGCCATATTTGATTGGGACGGCACCCTCAGCGATTCGACCGACAAAATCGTGCGCAGCATGCAGCTTGCCGCTGCCGATATGTCGCTGCCCAGGCTGCCATCCGAGCCGATTAAAAACATTATTGGTTTAAGCCTGCCGGTTGCCTGCCAGCAGCTCTATCCCCAACTGGACAGCGTCCAGATGCAACGCCTGGCCGAGTATTACAGCCACCACTATGTGCATGAAGGGCCCATGCCGTCGCTCTACCCTGGGGCTCGCGACACGCTCAGCCAGCTCAAACAAGCCGGTATTGGCCTTGCCATCGCAACCGGTAAAAGTCGGCGAGGGTTAGATCGCGCTTTGGCGGAGTCTGGCCTTACAGACCTGATCGACTTCAGCTGCACCGCCGATGAAAGCGCGAGCAAGCCCAACCCAGCCATGCTCCAGCGTTTATTAGCCGAATCAGCGCTGACCGCTGACGTGGCAGTGATGATTGGCGATACGGAATTTGACCTCGCCATGGCACATGCCATAGGCATGCCGAGCTGCGCCGTGAGTTTTGGCGCCCATGCGCCAGAGCGGCTACTGGCGTTAAAACCTCTCGCCTGTGTGGATGCCTTACTCCGCTTGCCGCCGCTGTTACTGGCTCATTGGAGGCGAGGCTGACATGCCGGAAATTCCCTCTGGGCAGTTTCTCTCTGCGCTGAACCCCGCTATGGCCGGCACCCTGTTCGACGATATCAGCGCGGCCCTGTATGACCCCGGTTTTTTTATTGCGCATAACTGTTTTGATGTGAAATGGATTCAGGCTGCCGCAAGTGAGGCACGCATCGCCTGCCAAAAACCGGCTGAGGTAGGCCGCGATCCTCAAGGCGGTACCACGACTGTCCGTACCGACACCATAGGCTGGATAGAACCGCAATCGGCCGCAAGCTGCGCCTGGCTGGATTTTACTGCCCAACTGCAACAAGCGCTCAATCAACGGCTTTTTTTGGGTCTATTTCAATTTGAAAGCCACTATGCGCACTATGCGCCAGGCGCTTATTATCAGCGCCACTGGGACGCCTTTCGGGGCGATTCCAACCGAAAAGTGTCCGTCGTCACATACCTCAACCCAGACTGGGCCACCCACGAGGGGGGCGAGTTGCAGCTCTATCGCAACTCAGAGGACACTGTCGGCATCCGCGTATCACCCACCGCCGGGACTCTGGTCGTCTTTTTAAGCGAAGATCACCCGCATGAAGTCTTGGCGGCGACTCGCGACCGGTTTTCCATCGCGGGCTGGTTTCGCGTCAATGGCACTCATCGCCATCGACTGGATCCACCCGCCTAATGTTCGAATGTCCGCAGACTGACCTATGAATCCATTCCAATTTTCGCCGAGCGAACTCGACAGCCCCCGCAAACCGGGTATCAGCGCCATCATGCGCATTAAAAATGGCGAAGACTTTCTGGAAGCCTCCATCGAGTCACACTTGCCGTTTTACGATGAAATTGTGGCCTGCTACAACGGCTGTACCGACAATACCGCCAGCATTTTAGAAAAACTCGCCCGGCGCCACCCCGAAAAAATACGGGTATTTCACTATGAACCGGATGTGGCACCCCCTTACAGCCCGCAGCACGATGCAACGCCAACAGAGTCCATTCATTCACTCGCCAATTATTACAATTTTGCGCTGGCGCGGGCGCGTTACTCGGTCGCGACCAAGCTAGATGATGATCACATTGCCATCACCGAAAATCTCGCCCCGGCTATAGCAACCATCAGAGCCCATTTAGATCGTTATTATTTTTTTACCTTTTCGGGTATTAATGTGACGCGCGATGCCGGTGGCGAGATAGGGGTTTTAGAGCAGGATCCTTTTGTCGGCACGGGCGACCACTTTTACTTCCCGGTTTGCTCGCGCATTTATTTTCAGCAAACGCGCTGCTTTGAAAAGCTCGTCATTCAAGGGCCAAAACCCTTTAAACAATACTTGGGGATTTTGTATTGGCACTTGAAGTTTTTGAAGCCTGGATTCGGCCTGCACAATTGGGACGCCACAGCGGCAAGCGATGCCGCAGCCTACTTAGAAAAACACCGCAGGCTGATCCGCTTTACGGATTTTGCCTCGCCCCGCCAGATCGCAACACTGCAAAAACGCTTTAACCCAGTAGAGTTTGCAACCTACCGCAGCCGGTGGTTTCAATGGTTGCTGCGAAGGCTCGCCAACAAAACACCCCCTTTGCGCATTGCGCGCCAATTGCGACTTAACCAGGATTTGGCCGCTATCGATTTTTGCCATTATGAATCCCTGTTGCGGCAATTACAGTCGCCCTAGACCAGAATAAAAAAACCCGCCGAAGCGGGTTTTTTTATGGGGCTTATTTCTTAAGACGTGTGGCGCCACAAACGGCGATGCTGTGCCGCAGAGCCCCAGGGGTTGGCAGCACCGCGCAAACCAACCATCTCACCAATGGCTGCTTTCCAGGCTTTAATCGGTTTATCGGTATCGGCGTCAGGAATCAAGCCGCCTCTGTCCGTAATACCGGTAGACATGCCGCCCATGACGTTGTCACCAATCACAATGGTACTGATGTGCGGGCCATGGTTGTTAATGAGGGGAATGCGCGAGTGTTCTGATACAAACACGATATTCACGTTCATATCATCGCGACCCAGCATGCGGTCACAGAACTTCATTAAGCCCGCTTCCATCAAGCTGAAATAACCGCGTGTTGTAGTCGCCAGATTATCATCATGGGTATCCCAGTAGGTACCAGCACCTTCACCCACGCAGACTACGTTAACACCGCTTAAAAAGAGACCTTCCGCGACCATCAGGCTTTGACCCAGGCTGCCGGTCATGGCATAGGCTGACTGAATAGCGGAAGCGTCTACCGCTTTGACTTCAGAGCCCAAGGACGCCGACAAACCACCGTAACCATCAATGATGGAACCCAGGTTTTCACGGTGACCGGTACTAAAGTCTTTAAAGCGCTGCTGAGTACGCTGCATGACTTTACTCATGGTTTTGCGCTGCTCTTTAGGCAGTACATCACCGGCACCACTTAGGGTAGCCAGCGCAGAGGCCAAGCTGGCTACCGGCTCTAAAGCTACGCCACTGACGTTTTCACCATCGTTGGCGCCGATCACACCGCCCACGCGCGCCGCTTTAATCGCCGCATTGCCGCCCATTTTGGCCGCCAAGGCTTGCGCTAAACCGCCTTCCGGGCTTTTCCAGAAGTGGTGCGCCGAGTTGTGGTTGGAGGCACCGACGCTGCCCAAACAGCCAAAACGCTCGCGCACTTTGGGCATATCGAGCAACCGGCCCCAAGACGTCACATCGTATGTGACCTCATTGATAGTGCCAAACGGTTTGCCGGTTTGACCACCCGCAGTACTGAAACCAAAGCTCATTTCCGCTTGGGTATTGTCTTTAAAGGACGCCGCTGACGTCATGATGGGCGCATAGCCGCCGTTCATCATCACCAGCAATAAGCGTGACGGCTTACCGTCTACCATCGCCTGAGCCTGAGCCCTCGCATTCAAGGGGAAGCCTGTCATGGCGGCAACACCCATGGCACTCGCGCCCTGAATAAATTGTCGTCGGTTAATCATGGTCATTACTCCCAATTAATAGGTCAGTGCAGGGATGGACAGCATCATGGAGACGCAGGCATAGGTCGCGCGGTCTTTATCGCTCAAACCGACGGTATCCACCAGGGCCACATCTGCACAGGATTGTAATTCGCTCTCGGTGGCAGGGCGCAACCACATGCGGTTAGCCCAGTCAGCACAGCTGGTACGCAGCGCAGCGGCGTTGAGTGCTGGCAAATTCTCTTTACCACAGCCTTGGATAGCGGCGTTCATCAACACGTTCATGGACACGGCACCCAGCTCGCCCTCAGCAACCCAGAACTCTGGCTCTTGGCGGAAGGCATTCGATGAGCCTGTCAAGGCAGTAGGCGTAGTACCAAACACGCGTGCATAGTCTGCGGTCAGCATTTTGTAGGTCTTTTGACGCAGCGTATCCTGGCCGTAGCGGTTTTCAGTTTGCACTCTCAAACCACTGTCTTTGCCATTCAACGTGGTCAAAGCCCAGCCGTTAACTTTATTCCAAATCCAGTCTGCCGTGCGCGCGGCACAATCGCCCTCACAGGCAGCTGGCGTCAAGGCCCCGCTCACAGGCGGCATGTAATCGCGAATGTAATCACGCAGACCTTCCCACGAATCACAGGCATCACAATTTTCTAAGCTTTTACCACTGGAACCCACAGTGGTCAGGCCATCAGCACCGTGACATACAACGCAAGTGATGTTGGCATTTTGGTAAAAAGCTTCACCCTTTTTAAGGCGCTCTAAACGAACAGTGTCTGGAACCACTTGATGATCGCCTGTGGCCGCCTGGTCAGAAAATCCATTCAAAATATAAGCAGCAATGTCACGCGCACAGCTATTCTCACAAGCTGATGGTTGAGCAATCAGCTTCGGCATATCGGTGTGCAAATAGACCGCCAAAGTCTGCTGTGTATTGCGATTAGCACTTAATGGAATGATGACCGAATCGGGTCCATTGAAGTTTTTCTCGCCTTTATCACCGTGGCAAGCCAAGCACTGCGCCACATACTGAGCCTTACCATTGCTCAAGCTAGGTGTCCCGCTCACATCAATGCCGGATGGGGCTGAGCTGGATGCCACAACACTGCTGGACACAACACTGCTGGAAGACCGCAGACTGCTAGAAGACGGCGCCAGGCTGCTCGAACTGCGCAGGCTTGAACTGATGACAGAACTTGAGCTAGGCACGCTGGAGCTTGACGGCACCACAGCGAGGCTGCTTGAACTCGCAACAGAGCTGCTGCGTGGCACTGAGCTGCTAGACAACACCGGGGCGCTCGATGGCACTGGGCTGCTTGACGGGGCAACACTGGAAGGCGCCGTGCTGGATGACGGCACAACCGCTGAGCTGACCGAGCTGCTGGTATCCTCTTTGGGGCCCATACAGGCCGAGAGGCTGGTCGCCAGAGTGGCTGCAAACAACCACTTAGACGCAAAGGTTACGGGATTCATAGACTGGACTCCGCCTAAAAGATTCTGTGAGAAAAATGAAGGTCGATTAATCATGATTAACCCTCACTTTTACAGAAGATGGGCGATTCCACGAAGTGCTTGATCGCAGAGGTGATATAGCCACCCGAGTTTTTAAACTCGGTGACGCACTGCTGGAACAGCTCTTTGTCGGCACCGCGCTCATCACGACCAAACACAAACTTAAACGCAACATGGCAGGCGTTGTTATTAAATTCGTCTAACTTGGCCAGAGTTTTGGTCAGGCTTTTTAAATCAGTTACCGTACTGCCATAAATCTTTTGCGGGAGGGGGCCTGGAGGCGCTGACTCCTCGACCAAGTTCTGTGCATCACTACTTTGACGGTTGACGCGAGGTATAACCGCAGCAATTCGGTCCAACGCAAACTCGGTCGCGAAGTGGCAGGTGTAACAAACGGTGCTGGGGTCTTGTCGGCTTTTGATGCCACTACCGCCCGCGTTGTTCACCGTCAGTGCTTCCAGGTTCAGGCCAATTTGGTTGTTGAGGATCATATAGGCTGTTCGAAGCTTGTAACCGTCCTCTTCGTTGCCTTTGTAAACTTTTTTCCACTCGCGGTTTGTAAAATATCCAGACGCCGCACTATCAGGGTTATAACCGCTGTCATAGGTTGAAAACCCGCCAGTGAACAGCTGTTCCCAAGGTTTTTCAGGTTCGCGGGCATTAAACAAATACTGCCGCATCGCTTGATAGGTGGGGTTACCGTTCTTACCACTACCCGGCAGCCAGTTCATGTGTTTGTTGACGTAGCGTGAGAAACGCTCAACAAACTCGGTATTCTTGATCATGTTATCGAGGTTGCCCATCGGGTTTGCGATCTGCAGTTCAGCAGCCGTCGCCGAGCGCCCGTAAAGCACGCTGTGCATTTTTTGGCTGCATTGCATGCTAGTTTCCGCAAAGCCTTGAGTGGCGGCAAAGAGCGAAGCTGAGATCGCCAAACCGCCAAGAGGCTTAACAAGCCGTTTCAGGGTGATCATGGTGTCGTCCTGTGTGGGTTAAAAATGGGAATTGTGCCACTTTCGCAAGCGGCTCGCAGCGACTGGCAACCGATGGAAGCCATTACCTGCTTTACACCCGCTTAGAGTAGCGATTTTGCGAACTCAACCTTTGTGCTGAGTCACAAAAATACGGCTTGAAGTCGCACTTGTTGTTGTTTTGAAACCCAAGTCTCACTGGCTTGGCTAGCCATTCAACGGGCGCTTACATAAGCTACACCGCACGTCACCGCATATGGTGATAAGCCCCCCAATGCATTAGGCCGTCTCCATCGGGTCAATATCCAGCGTCCATCTCACGCCCGTTTTTTGGGGTTGCGTCTCCAGCCAGCGTTTTAATACCTGATTGCGCTGATGGCGCTCATCAAAACTCAACTGCAGCTGGAAGCGGTAGCGATCTTGGCGTTTTTCAATCAAGGCGGGTATGGGCCCCAAACAACTGGCGTTGGAACCTGCCAGCACCCGCTCAAAATGGGCCTGTGCATCCTGTAAAAAACGCAGCGCCTGGTGGCTCTGCCTGGCTTCGGCACGCAGGAGCGCCCAATAACGATAAGGGGGCAAAGCAGCTTGGTGGCGCAGCGCCAACAGCTGCTCGGCAAAGGTGGGGTAACCCTGGCTGAGCACGGTATTGAGCAGCGGATGATCCGGGTTAAACGATTGCAACCAGACCTGCCCTGGCCGCTCGGCCCGGCCGGCACGGCCGGCCACCTGCACTAAAAGCTGCCCCATGCGCTCCAGCCCGCGAAAATCGCCACTCAGCAAACCTTGATCCGCGTCCACCACCACCACCAGTGTCACTAACGGGAAATGGTGGCCTTTGGCCAACATTTGGGTACCCACCAGCACGCAGGGCTGCTCGCGCTCCATAGTGGCGCGCCAGGCGCTGCGCGCACTCACGCTTTGCATGCTATCGCGATCGACCCGCACCACCGGCACGGCAGGAAAAGCCGCTTGCAAAGCGTCTTCCGCCTGCTCAGTTCCTTGGCCTATGGCTGTCAAAGCCGGGTTCAAACACTGCGGACAGTGGCGCGGGACAACACGGTGCGCCCCACACTGGTGACAAATCAAGCGCCCAGCCTGCTTGTGCCACGTCATCCGCGCCGAGCAACTCGCGCAGTCGGCGGCCCAGCCACAACTGCGGCACAGCAAGGCTGGGGCATAGCCGCGTCGATTCAGAAAAATCAACACCTGCTCACCCTGTTTGAGCGTGGCGGCAATGGCCTCCCACACAGGCGGTGCTATACCCGCGCGAGCCTCCTGTTTGCGCATGTCCACCAGCGTCCACTTCGGTGGGGCCAGCGCCTCAGCCGGCTGAGACAACACCAGCCAGTGATAGCGCCCGGACTTGGCGTTATGCAGCGTCTCAAGCGACGGGGTTGCCGAGCCGAGCAGAACTGGAATAGCGGCTTGCCTTGCGCGCCAAATGGCTAAGTCGCGCGCGTGATACCGCAGCCCGTCCTGTTGTTTGAACGACAGATCGTGCTCTTCGTCGATGATGATCAAACCCAGGTGCGGCATGGGAGTAAACACGGCCAAGCGCGTGCCAATGACGATTTTGGCTTCGCCGAGCTGAGCACTACGCCAATCCGCAAGGCGCATACCTTTGGCCACACTTGAATGCAACTGGGCAATGTGCACAGCAAAGCGCGCTTCCAGGCGTGCCAGCGTTTGAGGCGCCAGCCCTATCTCCGGCACCAGCAGCAGCACTTGTTGGCCCTGCGCCAAGACCTCTGCCATTAACTGCAAATAGACTTCCGTTTTGCCGCTTCCCGTCACACCTTCAAGCAAATAGGCGCCAAATTGGCCAAGCGTGACCGCCGCCAAGGCCCGAGCCTGCTCGGCATTTAACGTTTTAGGGGCTTCTAAGGTTTTCGGGGTGTCGTGCTCAATCGGCGCACTCAGCGGCTCTATACGATTTGAGGCTTGCAGGTGCAGCCAACGCACTTCAGCCAAGCCTTTCTTTTCCAAGGCTTTTAGCGAGGCGGGCGCGAGTGCCGAGGCGCGGACGGCGTCGGCAGTCAGCCCGGCTTGCCCCGCCTCAAATGCCTGCAGTAAGGACTGCCAAGCCCGCCCTTGTTGCAGGCTGCGGCGAAAATGCTTTAAGGATAAGGCTTTGCCGGCAAGGGTTAGCGACCACACAGGCTGCTGCGGCACCGGCTCGCCGTCGCGCAGACGTTGCGGCAAAGCCGCCGCCAAAGTCTCGCCCAGGCTATGGCAGTAGTAGTCGGCCGCAAACTCACACAGCGCCCAGAGGGCCGGGGCAAAGAGGGATTGGTCATCAATGACCGACAACACGGGCTTGTACTGCGCCAGCGGTCTATCGCCATCCGCCACCTCAGCTACCCAAAACCCCATACGCGTTTGACTGCCAAAGGGTACCCAAACGCGCATACCCGGCTGCGGGTTGATCCGCTCAGCACCTTCGGGCGGCAGATAATCAAATAGCCTGTGCAGAGGCAACGGCAGGGCAATACGCCAGAGTATGGGGGCAAGGCACTCAGCCTCGATGGTCATGCCAACAACACTCCCTCACTGACATCACTCTCTTATATGGTCACCGGCAGAATACGGTGATGTTGTCTGACCAGAGTAAATGTCTGGTCAGGGCTATGTACTTCTGGTAGGATTCGCGCTCTTTTTTTTGGCCCTACTTCACCCACTGTGTGCGGTGCCTTGCGTTTAGGCTCTGAATATTCGAGAGCCACGTTGAGGTGGCGGCACATGATATAACTGAGGCACAACCATGCAAGCGAATATTCAACCCAAATACGCCGCCATTACTGCAACCTGCAGCTGTGGCAATGTGATTCAAACCCGCTCGACCATTTGTCGCGACATCAACATCGACATCTGCTCAGCCTGCCATCCTTTTTATACCGGCACACAAAAAGTGGCCGATACTGGTGGCCGCATCGACCGCTTCAAGAAGCGTTTCGGTGGTCGCGGAGCTTAATCCCCGCACTCACTGCTTTTTGCCTCGGCACTTAGCAGACATAAAAAAGCCCGGCATATTGCCGGGCTTTTTTATGTCTGGAATTTAGAAAACCACCCAGAAAACGCCCGGAGAGCCGGGGCTGGAAATGGAATTATTGCGCGATACAACCGCAAACAGAACCAGCGCTAGGGTTGGCATTAGTCCACTGCCCGTTCCATTTCAAATTACTGCCCGCATTGGGGCAAACTGTACTGGTCTAATACCACCGGACACTTTAATGAGAGACAATAACCGTCAACCATTGAGGTGTCACTATGACTCAGAAACGCAGCTACAAACAATACCCGAAAGAGTTTAAAGACGAGGCGGTAGCGCTGGTGCTTGAACAGGGTTATTCCGTCCCGGAGGCCGCCAAATCTGTACTGGTCAAGCAAAACCGTTAGAGTTTAACGGTAACTTTTTGACATCACCTACGGCTTAACAATTGCGAACCCACTCACCCAAGGTTCATAACATCATCTATAACGGAATACTGTAATTTTCGCCTCTCAACAGCATCTCGAATAAAATCTTGTCCAAACCGCTTAGAGATTCAAAT
>JACCDR011082322.1_pt1 | contig 15953 bp, 9 predicted proteins | sample 7446431 | NCBI WGS metagenome assembly JACCDR01 (sample SAMN15323443, study PRJNA562643) | freshwater metagenome | isolation source: river surface water | place: USA:Blue River Watershed | collected 2017-08-17 | reverse complement strand
CTACTCTGTCTGGAAGTGGTTTAAAATCATCACCTACAACATGGCTTGAGCGTCCGCTGCCCCATCCAGAGTTTATACTAGCAGCTGTCGGTATATATAAGCCAGCGTCTTCCTTGTGATAATAAAATGTGCCATCGATAATGCGCATAGGGTAATTTTTTGGCGCACTTTCAGTAGCCAGCCAATCGAATTTGGTTTTATTTTTAGTGAACATATTGCCGCAACCTATTAAAGAAAAAATAAAAATAAAAAGCATTTTATAGGTAAGTATTTTAGCCATCGATAATCTGCCTTGTACGTAGACGGGCTTTACCGGAGCCACTAAACCGTGGCCATAGGCCAATTGCTTCTTTGGCTGACATATGCAGGTGATCATGTCGAATTCGGCATAATAATGGAGCATAACGATTGTATTGTGACAAGTCTTTCACCGCATAAGTGTAAATATTTTCATCTAATTTTTGTAAATCATCAAAAGGCTCTAAAGCTTTTTTAACGTGAGTCTCTAATATCGGCTTTATCAGCAGTCCTTGTTCCTCAGCTTTTTTTGCCATAATTTTCAAAGGAATTTTGCAGTAAGCGTTGTGAATCCCTTGGCGGTTAGCTTTTGTGTAGGCTTGCACTGCCAAACCTTGCTCATTATAAATGTCTTCATAAATAATTTCGTTTCTGGTGTACCAACCCTGATTTATTAAATCCTGTTGATCAGTTTTTACATCTTCTGGTGAACCACTGTAAAGAACAAAATCTTCACTGCTCGCGTCGTGATAACTGCCCCCCACATCGGAGTGAGCGCCGGGCATATAATATTCTTCACCCTTTTCTTTGGCACTTTTTATGGTGGTAAGTGAAAACGTTTTCCGGAATTCGTCAGCCGCCGTTAAGTGCAACACTTTTTTGGCTTCGCTGATTGCATTAAGATGTAATTTCTCCACATCGTCCTTAAAACTTAGACCGTGGGATGATACGGTATCGAACAGCCCCACAAAACACACTTCCACGAGTGTTGTTTCAAAACCGCTTAGCGATAAACGCTGCACCATTGGTTTGACAGGATCCTTTAACAGCTTATAAACAGCATAACGGGCCGTGGCGGCGCCACGGCTAAAACCAAATAGATCTATGGTGAGTTTTTTTATGTAGTGTTTATTTGGTTTGAGGTCATCACCTTTAAATTGGCTGCCAATAATTTTATTAATTGCCTCCACAATTCCTTTTTCGCATTTATTTTTTACACCCGCCTCACCAGCTCCAATACCATAGCCCAACGCTTTATCACTCTTGTTATCCCGTGTACCTGCACCTTCTGTATAAACTAGTAAAGTTATATCGTGGGTGGGTGCCTGTTGATCTTCAAGGTAAGTATCAAGCGCAGCAATATTCGTCAGGCCATTCTCATAGCTGTCATCACCTTTGGGTTTACCTTTTATTTTGCTCCACGTAGAAATCGTTTTTCGGTAATACTCATTATTGGCCTCTCTGCTTTGTATATTGGTTTTATTATTGCCAGTGCCATCGTACAGCATGATACAGCGTATGGTGACGGGTGTTTTTTTGTTTTCAGATTTCTCTTCCGATTCAACCGCGGGCGGCTGAATGCCTTCACCAACTTGTGTCATGAAACAGACTTCCTTAATTAATACGTATTTTTTCTACAATGACTGCGCCGCGCTTCGCACCATCTGACGAGCTGTACACCAAATGTTTGAAGGTATGCTTATTTTTATGCAAACTTTCAACAGCCATTGCAATAAGCGCTGGAGCTGTTGCTGCCCCTAAATCACCATAGCAATCAGCGGGATGCTCTATTTTTACTGAGTCTGCAAATTTTGTTTTATTGCGTATGTAGGCAACGCCATATTCTTTAGCCCAATAATTTTCTCCATTCATACTGGAGTAAATTGTTTGGATAGGTTTATCTAATTGGTTGGCCAATACTTGTTTAAAAGCTTTATCTAACCCATCACCGCGATAAGGTTCTTGGCTATACAGGTGGCCCACTTCGTCAGCTATGCATGGCTGGTGAACAGCGACAATGTGATTACCTCTAACTTCAGCGAGTTCAATAAAAGGGGTTAGCAACAAAAAGCAGGCACCCTCACCTGGTGCAAAGCTATCGCTACTACCTGGCGATAATAATCTACTATTTTTATCGAGAACACGGAGGCGGCCGTAATTACGATGAGAATCACTACCACCTATAAGCATGTACGGGTGAGTTTGATGTAAATATCGAAAAGCAAATTCAATGGCTTCAATACCTGCAGCACGCCCACTGAATATGCTGCGAGTGATTGCAGGGTTGATATAGGGTGTAACATGTTGCGCAAGGTTGCGCGTAAGTAACCCATGGTGCACTGTCGGAACATCAGGTTCTGGCATTGCAAGAATTAGGGGAATACTTGTTGCCGGCGCCAACCCATTACACGCCTGTTGAGCAGCTAGGATTGCCATTTTAATGATTCGGTCATATTGCGCGCAATAAACATCACTCTCCTCGATCTCCAATTGCATTTCATCGAAGAGTGCATCAGGCACTTCAGCCAAAGTGATTGGTTCGCCAGCTTCATTATTATAATTTGATAACGAATATGCACTTAACCCAGCATTTACGGCAGCAGCAGTGGCAATACTTGTGGCCCCTAATGGGCTAATCATTCCCATTCGCGCGACATACAATTGTGTTAATGCAGTCATTCATTGATTCCCTTCTCTGCATAGTTGAGTAGAAATTGCGATGGTTCTACTAGTGCCAGCTCTAAAGCTGCCATTCTGCGCTGACGCTGATTTGCGGTAGCATATATTTGACGCAAGCGCTCACTAGTCTCAGAACTTAATGACAACACCTGCCCCATAAAATAACGCTGACCAGAAATAAAACGATGCTGATATTTTTGCCAAATTGCAGCCACTTTATTAACATCAGGAAAAACAAGATATTCATCATCATTCAGCTCAACACCTTCATCTTCGCTAGCTTCAGGCAAAAGATTATTTAAATCTGGCAACTCTTCTAATGCTAATTTATTAGTTTGCAGATCAATACCCGTTATTGTCGTAAAGGCTTCACCTGCGATTCGACTCATTGCAGGAAGACGCATCTGCGCAATTAACCAATTGACGGCCTGAGGATCACCCAAATTAGCAGTAGCTTGAATCACCAAGCGGCTATTGACAGGATCTTGAGCTAGCAAACTTATCCATGTACGTGCAACATCTAAGGGTAATACCCGAAAAACTAACTCAATAGCACGTAATTGATGGTTATTATTTTTTAACACAACTTCCTGCAAATTCATTGCAGCTGATTTATCCCCCAACAATATTGTCGACCAATTCGCCCAAAACACTGTATCTGCATCGTCAGATAACATTGCAACATTGAGTACATGTGCAAGATCAAAGCGTTTCAATTCTCCAATCAAACGCAATGCTCGCGTATGTAGTTTTTGATGAGCGATACAGTCTTCACGCTGTAAGATAACTTCAAGAAATTCGCGCGGGTTTTCACGGCGAGCACCACAAACTGCCAAAGCAAGGTATTTATGATTAAGGTCTTTACTTGTAAGAAATTTCTTTATCCAAGAGTGCACCAATCGCCCTGGGAGCCAGGCCATGGCTGATATCAAACCCTTGCATGCATGATTATCACTTAAACCAACCTCTACCACTCTCTGAATTTTGAACACATCTAAACTACGAAATGCTAATACGGATGCTGCAAATACTTCACCAGCCTGCTGGATAGCCAAAGCAGCATCACACACCAACCAAGATTCTTCCGGAGTACACATCAAACCATCAGTGAGCGAATCAATTCTGTTATCCAACTCACTTATATCTTGAGCGGTATAATTTGGTCTATTAACAGCAATAGAACGTAGGCCCCATAAAAATGAGGCATCATCAGCATATCGCTCATGAATATGATCAAATAGACTGTTAAAATTAGTTGGCAAATTAGTAGCGGTTGTCATTAATACAATTAACCCATTATATTTTTTTTGTTATGAAATAATGGATCACCTAAACGACAAACATTTTTCCCCTCGAACTTTACATCAAAGGAGTACATCATAAATTCACATACCCCTTTTTGATCACTACTGATAACACCCTTCTGAACTCCCGCTTCGTCACCAGAGCTTTTTGAATATTGAGCACCCTTAACCATCGGCATCTTGCCATCAGTTAACACTGTTTTTGGCCCTTTACTCGTGTCAGCCGATTGACCAATATTAGGATAAGGAATAGGAACAACTGCCGAACCTACTGGAGTTTTACACACATCCGGAAAAACAGCGCTCATGCCGCCACTTCCTTTGTGAGATATACCACGAGTATTTGCAAATGTTGTTTGTGCCATCATTGACTCCTATAAAACACTTAGCGCATCATGCTGATTGTTATTTCTTTAATTTTTAGTGCTTTTTTATCGCATGGAAATGCAGCTCGCCACACCATGGATAGTTGCAACTGATTAGGATCAAGCAAAAGAGTTTCCAAATTAAATCCGCTGGAGAATTCTTTATTTTCTAAATGAATTTTATTTAACAATTTAATGACAGGTAAATTAAATTTCAATTCGCCTGCCGGGTGCATTCCACTGATTAAAACTGATTCTCCGCCTTGTAAAAAACCTGGATATTGCAGATCAGGATGTGCGGAGTTCATAAATCGTTGTTGGTAATCACTCGGTAAATAGGGAGCGCGTATTTGTTGCCATGTTTCATCATAAGTACCTGCATAGCCAGCGCGCGGCTGCCAACTCACTGCAATTGGGGCAAAGCAAGCTGGGGTGGGATTATCTGATAAATCTCGAATAAGTTGATTGGGGCATTCCAAATTTGGCAAGGGCATACCGCTCATTTCTGAACTACTTTTTTTACCAACAAATCCACAACCAACCGGGTTACGCGCATCAGCTGCACGAACCTGCTCACCGACTAAATCTTTGCCGCCAAAGGCACGCTCATAAACTAGGGGCATAGTTGTAAACGGCTCAGGAGTCGTGATGAGCCCCTGATTCCATACTCGATTACCAAAAACCCGTATAGTCTTAGCAATTGATCCAACCTGCACCTTGACATCCAATTGACGCACAGGTTGTTGCTCACGAGCACATGCAGAACCCACGACAATAATATCTGAGGATGCCTTACCCGTATGAAAGTCAGATGCGAAACGAAGGCTAGATGATAGCGGGTCTCCCCAATAAACATCTTCTTTTTGTGGTGGAGATTGAACTTGTTGTAACGTCCATTGGGGACCAATGTTGAAGGTGGCTTTCACCATGGTATAAAGCGTATCCACACCCTGCTCATTGGGAAAAAGGGCAAAGTCAGTCGCAAATGGGGTGTGATTTTTAAGCTGTAACATCGCGCAAGTCCATTAGAAAACAACTGCAATCAGAAAATCAAATCGATAGATCAATTGACTTGTACTGACCCACCAAGGATACGATTAACACCACTTGAGCGGCTAAGCAAATATTTACCGCGTATAACAATTTTGCCTGCTTTTGTTAAGGTGATACTAGAATCACCGCACATCAACACAACCTCTTCTTGCCCTTCAATCAACACACGTTTGCCATCTACACGAACAGTTTCCGTCGATAAACTATGCTCTGTGGTTTTATCCGGGGTGATACTTACCACATCAAAAACCTGCTGATCCTCATTGGCATCTGAGGATACTATCGGGTCATTTTTGAATTCAAAATTTTCAAGAAGTTGATGAAGCGGGCTATAGATAAAGCCTGTAATAACCGGCTTACGATAGTCGCCATTCGCAAACAATAAAGCAACCTGACGACCAACATGCTGAGGCGTTATGGCAACCGTAGTCATAGCAGCTGCAGAAATGGAATCATCAACGTAAGTAAACGTGACAACAGGGTTGCCATTCTCATCGATTGACGCAAGCGTTCCTAATAGTATTTCACCGGGCGCCAAGCCAAGCTTTACTATTTCCGTTAGTAAATCACCACCCTTAGATTCTTCAAACAACTTGGCACTCATAAGTCACATTAGTTATTAGTAATTTTACTGCCTTTGATTACCACATTACCGGAACCTTTCACATTCACATTGGCTCCCGAAATAGTGATATCTCCATTTTTTTTCATCACAATTGAGGCAGACCCTGTTTTTAAGGTTATTTGATCATCGGCCGTCATTGTGATTGTCTTAGCTTTCAAAGCATAATCTTTTGTGACATTTTCTGTGTATTGCCCTTCAACAGTCTCCCTTAAATCTTTACTGATACCAATCGTCATATTTTTGCCGATGGTTTCTGTGTGATTTTCGCTAATATCAATAGTAATATTTTTCCCCACACTAAGAGACATATTTTTACCAATAGTCTCCGTATGATTATCACCCACATCAATAGTTTTATTCTTCCCAATACTTTCCGTTTGATTATTGCCTACGGTTTTATTTCTATCATTACCAATCGAAGAATTCTCGTCGTGTTTGATAGTTTTTGTTCTGTCGTGATCCACCATCAAGGTTTGATCATTTTCAACCATTGTGTCGTAATTTTTTTCCGCATGAACATAGATTTGCTCTTCGCCTTTTTTATCCTCAAAACGAAGTTCGTTATAGTTTTGCGGCGTACCGTCTTTAGTGGAACGAGTTTTAATACCACTTTGCGTTTTGGATGGATAAGTAGGCTTATTCCAACCGTTATAAACAGAACCCGTTACTAACGGGCGATCAGGATCACCGTCAAGAAAGCTGACTATCACTTCGTGACCTATGCGGGGAATAAAAGACGATCCCCACTGATTACCAGCCCAAGCCTGCATTACTCTTATAAAGCAGGAGCTGTGCTCATCCGACTTGCCTTCGCGATCCCAGATGAACTGAACTTTAATCCGATTATGCTCATCAATATAAATCTCTTCACCCGCAGGCCCCACTACAACTGCGGATTGCGGGCCGCGCATAATTGGTTTTTGATGCATATTTTTTGGACGAAAATGCACGCTGTCAGGAACACAAAAAAAACTATTGCTATAAGAAGATGTGCCACCACTGCCGGGAAAATAACTCATGTCGGAGGCGGAATGAATCACTGAAACTAGGATGTAATTACCTTTCTCTGAAGCTGTTGCATGTTTTGCAAGCTTGAACATACCACCCGCATAAAAACTACTGCAATCACTTCCACCCGCAATTAAATTCCGATCAGTCTCCTCGGCATCCAAGCGGATTTTGACCAAATCATTACCAATCGTCGTATCGTAAAGCGAGGGATATTCGTAATGTTCAAAAGTATCATTTTTAGCGAATTGGCTTTTAGATTTTGCACTGACCTCAAGGTCTTTTTTAGGCTCTTTAAAATTATAATCGTTGAGCGATAACTTTCCCTTTTTAAAAGTATACACATGCTCCCATGCTGTTATCTGTGCGTTAGGGGTATTACCTTTGGAGTACTCCAACCCTGTTTCTGCAACTTCTGCATATGCATTTTTTTGGTCAACTAATATGAGCTTATGTTTTTTATCGTCATGCTCGAAGAAATAAGCGATGCCATCCTCTTCCAATAAGCGAGACACGAAATTCAGATCACTCTCATTGTGTTGAACACAGTACTCTCTTTTATTTCCACCAGCAGCGCGGAATTCATAATCAGAAAAACCTAGATCGCTGAAAATTTGCGATACTATTTCTTTTGTGTTTTTCTCTTGGAAAATTCGATGGTCATTAGTTTGTGATAAAAACCACAGCCATGGCACCATAACCATACGATATTCGCGCAGATTATTGGATTGTATTTCGCCAAAGGTAAATGATCTGATAAAACCATTAAACTTGCGTTCTTGATCGCTTTTAATGGTAACCGTAGCCGCCATACCCACAATTTTATTCGGGTCTACATCAAGATTTTCGGAAATAACCTTGATCTGAAATTCGAAGCAGTCAGAAATGAATTCAGAACCACTGAAGGAGGTCAGTAAAAACGTATCTTTCCCTAACGAAAAGTCAGTTATTGATATAAATCTATTATCTTGAGTAAATTGACTCATGCGATAAAATCCTCAATATGACCATTAACAATGGAAGCATCGGCTCATCCCTGCTTCACACACAAACATACCTGCACGGATCTAGACTACATAAAAATGCCCTGATGACAGAGCCATCAGGGCATTTAATGACAATCAGAATTACATTACAGCGGCTTAGCAGTGGTCAAATCGTAACCAACACGTTGTGGGTTAGCAGACTTGTTGCTCTTATCGAAGTCGTTGTAATTTACCATTACTTTAGCGAAGCTCAATGAAATCGATTCCATTGGGTCACCTTCTGAATCAGCAGAGATTGAGTAACCACTTACCAAACAATCTTCCAAAGTGTAAGTCATGTACTCAACCAACTTGTCACTACCAGTTTGTACAAACTTGATAACCACTTTTTTACCAGAAGAACCAGTTACCGCTTCTTTGAACAATGCTGTAGAAGAAGTATCGGCTACTTTAGTAATAGTGATTTCACTAATAGTTGGGCGAGTAGCTTCACGATTAGAGAGGTTACCCGGCTCCATAGAAATACCGCGACCAACACCGAACTGTACAGAATTAACTGTAAGGTGGTCTTTGTAACCATCAGCGGTTGTATTTCCCTTAATACCTTCATATTGAATATAAATTGCCATGTTTTATTGCTCCTTACTTTTTAAGTACCACACAGATTAAGATAACGTCTATACGCAAACACTACGCACATCAATTATCAGGTTTAAACCTCAATGATCTGGGTAATCCAGTCAATATAGCTATTGTCGATCGTACCCCATTTCAGTCTATCAGACAACAAATCTAGCAAGTGTTGGGATGATTATGTGACGCATAACTCAACACCCCTTAATAAAACCACTAACACTTAGAAACTTAACTGCAGATCAAAATACAACCGTACTCCATCGCCAGGAACCTCATCAATCTCTGTATTTTCCGTTCCGTCATCAATTCCACTTTCACCAGAGAATGATCTACGAGATTTTAGAGGCTGAGCAAGTGAAAGACTTCCTACTAGTTTTTTTTCAAGATTGAGCTTAATACCCACACCAACGTCACTTAAATAAACTGCCTCAGCATTATCATCGAAACTGTAAGGATATGATTTGCCATAAGCAGCATCAATAAAAACAAAAGGCTGTATAAGCTGACTTAATTTAGTTCCGTAAAGGGTTTTACCATCAAAATTAGGCCCATTAAAGACCCAATCTGTTCCCAAAAAAACGCCATCATCCGCATAAAATTCGTTGGTTGCGAAGGCTCTTGCTTTTGCCGGGCCAGCAATCCCGTACTGTGACACCGAAGCCAAGGATTTGCCTGAGTATTGAGCCCCCGCCCGTAGAATCCATTTGGTTTCCATTTTGGTAAGCGGAAGCCGCCAAAAAGACAACCTTGAATAATCTGCTGTAAAAACCATTGGATTTTTATCTTGGTCGCTCTCGGCTCCCTCCACAAAACGAATTCCACTAATACCCACTCTACCCTGCTGGAGGCTTTTTCTTTTTTCATTCAAAAAGTCAAACTCATAGTAAATCTCGGTATTTTGTATCAAATCGTCAAAACCAGATGACTTGCCGTTAATCCGTATTTCAGATTCAATCTGAGAAAATGAAATCCCAAGCAAATGGTTTTCCAATCGACTACGAACCAATTGAAATTCCATACTGGAATCAGCAATAAAAGATTCGCCTTCAACATTCACCTCTTGATCCTGGCTTACATTCTGATCTTGCTCAGAGTTACCCGGGCCTATCGCAAAATCATTACTAGATGCACCCACAGTAAATTTGACTCTAGGTGTGTAAATTGGCAATCCGTATCGCAAAGAACCGTATGTAGAATTATTGGGCGAGAATGAACCTAGAGCACCCAACTGCAACTGATCACCAATACCCGCAAGATTGTGCACATAAATATCTGCATAGGTACGATACTCGCCCGAGCGATCTGAACCATGATTATCGAGACGTAAATTCGCGTCATACCATGACTCTGAATTAACGTTAATGTTCAATTTAGTATCGCCAACTTGCGCACCTGGCTCAAAGTAACCACTGACAGAAATACCAGGTAAGTCGTTTAATAAATATAAGCCCTGTTCTGCTGTATTGTTTGTGACTGGTTTTGCCAATGAATTATTAAAAACTCTCTTCAAGAGAGATTCAGAATAACGTTTGTTATTTTTTACATTAACCTCACCTAGCTCTCCCAGTAGTAAGGTAATAGTGACTATTCCATCACGCACATGCTGTTTGGGTATGTATGCTTTAGCAAGAATAAAACCTCTTTCGCGATAATAACGCGTTATGGTATCAGCAACTGTTTCTATCATGCCTAACGTTATGCCACGTTGCCGTCTTTGTTCTCGAATGAGAAATACTAGGCGCTGAACTTCCACTGGACCCACATGTTGGCCTTCAGTTTCCTTTTCAATTTCAGCGATAAGATCTGAAACTTCTTTTAATTCACTCAGGGTATAACCCGAATCCAGCTTTTTTCCTTCCCCCATCATGTCAAATCGAATAGCTTCAACCTGCTTAATGATCAATTCTCTGGTAATGCCCAGCTCAGGGTATTCAATTAAGCCTTGCACACGAAACTCTTTCACATTAAGGCGAGGACCCGCTTCAGGATTTGGATCACGATCACGAACTGGGGGAATATCCATATCCATCAACAAGCTTTCTCTTTCAAACTCCGGAACCTGAGAGGTATCCGGCATTTCAAGAAAACCGGCATAAGAAAAAGACGATAGCAATACAATAAAATAAAAAATAAATTTCATAAAAACAAACTTAAATAGTCGAAAAACGTAAGGGCATTTCATTTTTTCATGTGAAGAAATCGAATATTAATCATTATTCGTCCTCATCATCCTCATCGTAACGCTGATCTTTCGGCATAAGAATCGCGATATCATCGTAAACATAATTTCGCACATCCGTGAAAACAGCTGGATCAATATCATTAAGCGCTTCAACCTGAATCAGCTGATCGCCGCTAATTAAACTGTCAAGCAATCCTAGATCATTCGGATTATCCTTATCAGTAACCGCAGGCGGTGTAGAGTGCCATCGAGTAGAGCCAAATAATGCATCAGCATCATAATAACTTCTCACATGCAGAACCAGGGGACGTGCTCTCTCGCCGATTGACGCTCCTTTATCAATGTTAAGCTTTAAAAATAATTGATCGGCGATAATGTCAGGATTTTGTTTATTAAATTCACCCTCCGCCAATAAATCACCATCTCCTATGGTGATTTCTAATTTACCTAATACATAGTTAGCGTTGGCAGTTCCGCCCTGCAGACGAGAATCAGGAAGAAGCTCATCATAGATGGGCAGAGATTGATTATTCAATGTAATATCTAGATCGTTTGTTAAGGTAACATTACCGTTATTTTGCAAGCGATTTATCATCAATGCGCCAGTATTGAGAATATTCACTTCACCAGAGCCGTTCGAAAGCGCAAGAGATTTCACATTAGTTTCTAGAGCATCATCAACAGCACCGATTCCCAACTCTGCTGATACTGTTAAGTTAGCAGCACGAACGTTTACTAATGTCCCATTTGCATCTGACACGGCATTTGTAGCTATTATTCCAATAGAACCCTGCTGTGCAGCCAGCAAAGACAACGAAATGTCTTGAGACTTATAATCAATATTACCCGAAAGAGAAGTCGTTGATGCGGTATCAGACATAATGACACTTGTCACACCATCGAATTTAATATTGGAGCCAGCCGAAACATTCGATAATTGCTCTATGTTTCCAGCTGAAACTTGGATATCCCCATCAACTGCGGCGGCATTTAGCGCTCCATCTTGGCTCAAGCGAGCTACCCCATCATTAGCGGCACTAATTCTGATTGATCTCGCTGAAATACGATCATTAACAGCAACATCTTTTGCAGTTATAACCGCAGAACCACTAGTCTCAATATTTTTACCAATGACAACTGCACCTGATAATCCATTAAGATTAACATTCGCAGCTCGTATCCCATAATTTTCAACACAGTTACTAAGACACGAAGCATTAACAAGAATACCATTCGCAACCAAGTTTACATTTTCAGCTGCATTGATTCCTGATAGAGAGAGCTGATCCTTATCATTAACAGATACCGACTTTGCTTTAAGAACTTGGATATTATTGAAATTATTATTTTCATTATTAAAGTTGATATCGCCGGTATCCGATGCAGTAAATGAAGCCGCTCCATTTACGATCACAGGGCCAGCTGCTGATATGGCATTTGCAGAAGTAACTGTTAAATTTTGAGCAGATACACCATCAAAGCGAACAGAGTTAGTATTGTTTAAAAATACATCTCCTGCTGTTTTTAATGTTAATAGCCCGGTTAAAGAATTATCTTTGTTAAAGATTATATTTCCAGAACCAGCATCAACTTTAACGCTACCAGAGAATGATAAACCTGCCGTGGTAGTCAACTCACCATTAGTTCTAAGATCGAATGATGCATCAGCCGATGAAACAAAAAAATCTTTAATGTTCAGAGAGTTATCTTCAGTAAGATAAATACTTCCATTGGCGTTTTTTATGGACAACTCCTTAACATTGGTATTCAAGCGAGAAACGTCTGTACCAACATTTGAGACTGCATCAAAAATCAAAGAATCCACAATTAACTTTCCAGCATTTTCAACACTAATTTTTCCATTTTTTAAAGTTAAGGATGATGGAACACTGACTACGCCATCAATGACAACATCATCCGTGGGTGCCGCATTAATAACGATAGCATCTTTATTTGTATAATTAACGGTCGGTAAGTTATTTAACTGGTAATTACCTGTTCTCAATCTAAAGCGATCATCAGATGAAGTCCCGGTAACTGTTAAGAGATCAACATCAACATTGTCCGTAACCGCACTTATGTTTGAGAAATTAATCGTGTAGTTATCACCTATTGGCAACTGATAATCAAATACGCCCACTTGATGAGAAGCTGAAATACCAGTACCGCCTCCATTAACCACTAAGGTATCAAGACCGTCATCAAGCTCGCCCTCAACACCACCAAAAATAGTTGATGTTCCTGCAGTGGCGTTTGAAGGAATCGCAATTGAAAAAGTGTCATTTCCTTCATTGCCATTAGTAACGCCAAGCACTGCACCTGCAGCAATGGTAAATACATCATTACCAGCGCCACCACTGACTGAGCCGCCCAGTACGCCACCCGTTAAGGTGAATATATCTTGGGCGTTTCCTCCCACGAGAGTAGAAAATTGTTCAAATTCGATGCTGCTATTGATTGTGCCTTTATTTGTTCCAGAAAGAACCCACGTATTCGCTTGATTATTGCCAGTAATACTACCTAGATTATTCCCAATGAACTTCTCAATGTTTTGATAGCCGCTAGACGCGCCAACACCAACCAACTTAATGTTTGAATTGATAGCAGCACTCACATCCACAACATCTTGCGCTGTTTGACTAGCACCATCCACAACACCGTCAATTGAACCTGCAATACCTAAAACAAACATATCATTTGTTTTGCTGCCAATTACATTATTAAAGGCAGAAAATCTTACATCATTAAGGGTTCCTGAGTTATTACCCGTAATGCTCCATAGATTGTTACTTAAATCACTGGCCACTAAGGTATTGTTTTTATTAATAGCAGCATCAACCTCTTCAATATTTGAGATGTTGATAAAATTCTGAACAACAAGATTATCTTGATTGATGAAACGAACATTAACATTACGATCTGATAGAGTTAAATCGATTTTATCGGAACCGCCCTGACCATCAATTAAACCAGTGATATTTGCACTTTGATTCTGAAATATAAAAGTATCGGTATTAGTATTACCAACCAGGTTAGCGAAGCCGGTGAATACCAAGCTAGTATTTAATGCGCCCTGATTTGAACCATCAATTAACCAGGTATTATTTAATGAGGCATCAGTAACCAAGAAGTTGTTGTTAAGATTGTTCGCGGTTAACCGCTCCACATTAAGAAGATTAAACGATGCAGATACACCTGTTCCTATACCGACAACAAGATTATCGAGATGCGCACTCGCATCCACCTCATCCAAATCACCAAGACCGCCATCAATCACACTCACATCTGCGCCACTGGTGAAAATGAAACTATCAGTATTGTTACCGCCAACTAAATACTGTATACCGCTAAATGCATCAACAAGTGTTGCAATGTTACCCTCATTAATACCGGTAATATTCCAGAGCGATGCTTGATTTGCTCCCACTAAGCGATTTATTTCAGAACCGGCTGTCCCGCCAGAAATTAAATCAGCCCTACCCCCCGTAAATAAATTAAAGGTGTCATCGCCGCTATCTCCAAACAAATTTCCAGCACTGGCTTTAATATTGAAAATATCATTCCCTGCAGAGCCATTAATAGTGCCAGAAAAAGCGTTTAAAATATCAAATGTGTCAACACCCGATCCGCCCGCTAAATTTATAAAATTTATAAAGGTAACTGTACCAGAGAACGAAGCATCATCACCCGATGAAACAACGGTTCCATCATTAACTCCATCCACATCTGCGGCACTACTAAAATCAAATACTTTCCAGGTGTTGGCTCCGGATGACGACTTTAATGTTAAGAAATCACTGTTGTTGCCTTTGAATTGTGAAATATTGGTAACACCAAAAACGGAAGACGAACCCAAGGTAATCGTTAATGCATTATTTGCTGTGAGATTACTGATTTGTGATAGGTCTAAGGTGTTGGTGCCAGCTCCTGCACCGCCATCTGCACTTCCAATACTACTGTTATTAGTAAAGCTGAATGTATCATCCTGATTTTCAGCGCCGACTAAATGCTCCACACCCTCAAAGCTGGCCACCTTGCTCACCAAACTTCCCTGATTAACATCCGTAATATTCCACTGATTACTAGTGGCTGTTGCACGCAACGTATCTCCAACGGTGGATGCACCTCCATCAATTAATGTTGCTGAACCAGTCACTCCAATAGAAAAATCATCCTCATCTGCTTCGCCATACACATTACCGACCTGCGCATTGATGTTAAAAACATCATTGCCTGCTGCTCCAAGAATATTGCCGGTAAACGCAGAGGAAATGGTGAAGCTATCAATTCCACTACCTCCTTGCAGGCTATCCATCGACTGAAATGCAACACCATTCAATTGACCAACACCATTAATTGCCGTCACTGCCCAAGTATTTGGCTGATCAAAACCAATCAGTGAATCGGCAGCGTTATTGCCGATAAGATTTTCGATTCCCGTAAATGTGCTGATGTAAGCCGTTACTGTGTTGTTAATGGTTTCACCTAAAGTGCCTTCCGTTGCACTGGTCATTCTCCATGTATTTACAACATTGCGACCTTTGATTGCATCTAAATGGCTCAAATTTGTATTAGTGCCACCATCAATACGTCCTGTAATTGTGCCCGAAGCAACGCTCGTAAAATCAAAAGTATCAACACCTGCCCCCCCCGTTAAATTAGCAAAGTTCACGAACTTAACGCTGTTTGCTCCACTGGTAATCACACCATCATTTTGTCCATCTGCAACACTTGCAGCCGCATCAAAATCGGAAATGACCCAAGTATTGTCAGTGCCATTTAATGTTGTCAGCGTAACCGTGTTATTTCCCTTTATAATTTCTGCATGAGCTACACCGTTTAACAATACATCTGTCTGACTTAAATCTATTGTTGCACTAATGTTGGTCTCAACTATGTCATCGTTTCCAGCGGCATCCATAGTACCCGCGAAGTTGACACCCGAAAAACTAAAGGTATCCACACCTTCGTTACCTACTGCACTCTCAATTTCTGAGAACACAACACTGGTATTTAATTTGCCAAAATCCGCCCCTTCCATGCTCCAGTTGTTGGTTTGATTCGCCGCAATGATTTCATCTGAACCCACAGTGTCCG
>JACCDR010488783.1_pt1 | contig 15953 bp, 15 predicted proteins | sample 7446431 | NCBI WGS metagenome assembly JACCDR01 (sample SAMN15323443, study PRJNA562643) | freshwater metagenome | isolation source: river surface water | place: USA:Blue River Watershed | collected 2017-08-17 | reverse complement strand
GGCTGATTAGTATGAAGCAAAATTCGAGACTGGCAGCTGTGGCAGCTACTGTGGTGTCGTTGGTTGTGCCAGGTCTGATGGCCCAGCAAGGCTGGGATGACCACGATCGTTCTGGACGGTACATGCAGATAGATTGGGCCAAAAACCTACTCAATTCTTGTGCTAAAAATGCCATTCTGTTTACGGGCGGAGATAACGATACCTTCCCTCTGTGGTATGTACAGGAAGTAGAAGGTTTCCGAACAGATGTGCGGGTATGTAACCTAAGTCTGTTGGGTACTGATTGGTATATCAGTCAGATGAAACGCAAAGTCTATGACTCAGAGGCTTTACCTATTACCCTAGAAGAGAAAAACTACAAAGGAAAAAATGAGCAGCTTCCCGTAGCTGAAAATGAGGCAGTGAAAAATGGAATAGACCTGAATCAGTATATTTCGCTGGTAAAAAATGAAAATCCAGCCATTCAGGTACCATACAACAATGAGTTACTGACTATTCTGCCATCCCGGATTCTGCGCCTGAAAGTAGACGTAAATAAAGTACGTAGCATGGGCATCATTCGTCCAGATCTGGTAGACTCATTGCAGACAGAAATGGTCTGGAACATCAACCGCGGTGACATCCTGAAACCAGACCTGATTATGTTGGACATGATTGCTAATAATAATTGGGAACGTCCCATTTACTTCAATACTACCCTTTCGCAGTCTAGCTATCTAGGATTGAAAGCATATATGCAGCAGGAAGGATACGCCATGCGGTTGTTGCCTGTACAGGTAGCCAGATCCAGAGACGGCTATGTAAACACAGAGGTGATGTTTAATAATATGATCAAAAATAGTTTTTGGAGAAATACCGATAATCCGAAAGTCTATTATGATGCCAACTATCGGGCTTTGCCAACCATTGTACCTCGCCGGGCATTTGCCGATCTGTCCGAACAGTTGATGGTAGAAGGAAACAAGGAAAAAGCCCGTCAGGCTGCCTTGTTCTGCCTGAAAGTATTGCCTGATAATGTGATTCCTTATGATCTGTACAATACGCCGCTGATTCCTGTTTTATTTAAGACTGGAGCTGAAAAAGAGGCCATGCAAGTAGCCAAACGCATGGGTGACCGGGCAGTAGCCAATCTGGATTATTACTCTATCAACGAGCCTACCCATGAAGACATACGGCTAAATATGTATATTCTGGGGCAGATAGTAGTAGCCCTAAAAGATGCCCAGAAGAAAGAAGCGGATGCTTATGAAAAGGTTTATAACCGTTACATCAATAATCTGACACGATAGATTGTTGGGCTGTCCTTGCCAATAAAAAAATCCCCTGAGAGGCGACTTTCAGGGGATTTTTTATGTACTTTATTTTATAGATACTTTTCCTGGATAACCTTGATGGTTTCATCAATGTCAGTGGCCTGTACAGGTTCGCCAATGGCTGTAAACGTCCACTTGTTGCCTGCCACACGGTTCATCTTCGCCATTATCATAGAGGTATATCCTTTAAAGGAAGCATCGCCAGAGAGGTCGTAACTGGCAAAAATTTTGGCAGGTGTATGATAGGCTCCTTCGATGATGCGTATTTTCGAATATGGAATGCTAGCAAAATCCTGTTGTTTGAAGGAATTCAGGTAAAATACAATGGTATCTATGTCTGCCGCTACCTTTTCGAGATTGATATACATGACCTCATTGTCTTTGTTGTCGGCAGAGCTGTCGCCGTTTCGGTCATCGCCACTGTGTCGAATGGAACCGTCGTCTGATTTTAGTTTCCGATAAAAGACTGTATCTTTTTCCTGCTTACGGGAATCAAACATGGTGACAGAGCCATCCAGATCTACAGCTTCATTGTCGTTGAAAAGACCAAACAAGGCCTTTCGTTTAATCACGCCCCAGTCCAAGCCAATGCATATATTCTTAAAATCTTCTCCGTTTTTTTCCAGAGAGATTTTGGAGTTTTTCTTGAGATTGATCATAAAAGAAGATAGTTACAAGTTGAAAGTTGTAGGTTAAGAGTATTTGGTTTCTGGTTATCGTTCAGATTAAAATTGTCGGTTTTCGAGGTAGCTGATCCTATCAGAACATGCAACCTGTACTTTACAACCTAAAAACTGTTATCCTACAAACAGGTCTACCATGCCTTGCAGTTCGTTGGTGCTTCCTTGAGAGGCAGCATGAAAATGCCATTCACTGCCAGAGCGGCGAATCCTACCAAAGACTACCGAATTTTCAGCCGCATGACTGGAATCTAGGTCGTAGCGGGCTATTTCTTTCTGGTTGTCTACGTCTACAATGCGGATATAAGCTTCTTTGAGCAGTCCAAAGGTATGGTTACGGATGGCTGCATCGTGGATAGATACACAGATCACCAAGTCTTGAGCTGCGGGATTGGTATTTTCTAGATTGGCTAGTATCACCTCATCGTCTTCGGCCAGAGAGCCAGAACGGTTGTCGCCTAGGTGTTGAACAGCCCCATCAGGTGATTTCAGGTTGTTGTAAAAGACGAAATATTCGTCAGAGATCAACTTATTGGTAGTTCCTAGCACAAATACCGAGGCATCCATGTCTACAGTAAAGGATGACATCTCCCAGCCCAGACCGATCATGACTTTGTTTAGTTTGGGCATTTCTTTGGTTAGGTTAATCGAACCACCTTTTTTCAGGTTAATAGACATAGTTATTCGTTGGGTTTAGGGTTAAAAAACGTATCAATTTTTTGGCTTCTGTCTTCTTTTTTCTGGGCTGGAGGCAATACTTTCAGTTCACTGGTATGTGTACTTTGGTTGAGCTCCTCAAATTTTTTATGGATATCAGCTATTTTCTGTTGTTCCTTCAGTTGGTTTTGTTGGGCCAATTCGAGTCGCAGCTTTTCCATATCTGCCTGAATGCTGATGTTGGCTTCCAGGGTTTTAAATTCTTTTTCCAGCTTGTTTTGCTGGCTGTTCAGTTGTGTAAGGCTTTCGGCTTCAGCCTCCATCTGATTAATTTTGTTTTCATAGTGTTCCATATTGGCCAATGCCGACCCATTCAGTCCCCCCAGCGACTCGGCAATCTGTTTCTGAGCTTTGGCATTTTCGGCCTTGGCAATGTAGATAGACTGCTTGGTTTTAACTTCCTGAAGTTTCAGTTTATAGTCGTCTAGTTGTTCTTGAAGTTGACCCACCACCATTCGGGAGTTTTCGGCTAGGAGACGGTATTCTACTTCTTTTTTGTCTGACAAGGATTTTTGGGTCAGGGCTTTTTGTGCCAGTTCTTCATTACCAGACTGCAAGGCGGCTGTGGCTTTTTGATACCATCCCAGACTTTCCAGTCGAAATTGTTCATGGTCTTTTTCTAGTTTTTTCTGGTTTGCCATGGCTACAGCCAAAGCCTTAGTAGCGGCCATGATGGCCTGTTCGAGCTCAGCAGTTGCCAGCTTAATCATTTGCACCGGATCTTCGATATGATCCAGTGCATCATTGGCTTTTGCTTTGCCAATATTGAGTATGCGTTGTAGTATGCGTGACCACATAAATATTGAGTGTTGGTATGATTACTATGTCAGGTGAGACAGGTGTTTATGAAGGAGGGGAACCTCTGGTAACCTTTGCCAAACAAAAAAGAATGTGCCAATTTTATGAAAGAAGGAGTTCTCTATACGTGGAAAAATAAATCCATGGAGAAATCATACATTTCGCACCCCTCAAGTAAAAACAATAAAAAATATAACTTTTCAAAATATCATTTCACACCAAAGAAGTTTTTAATAGTTGCATAATAGCTCAATGAAATTATATTTAACTAAGAAAATATCTTGTTTTTGAAAAGGGGGTGTGAAATGTCGGATATAGGAAAAATGTACGGATTTCTTTCGGTGTAGAAATCCGAAATGTATTGCTCATTAAAGCCTCTTACCCTGATAACTGGGTAGGCATATTATGCGAATGATGCTTTCAGAAGGTATCTTAAGAAGGCAGTTCAAATGGGCTGTCTTTTTAAGATCAGTCATTGAGTACCTGCATAGAAAGTACCCTACAGCTCAGAAAGTAAACAAAATATTTTATGCCTATCCTGTATGAATTATATGTTTTTTTCATAATTTTGGTCAAAAAATACGTATCTTAACCATGAACCAATTTCCCTATGAAAACCTTTCAGATGAAGAATTTGAGGCATTAGTAATTTGCATTTGTAAGGAAATATTGGGAATAGGTTGTAAAACATTTTCCATAGGAAAAGACAGTGGAAAAGATAGTTGGTTTATGGGTACTGCCCAATATTTTCCATCAAAGACAGAGCCTTGGAAAGGTACTTTTAATATTCAGGCAAAGCATACTAAAGAGTTTAATGCCAGTTGCTCAGACAATGATTTTTCTGTCAATCAAAGCAGTATTTTACATAAAGAGATCAAACGTCTTAAAGAGGTAAGAGTAGATACGCCTTTTGATAACTATATTCTTTTTACAAATCGAAAACTTTCAGGAGGCGCACATACCATTATTGTTGAACTGTTGTGTACTATTGGGATTTCTAAAGTGGAAATTGTTGGGCGAGAACAGTTAGATACCTATTTGACCGACTACCCTAAAATTGCCTACCAGTTTGGGTTACACAAGTTTATTGCACCACTGCGGTTTTATGAAAAAGATATACAAAACGTAATCATTGCCTTTGCCCAAGCAACAGGATATGTCTCAAGTACACAAAAGAACGCTATAACTACATTTGAGGTTATAGATAAAGCTCAAAAAAATAAACTTAATCAGTTGAGTTCTAACTATTTTGATTTCATTCAAAGTCATTCATTGCATTATTTTGAGGATATAGAACATTTTCTGCAAAATCCTATAAATGCAGAGTTTGCTCGTATGTATGCGAATACAATAAGTGACTTGCAACATAAAATTACCATAAGTAGAACCCAATTTCATGAATTTGAGTATATCATTGATCATTTGACAGATTATTTAATAGAGAATAACCGACAGGAACTACAAGATATACGTTCTCTTGTCAGGGTATTTATTCATTTCATGTATTTTAACTGTGATATTGGAAAAACAGCATGATTACGCCCCATAAATACTTAGACCTGAACCTCTCTGTTTTAAACATGGGTGGATTATTATTGACAGCCTTGAAAGAAAACGGAGTCATGAAATATGATGAACTGTTGGATAAGGTTATACTAGCATTAGGAAGCAATGCAAAGGAAGTATTTATTCCTGCCCTTAGTTTTTTATATATCTTGGGCAAAATTGAGTATAAAAAAGAGATAGATACTATTGAATTATTATCATGAAATTGAGTCAGTTATATGCCAATAAAAGTTTTAAATCTATTGTATTTAACGATGGACTTAATCTTGTATTGGCTAAAGTTACTCGAAAAAAAGACCGCACCGTAGACTCTCACAACCTTGGAAAAACTACGCTGATTACTATCTTGGATTTCATGCTTTTGAAAGAACTACGAAAAGAACATATTTTTAAAGAGCATGAGAAAAAATTTTCTGATTATACCTTCTTTCTGGAAATACTTTTAAACAATGGAAGCTATTTAACCATTAGACGATCGGTAGACGCACCTACAAAAATAGCATTTAAAATAACCTCTTCCCCTACCAGACTACTGAATGAGCAGACTTGGGATTTGAATGCTACATCTATGGAGAAAGCAGTTAAAGCATTAAATACTTACCTGAGCTTTGATGTACTGACCAATTGGAATTTCAGAAAGTATGTTACGTATTTCTTACGAACGCAAAAGGACTATAATGATGTATTTCAATTATCAAAGTTTCAAGGAAAAGATATAGATTGGAAACCTCTTATCTTTGATATACTTGGATTTGAAGGTAACATGCTTGTTGAAAAATATGAAGTAGATTCTAAAATAAATGATAAAAAAAGGTTTATCAACCAATTGAAAAATGAGTTTGCGGTAAATACAGAAGAAGCCGATAAAATCAGAGGTTCTCTGGATTTAAAAAAGAGTGAACAGGCTGAATTACAAACTCAAATTGATAACTTTAATTTTTTCCAACAGGAACGGTTTTTAAACAAAGAATTAGTAGAAGAGGTAGAAAAAAAAATCTCTGATCTAAACACGGTTGAGTATAATTTAAGTTTTGATTTAGAAAAAGCCAAAAACTCGTTATCCAAACATATTTCTTTTGATATGGATCAATTAGAACAGCTTTTTCAAGAAGTAAAGATCTATTTCCCAGATAACCTGATAAAAGATTATAAAGCTCTGGAAGATTTTAATAAAAAAATCACAGAAGAAAGAAATAAATACCTAAAAGAAAGAATACTTACCCTTTCCAAAGAGTTAAAGCTGGTTAAGCTAGACTTACAAGAGCAAAATGCCCAACGGCAAGAAATGCTTTCTATCTTAAAAGATAAAGACTCATTCAAAAAATTCAAACTGTACCAAACTGAACTAGCAAAAATAGAAGGAGAAGTCGTACGCCTAGAAGAGAAACTCAAAAGTCTTGATTCTATAACCCTGCTTAACGAAAGTATACACCCATTAAAAGAGAGACTTGAGCAACTTGAAAAAGAAATAGGTACACAACTATCATCCAGCAAAAATACAATCTATTCAGATATTCGAAAAGTATTTCATACTAGTTTTCGAGAGATATTTCATGTCCCAGCTCTAATTTTTATTACACAAAATGGACAAGGAAATGTTGATTTTAAAGTTGAAGTAACTCAGCACGATGAGGCTAAGATTACAGCAGAAAGCAAAGGTAATACCTATCAAAAAATGCTCTGTGTCTGTTTTGACCTTGCGTTATTAGTTGCTTATTACAAAAATTCTTTTTACCGTTTTGTATATCATGATGGAGCTTTAGAGGGGTTGGATAATAGAAAAAAAGAAAATTTTATTGCTATGGCAAGAAAATATTGTGCTATGTACAATATTCAATACATCTTTACCGCTATTGAACATGATATTCCGGTAGATATACTGGATACATTTACAGATAAAGAAATTTGCCTGACTCTAAATGATTCAGGTGAGGAGGGTAGGTTATTTGAGTTTAGTTTTTAAGGACTACATTCTATGCACCAACACACTCTTTTCCCCTGTTCCGTAATCATAAAAGGACATTCCTGGCCCTGCGAATATTCTGAGATTATTAGTATTGGAGCATTGGACGGCACGTTTGTAAAAATGAGTCCGGTACAGGCGACTGAAGCCATTTGCTGACCTATTTTTTCCAGTCATTTTCTCATAGAGTGTATAATTCTTGTCTGGACAGTTGATTAGATTAGATTACCTTCCTGCCGTTTAAGGCTGACTCATCTTTTCCTACAGTTTTACTTTTTCTCACCATGTTTTTCGACCAAAAGTAGCATCTGTGTAGAAGTTCTAATATATTTGGACAACTAAAGACCTTTCAAACCCATCAACTGACATGAAAAAACGACTCGTCTGGGCATTCTTGTGGATTAGTGCCTCTGTTGCTGCTCAACGTTTTGAAGAAAACCGTTCTAAATTTGAGCAACTTGGAACTCTTCTTCCTACGCCCAATACCTATCGAACAGCCTCTGGTGCTCCTGGACATAGCTACTGGCAGCAACGTGCCGACTATGACATGCAACTGGAGCTGAACGATGACAAACAAACCATTACTGGCACCGAAACCATAACCTATTTCAATGACTCTCCTGATGAACTAGGTTATCTGTGGTTGCAACTGGAACAGAACATATTTGATAAAAACTCTATTGCCAACCTGTCCCGTGCCAAAGGAATGGAGAGTAAAGTAACTGGACAACTCGATTTTATGCTTCCTGAAAAATTTGATGGCGGCTATAAAATTGCGTTTGTCAAAGACAAATCTGGCAATCCACTCAAATATACTGTCAATGGAACCATGATGCGGATTGATTTGCCACAGGTGCTCAAATCCAAAGGCTCAGTCAGCTTTTCGATTGGCTGGAATTACCATGTGCATGACCACAATGGAATGGCCGGTTCGCCCGGCAACGGACGGATGGGATACGAGTATTTTCCCAAAGACGGCAACTACCTGTATGAAATAGCCCAGTTTTTTCCCCGCATGGCTGTCTATGATGATGTGTATGGCTGGCAGCACAAGCAGTTTCTGGGTACAGGTGAGTTTACCCTGCCTTTTGGAAACTACAAAGTAGCCATTACCGTACCTGCTGACCATGTGCTAGGAGCTACAGGTGTACTGCAAAACCCCAATGAAGTACTGACTGCCGAACAAAAATCCCGTCTGGAGAAAGCTAAAAATTCAAAGTCTCCCGTCGTGATTGTGACACAAGAAGAAGCTGAAGCCAACGAAAAAGATAAGTCTACCACCAAGAAAACCTGGAAATTTGCTGCACAGAATGTACGGGATTTTGCCTTTGCTACCTCCCGTAAATTTATCTGGGATGCTATGCAGATTACCCAGGATGGCAAACCAGTTATGTGTATGTCGTATTATCCCAAAGAAGGAAATCCACTTTGGGGCAAGTATTCGACCGAAGCAGTGGCACATACCATTCATTCCTATTCCAAACGAACTGTTTCTTATCCATACCCAACTGCCATTTCGGTGCATGGCCCAGTAGGAGGGATGGAATATCCAATGATCTGCTTCAATGGCTACCGTCCAGAAACCGACGGAACCTATTCCGAGCAAATCAAATATGGACTCATTTCGGTGATTATCCACGAAGTAGGACACAACTTCTTCCCGATGATTATCAATTCCGACGAACGGCAATGGACCTGGATGGATGAAGGCCTGAACACCTTCTGCCAATATTTGGCAGAGCAAGAGTGGGAACGAACCTATCCCAGTCGCCGAGGTGAACCATACAAAATTACAGAATACATGAGCATGGATCAGTCACGGCTGGAGCCTATCATGACTAATTCCGAGCAGGTGAGCCAGTTAGGAAACAACGCCTACGCCAAACCTGCCACCGCCCTGAATATCCTGCGTGAAACCATTCTCGGCCGAGACCTGTTTGACTATGCCTTTAAAGAATATGCTCGTCGCTGGAAGTTTAAGAGTCCGCAGCCTGCCGATTTCTTCCGTACCATGGAAGATGCATCAGGTACTGATCTGGACTGGTTTTGGAGAGGTTGGTTTTATGGAACAGATCCCGTAGAAATAGCCCTAGATGATGTAAAAGCTTATACCGTTGATTCCCAGAATCCTGAAAAAGAAAATCCACTGGCAAAAGCTGCCGATGAGAAACAAACCCTGAGCCAAATACGTAATAAGGAGCAGATCAAAACGACACTAGTAGACGAAAAGCCAGAACTGAAGGATTTTTACAATTCTTATGACCGATACGCCGTTACACCTGGAAGTAAAACCCGTTTTAATCAGTATTATTCTTCGTTGGGTGAGGATGAAAAGAAACTAGTAGAGGCAGGTGAAAATTTCTATACACTCACCTTTAAAAATAATGGCGGACTGGTGATGCCGATTATTCTGAAGTTGGAGTTTGAAGATGGAACAAACGAGATTGTACGTATTCCAGTAGAAATCTGGCGGCTAAACAACCGTCAGACCACCAAAACACTGCATACGGCCAAGAAGGTAAAACAATTTATTCTTGATCCTTATCTGGAAACAGCAGATATTGACATGGAGAATAACTATTTCCCATCCAAGCCTGCACAGAGTCGTTTTCAGGTGTTCAAACAGCAGCAAACACCACGGCCATCCAACCCTATGCAGCAGTCGCAAGGTGGGCAGTCAGGTAATCGGTAGTAAACTGTCACATAAGAAAAGGAAAGGATTGAAGGGTATATGAAATACGTATAGATACCTTTTAATCCTTTTTCTTTTCCTGAAAATTTTTTATCTAGCATTTAAACCATTAAATCATTTATTAGTTGTATAAGCTATTCTCAATTCTTTTCTCTCTTTTATTCACCTAACCTTTTAACCTTTTTTTTATGAAAATCAAAAGTATTTTTTTTGTGTATCTGTTGGCTATCTGTGCATTGCTAACTGTAAGTAGCTGTAAGAAAAAACCCGATGATGCAGCTCTTACCCAAAGCATACAAACCAAACTTCAAGGCATCTCTGGAGTAATGGTAGCCGTCAAAGAAGGAGTCGTGACATTGAGTGGTGAAGTTGAGACTGAAAGCATGATTGCAGAGGCCGCAGCTGCCGCCCAAGCTGTAGAAGGCGTAAAGTCTGTCATGAACTCTCTCACTGTTAAGCCTGTGCCTGTAGTTGAAGCTCCAGCCCCAGTGGTTATCAATCCCGATGACTCTATCCGGACAGTTGTCGAAGAAAATTTTAAGAAATACAACATCAGTGGTGTCACAGCTTCCGTCAAAGAAGGTGTAGTAACCCTGACAGGAAACGTGACTCGTAAACAACTACAGGAAGTGATGAAAGCTGCCAACGAAACTAAACCTAAACAGGTGAAGAATGAGTTGACTATCACTAAATAAGCACAAATCGTATTTCCTTAAAAACATAACCCTACTATGGCACTTACCGATAAATACCAGACACTCATTAATCTGGCAAACAGCAAAGGCGTAGCCGATCTTCAGGTACGCGAACAGGACAATATCCTGTACATTGACGGCAAAGCAGACAGCGAAGAAGTAAAGCAACAACTCTGGGATACCTACGGAGCTATTGACCCTGACTACCGTGCCGGCGACCTAGTGATGAACATTGAAGTAGAAGCCAGCGAACAGGTATATACCGTTGTAAGCGGCGATTCATTGAGCAAGATAGCCAAGCATTATCCAGGTGTAACCTGGCAGGAGATTTTTGAAGCCAACAAAGACATTCTCAAAGATCCAAACCTGATTCATCCAGGACAGAAACTGAAAATTCCAATTTAACACTACTTTGTTACTTTTTTTACACACAAGCGGCTTTATGCCGCTTGTCGTATTTTTACCCCCTCCCAAACTTTTGCACTAGTTTTTGGCACGATTATTGTGTAATGCCTTCTACGCCTCTGCTGTACGGAAATGCGTATTTTTTTAGCCCTTACTTGAAAACTATGTACTGAATTTTTTAATAGTTGGCTTCTATTTATTTTGACAAATAGCCTAGAGCCTAATCCATTTTTTTACTATATAAATATATAAATATATAATTGTATGAGAACCATTTTTTTATCTTTACTTCTGAGTGTCTGTCTTTTTACAGGTTGCAAAAGAAATGAGAAAGATGATGTACCCCAACCAGTATCAGCCTATACCCTCTGGGCAGAAGGACAATTTCCTGTAACGCATAATCTGCTGCCTCTTGCGACAGACGCAGAAGGGAATACGTATATGGCTGGTTATCAGGCTGGAGGTGCAACTTTTGGCTCAGTTTCTATGCCTGGCGGATATCGGTCATCTTTTATCATTAAATACAATGTAGCTGGAAAGGTAGTCTGGAATAAAAACATGCCTCTGGTAGATGTAAAGGCATTTAATGTATCCCCCACAGGAGATATTTACATGACCGGATCAACCATTGGCCTGACAGGACTGACTGATGGAACAATACCACCAAACCTTGAACAGTTGCCACCCACCTTTTTTGTAGCCCGCTATAACTCGTCTGGAGAATTGCTTTGGGTTAGACAGTCGGACAGCAAAGATATAGTTGTTTGGACAGCTATGGATAGGGTTACTGGGACAGCTTTGACTGTAAATGATCAAGGGGTCGTGTCGGTAGCGGGAGTATTTAAGTATAAGGTCTCGTTGGATAATCTGGTATTAGAATCTTATGATTCTAATGTTTTTATTGCCCAATATGATGCATCAGGCAATATAATCTGGGCAAAACAGATTGAAAGTAGTGGCGATGTATATAAAGAAGAAGACATTTACTTGACAAGTGATAAAGCCGGAAATATGTATGTGCATGTAGGCCTGTTTAGTCTCAGTGTCTTGGATGATTTTACCATCAATGGATCATTCGAGTTTCCGTGGTATCTTGCTAAATACAATGCTTCAGGAAAGGTGCTTTGGGTTAAACACACAGAAGAAGACGGTATTTCAAGGTATAGAAAGATTCTTACCGATGCCACAGGAAATTCTTTCATATCTACAACAAGTTCCGTCTCTGAAGGATCTCGTATATATATGACCAAGTATAGTCCTTCGGGAGAGGTAAGCTGGGTACGACCCATAGGAAATGGAGGAACTTTTGTGGTGACTGAGAACCTACAAATTGATAATCAAGGAAACCTTTGCCTGTTGGGCATGTATTTTTCCTTCAGGGAGTCCTCTCTTACCATTGGGACTACTACACTGACCACACAGAAAGGTAAAAATAATCACTTTATTGCCAGATATACACCCACAGGGGACCTCATAGGAGTCCAATCGGTAGATGCTATTTCAGAAGAACATAAAAAATGTAATGTTCTTCTGAATAAAACAGATAACATTACATTTTTTGTTGGAAAACAAAATAATAGGTATGTGCTTGGTCAGACGAAGGCTCAGTATAAGTAATTCAAGCTGGAACTGAAAGGATCTCTATTCTTGAAAATTAGGTAGTGTCAAGTTTTGAGTGATATGTTATAATTGTAAATAAAAAGTTTTAAGTACTTGATTCTATTTGGTTTAGTGTATCTAAAAATTGATAAAACACTGATTGTTAACGTATAATCTCGGTTTTTCGATTCGAAATACTATAAACTAAATAGGATTGACTACTTAAATAACGTGAGTTCGACGATAGACTATGTGTAAAATACTATTTTAATCTAGTTTAAGCATAGTCTATACACTTATTTATTTAAATCGTACAATTTGCCAAGTAGCTAAATTTCTTTTTATGAAAATGGCTATACTTACACCATTCAACCATTTGACAATCAATTATTTAAGCGTCGAACTCACGTTAAATAATTTTATTATTAGTGAATAATTGATTATCAATTTAAGAGTAAGTCTAATAGTTTACTTCTATTTATTTTGACAAATAGCCTAGAGCCTAATCCATTTTTTTTACTATATAAATATATAATTGTATGAGAACCATTTTTTTATCTTTACTTCTGAGTATCTGTCTTTTTATAGGTTGTAAGAAAAATAATGTAGAACCAGAAGAACCCAAGCAGACGATGTATGTACCTGTTGTATTTGCAAAAAGTACTAATGTATTTTCTAAGGCTGTTGCCACAGATGATGCAGGTAATGTATATATAACAGGATCTTTTGGGCCTAGTGCTACTTTGGGTAATACAGTTCTAACTTTGCCTATAAGTACTAGTGGAACAGGAATGTTTGTTGCAAAATACAATTCATCTGGTACTGTACTTTGGGCTACACAGATAAAAGACAGTTATATTAGTATAGGAACGGCAATTGTCGTAGATAACCTAGGAAATGTATATGTAAGTGGATCGTATTCCTATGAAGCTATTTTTGATACACAGGTACTTGCTCCGCCCCTTCCCCAAGACCGCCCTCAGTATTCGAATTTTGGTTTTGTGGCGAAATACAACGCAATGGGCGAAGTTCAATGGGTTCGGAATGTAAGTAACAAAGGGTTGGACCTGAGTGAAAGTTATTCGCTAGCCGTAGATAAAGCTAACAACCTGTATATAACAGGCTATTTTGACGGTCTTGCGGTTTTTGGTACGACAACACTTACTCATAGCACCAACAGCCACTTAACAGATGTGTTTATTGCCAAGTATAGTCCAGTGGGAGACGTGTTATGGGCTAAAAAAGCAGTGGAAGGTGATGCTACAAGCACATCACTGGTACTGGATGGGAGTGGCAATGCGTATATCACGGGTTCTTTCACAAGTACTGCTCTCTTTGACGGAACCAGCCTGGCTGTAAAAGGACTAGACTATAGAAGTGATATATTTCTTGCCAAATATGATCCTTCGGGCAAAATGGAATGGGTCAGACAGGCCGGTGGAGAAGAGGGAGACGCTAGTACGTATATGGTTGCTGACAAAGCCGGAAATGTATACCTCACAGGGGCTTTTTCCAAAACAGCTACTTTTAATAATGTAGCACTGGCGGCCAAAGGTATAATAGATATCTTTTTGGCTAAATATACTCCTTCGGGTGAAGTGAGCTGGGTACGATCTGGAGGCTATAGCAAAGATACAGAGATTAGTGGTGACATAGGAACTATGCTAATGTTAGATCAAACAGACCATGTGTACCTGATAGGAAGAACTAGGACAAATGCTGTATTTGATCAACTGACATTGAAAGAGAACTATCTTAATAGTTTTATGGCTACCTATACCACAGCTGGTGAAATACGTGGGTTAGAAGGATGGAGTATAGCGGATTCTTATAAGGCATCTGGTGTACCTGTAATCTACACAGGTCTGTCTGCTGCGGTAAGTAGTTTAGGTACGACAGGGTATATAACTATGGGGTCAATCGTTTGGAAGTTCAAACTGAACTAAAGGATTGGCAAATGCATGTTTTCCTACAGAAAGTAGCTCCTTACTGCTTTCTGTAGGAAAATTTTCTTGACTAGCAACTCATAGCTTTTCCCAAACCAACTATGTATCTTTGGCAGTAAAACCAGATGCTTAGTCTTTACCACATGGAAAATATCACCCAGAAAAACAACCCCCTACACGGCAAAACCCTGCAATCCATTCTCGAATACCTCGTAGATGTATACGGATGGGAAGAACTCAGTGAACAAATTCCTATCCGCTGCTTTACCTTTGACCCCAGCATCAAATCCAGCCTGACGTTTTTACGAAAAACGCCCTGGGCACGAAAAAAAGTAGAAGATTTGTATATCCAGACGATAGAATAAATACTATTTGAGAATCAAAAAGTCTGTGCCGTTTTGTTTACGATTGAGACATGTACCCCAGAACTGAACTTTTCAGGCACAGACCAGATAAAAAGCCGTTCTGTTTTGTCATTTTTGACAACTATTTTGCCGTCAAATAGCTGATAATTAAGTAGAAAAATATCATACATTTTGAAACACAGCCAAAATGGGAAGTAAACTTAAGTTAGCAAAGATTTTTTTATTATGCTGCTTTGGGTCTGCATGTAAACATTTGCCACATAAGGGAAATATAGAACAATATGATAAGGCGAAGCTTTCGTTTCTGATAGAAATAAAAAAAGATGTACAGAGGGTAGATATGAGTATTACAAATATGGATACAACATCTATTTTTATTAGTAATCCTGAGTGTTGGATAAATACAAGACCTACTCTTTTGGAAGAAGGATTGGACGTGCAGATGAATAAAAGAATCAAACCTGATCCCTCATGTGCAGAAAAAATGATAGAACTGAAACCTCATGAAACATATCTGGTATTATTTCCTCATAATTTGAAAGGTTTATATAAAATACAGGAGAATAAACACTATATTTTACATCTAACATATTATGGATTAGTGCTAAATCAACAGAAAGAAAATATTCTTCATACGCCATTAGAAAGCAATAGTATTACGTTTTAATGGCGTATCTGGCTGGAATAAACTAGGGTATATTGCAGGAGGGGCTGTCATAGGTGGGATTTCGGGTTTTATGCTATTAATCCATAAAATACAAAATTATATGCGAATTATTCTATGGTTAAGTATTGTATTTATTCTTTCTACAAAAAATGTAGTAGGACAAAAAAAAGATATAAAACTCTTTGTGAAACAATATAAAGAGTCAGAAAAACTATTATATCACAATACAGCAAAAAAATTTATTAGAGGTGTACATATTAGTAACCTTACCCCTTGTGTAGAAAGTAGAGACCAACTTAGGCAGATGCAATTTACTTATTATCCTGTAGCTGTGTGTAAACTAAAAATGTCCCGAAAGGATACATCTGATTTTTTGACCATTTTCAGACATATAAAACTCAAAAAAGGAAATGTAGGCTCTAGTACACTGTTAACTAAGTTTCTTTAAATTTATTATTATTATTATTAACCTTTATATAGTGCCTATTGAGCGTGTTTCTGGCTTTTTGGATAGAGAACTGCCAGTTAATTTTGATTTGTTTATCAT
>JACCDR010398603.1_pt1 | contig 15953 bp, 18 predicted proteins | sample 7446431 | NCBI WGS metagenome assembly JACCDR01 (sample SAMN15323443, study PRJNA562643) | freshwater metagenome | isolation source: river surface water | place: USA:Blue River Watershed | collected 2017-08-17 | reverse complement strand
ACCGACATATATACTCCCAGGAACAGAAGTATATAAATTTGCTGCTAGATTATATGTATATGCAGTTTGTTCCGTTGTGTTTGCTGCCGATGTAAAAGTAGTTGTCGATCGATTTAATTTACGCCAATTATTGGCATATTGCACAGCAATCGAAGATGCGTCTTGTAAACGTATATTTTCAGTATTAGCATTCCCTGTTCCAGTATTCCATTGCACTCCATCAGGAAAAACATTAGCATTACTGCTTACTCGAACAGCAATGGTATTTAATCTAAAATTAGAAGAATTTAGATTAACACGTGCATTTACTTGAACATCTACTGCTACAGTATTACTTGTATATTCAACAAAATCAGAATGTCCACTACTACTTTCTTGTACTAATAGACCTGCTCCTGTGCAATTTGTAATAAAAGGTCCTTGACCTGTCCCCCCTGCATTTTGATTACCTATTTCTATTTTAGTTTGAAATTGTCCTCTTATAGCAGCTGAGACACAATTATTTATTGTTCCACCTTTTACTTCCACACGGCTATGATTAACTGCGGAAATCCCATAACCACAATTATCAATATGGACATTTTCAGTACGAATCCAACACCAACCATCAGCAGAAATCGCAGAAGCAGAGGAACTACCACTATAGTTCTGAAATTTAATATCTTTGACTAAAATCTTTAAATTAATTTCAAATTGCATTCCTATAATCGATGCTCCACCACCCTCTAATATAGCAGTCGGAGTGGGAGTGGGTGCACTAGCAGGATTATATCCCACATCTGGACCTTGAATAGTCAACATATTTCGCATTGACCATCCACTAGACGTATAATTATCTAAAGATGGATTAGATTCATCTTCGTTTGGCGGACCTAATCTTGAGGTACGTTGTGATGTTGTTGAATACGTCCCAGCCCCTAACTTTATCTTCCATGTTCCATTTAAAGGCCAATAATGCCGTAGTGAATTGAACGCAGTTTGAAGTGTGCTTTGTGGTTGACTTGCTGATAATCCATCGGCAAGAGTTGATCCACCTGATGCTGCTACATATAATGTATTAGTCTGGCCTTCTAATGGAGTGACATAAAAAAGATCCGATCCCCTTTTAATAATTCCTGGCCCATAATGTTTGACAGAATGAAAATTAGGAATATTAGCAGTGGATACATAAGTACCAGGAGGCCAAAACAAACCAGTTCCAGTAGTGATAGCGGCGGTGACTGCTGCTGCGATCCCTACTTGATCATCTGTAACACCATTACCAGTACAATTATATGAATCATTTTTAACGTTAATTAAATCATCAAAAATTCGATCATTCACATCATTTAACCATATAGAACGTACGCTTGTTCCTGGTACAAAAGTAGTGCTTGCCATTTTTTATGTTTGTCCTTTATTGATATCTACTTCTAATTTGAATATACGTAATGGATAATTATCATTATATTCCATTTTAAAAGCTCGTCTACGAAATCGACCAAGTTGTCGACATACGGGTAATTCTTGATTTAAATTTATTGTTCGTGTATTAAAAAAAGTTTGATAATCATTATCTGACCACGAGAGTATGATATTAGACGTAGCACCTGGATCATCCGCATGTACGATTAAACGGTACATTACTTTTTGATTATATGTATCAAACATTTGATTATCAGTTACTATACGCACATTAAAATTAGATCCCTCATCTTGATACACACGTGGGTCAAAATTTAATAAACTTACTCTATCCGATGTTGAAAATACTGTACAATAATCAGTAGTTTGTTTAACATTTATTGCATATTGAATATTAAAATAACTCTGTTGTCTATAACCTATACGTGACCATAATTGTGTCTCTAAGTCCATTATATAGCAACGAGAATTATTAATGGTTAAGACATAAAAATCATGACCTAAAAAAGATATAATATTACCATAAATACCTTCACTTGCAACATCTAAAACTTCAAGATATTTTCGTATAGAAGGTGTTTCTATTTCAGTTAATTTAAAATCTTCTAATCTATATAAAGTCGGTGTACTTGTAGAGGAATTTCCTATAAAATATGTTTTATTACCGTGTTGTGCAAAACCCCCTAAATAACCATATAGTTTAACTGGAGTATCATTACGTTGAAGGGGACTCCCACTTTCTACAGCAGCATCCCAAAAATATTCGACACTACTAGAACCAAAAGTTAATAGATAGTTATTTAATTTAGCAATATGCAAAATTTTATCTGGAAACATTTCACTACTGATAAAATCACCAGCAGTCCAAAGTAAAGGATCATTTAAATTACTGTTATATAAATCAGCAGAATCTTCTTCTGCTAAAAATAAATAACCATCTAAAAATATAGGAATAGGTAAATGATCAGGTAGATCAGCATCAACACAAGTATCAACAGTTCCACCAGAAGTTAAAGTAACTAAAGTTGAACCATCAGTAGCTACTAATTTAACTGTACTATCCTCATATAGAAATTCACAAAAACCTACTTTACCAGAAGTAGTACCAAATACTGCATTTATAGTTGTTATAATAGATCCGTCAGTTGAATCTATTATACGTATATCATTATTAAAAGCTACAAAAATTCGTTGGACATCTTCCCAATAATACATCCCACGTGCAGTATTAGACAATGCAGCAAAAGTTTCAACTCCTGCACGTTTAACAACTGAATAATCCGTATCACCAGTTTGTCTATTTTTTAATGTATGTAAAAAACAATTTAAATAGTCGGTATCCTTACTCACCGTTTCATTACGATTATCTAAAGTATGAACTAAACTAATTGTTTTAGTCTGATATGTACTTAATTCAGGTGTTTTAGAAAAAGGCATAATTATATATCTTTATTAGGCATAATAAACAAACTACCATCTTCATCACCATAAGCAATTGCAAGATCTTTATATTCTTTATATTCTTGTTTGAGCAGTTGACGATCTTGTAATGGTACACCGTAACCAGGAGCTAACCGTACTGCTAAGCCGTAAATTAAAGCATCTGACCAATAAGGTGGGAAATCAGGAGTCTCTAAAGAAGAAGTAAAAGAATCAAACTCTTTTTGAGAAATAGCTAATAGACTATAGGAACTTACCATTGTAGCATCTGGTGTGGGCCATATAGTTATTGAAAAATCTTGTATTTGAGGTTGACCATACCAAGCACTCGGCACTCCACCATTTGTTGTAGGTAATAGGTTAAAATCATATCTTGATTTCTTCTCTATTTCCCATTGATTATCTCCGAGCGTGTTTATTAGAAGTAATTGTGGTACTTTAACAGCATCTGCTACAGTATAAGTATTTATACCATTTACTAAAGCAATAGAAGTTTCTTCTCTTTTCCAAAGCGGCATACCTTCTGTTTGTAAAAGCATGATCAATGAATTTAAAGCTAAAGTTGCTTTAGTATATTCTTCAGTGGTAGGAGTTCCTCCTAATGCTAAGGCTCCTATTTTATCTAAAGCACTTTCAATTATATTATTTCTTGTTAATTCAAATGAAGTTATTCCTGATGTAGTCATAATCCACCTTTTAATTCTAAAGCATAAGTATAAGATAATGAAGTATCATCAGCTAACATACAATCTGCTTGTCCAATATCAGCATATGACATTCTAGCGAATAAATAACAGAAAAAAACAAAGTTATCAGACGGATCAGATCGTATAAAAGGAACATTAAGAGATTTCTCAGTATAAACTCTTAAATATTTTTGTGGATGATCATGTTCAAAATCATCTGAACATACCATTAACCCATCCCATCTTTTCTTTATTTGATCTGATTTAAATTGAAATCCACACACATCACAAATAACATTCCATGTTCCAGGTTTATAGTATGTTTGCATTTTTATCCTATACTTTGTTCATAAGCTGAAACTATATTTAATCCTGTACCACTGGTTTGTCTTATAGCAAAATACCATCCAGTCGGTAAAGTAAAAGAGACTGTTTGACAACTTTGTGTTGTTAAAGTTAGTCCTACAATTAAAGTACCTCCAAGATTATTTCGATAAATACCAACAGGACTACCACTAGCTCCAGAAGCAACTGTCGCCAATGGTCCTATCCTAACCTCTCCTTCATTATTTGAAGAACCAGATAAACTAATAGAACTAGTTGACGTAAGATTTACAGTAATTTGAGCAGGTTTTGTTGTATCATTCGCTTGATACGCTGTTGCTAATCCTACTGTTCGTAAAGATGGTGATGAAAAAGATAAGACTGGGATAGTTGGTTTATTTAAAAGATCGACGTAGCTTCCTGTAGAGGCTACAGTGGCTAATGTTGGTCGAGAAGTTAAATCATTGTAATTTCCACTTGTCGCTACATTAGATAAAGAAGGTTTGTTAAGTATCCTTGCTAAACCTGAAGAAGCATTCCAATCAGCATTAACAGGTGGAGAAGCAGCATTAGCCGCATCAACCCTAACCCAACGACCTATGGTAGGATCACCCACTACGGGTTGTATAATCTCTGGTAAACTCTCCGTGACAGTCGAAGAATTGTTCCATGTATAAACAGAATAATACTCATCATTGGGATAGTCAATCCCCATAATAGTTGCGGCATCGCCAGCCCCTGGTCCGCCGCGGTATTGTTTTAATTCGTCAATATCAGTATATACAGCAAAAGCGTACAATTATTTCTCCCTAATTGTTTCAACAGATAAATCAATTTTATCTAATCTACGCCATAATTCCTCCTTAAAATCTTTAAAGTCATCTCGTTTCAGATAACGTTCTTTTACATGACTAATTTCTTCATCATGTACTTTTAAGCGTTCCTTTATATCAGAATGTGCTGTTTTAAGTAAATACATAGCAACCATCATTAATAGATTTATAATCCAAGAAATATAATTGAAATCCATACATAGTTTCCCCCTCCTATATAAATCTATCTTGATATTCGAGTAAAGGGTGCAGCATAACAGCCAACGGCCATTGAAGTGCCCCAAGGTTGATTTCGATTATCTGTGGATGCTCTACAGGATTTACTAACAGGAATAACAGTAGCTACACCAGCAGACAATAACGTACTGGTCGAAGCTAAACCTATTCCAGGTGTCCACGAATAACCACCCGGCACAGCGAGTACACCACTAGCGTCAGCAGGTACTGTTCCAGCTGTACGGCCAGTAACTAATAAATTCTTATCTTTGAATAACGCTGTAGCAGCAGGTGCTGCCCAAAAGATATCATAATCATTAGTTCCACCAGTATTAAGTATATTACTATCAATAATATTATTTGCCATAATAATCTTTGTACTAGGATCAACATAAATCCCAATACGTGAAATTGAGGCATATTCAGTATTATATACTAATCGAATATAATTATTTGTAATACAGTAATTACCAGCTTTACCACCTGCACTAATATTTATACCTACACGCTTAACATCAACAATTTCATTCGCATGAATAAAAATACCACAACCAGCATTAGTTGTAATACCTTGTGAATTACAACGATATATTTTATTACCTATAACTTGATTTCTAGCTTCATCTTGTTGAAGTAAATCTGATCCATTTACTCCATCTGAACCTAACCAAGTTGAAGGTGGTACTGAACCAGTACCTTCTGTATTTAATCCTGTCTTTATTCCATTACCTTCAGTGTTCTGAGAAAAAGTCAAAAACCATCTTGATGTAGTAGTATTCCATGCCCAACGAGATAAACTAGGATCACCTATATCATGAACAACATTACTATCACAAATAATACCACCACCACCGGCGATATCAATACCATCCTGAAAATTACCAGTCACTTCATTGTTATAGATTCTAGCTCTGCCTCTCCAGGCTCCTGTGATCTCTATTCCGTTACCATGTGCTCCTGCATTGTATGCTAAATCATCTGATCTCTTTGCCCATCCCCATGCTGGATTAAAGACAAAATTATTATAAATTTCTATGTATTGTTTACTCTGTATTTGTAAAGCGCCAGCACCACCAGAACCAACAATATTTACAGAAATACCGTCCATAGAACCAGAAACATTACAATTACGGACAACCGATCTTAAATTATTTGTACTTGTTACACCACTATCAGGATGATATACATAAATACCTTTGCGAGACCAACCAGCATCGACCGTACCATCCACAGTCAAACCATCAATTGTGATACCTGCACCATTAACAATAATACCATTATTTTCTACTGAACCTTGTTCTCCATTAGGACCAGACGCAGGACCCATACCAGCATTCCAAGGAATACGGGTAGCAAAAGTAACATCATTGAAAAGAAAATTCCAGTTAGGTGCCTGAATATTTCCACCAATAACTTGAACACCTTCACCACGAATAATCAATGCAGCATTCATACGCTGTGTAGCTACAGTAGCACCACGCATATTGATTTTCGCTACCCCAGTATTTCCAGTAAATCTAAATATTCGATAAGCAGCAGTTGAACTAGCGGCTTGGTTAGTACCAAAGATAGGACCATAGTAACCACTAGGGAGACCAGTATTTTCAGTATTGGGTGTATAGGTATTATACGTGTATTCAGCTAACCCGTACTCCCCACGATCAGCGAGAAACTCAATAGTGTCGCCTTGAGCAGTTAGGGCCAATCCACGCGATTGTAAATCCGAAAAACCATTAAAAGCTTCAGAAGGAGATAATCCAGTACCTCCTACTTTACCCATCCCTACAGGGTATACATAAAACGTAGGCATATGTTAACCCTCTTTTATGCGTAAAGAGCATAGAGTGATCCTGGTGTTACTCCCGCAGTAACTACAGTGATACCAATATCGCAATAAATACCTTGACCCCCAAGAACATAGGCTGATGTAAATTGCCCTTGTGCCACAGCAACGGCAGGAGTAAGAGCAAATCCTGAACCAGCAGTATTATCAAATACCTGAGCAGTCCAAGTTGTACCTGCTGCTGTAGAAATCAAACCATAGAAAACACCCGGACCGTTCTTAATAACTGTTGTGGCGTTTGTAGTTATCGCTACTGAATGAAGTGCTAAAACTCCACCAAATGTTCTATTCAGAACGGGATACTCACCAGAGATGGTAGTTCCTAAACTCGTTCTCAAATTCCCTTGGGCATCGGCAAGGACTTCTTGTACTCTAGTGCGATCAGTTGCTAATTTACCAAGAATAACTGTATTCATAAGCTTCCTTTAAAAAGCCCCTTAACGGGGCTGTGTATACGTATTACCTAGTAAAGTAAACAAGGACTTTCCAACTACCAACTGTAGAGGCACCTCCTGTTTCAGCATACTTAGCATAAATAGCTCGATCTGCACCCTGAGGGAGACCCTCTATCTGTACCATATTGGTACCTGTTACAGTCGTTGTTGGTCGAATAAAAGTACCTGCACCTTTAACGTCTTGTCCATTAACATATTCAGTAGAGGTTGAAGTCGAACCAATACTAACAGTTGCTGTAGTACCTGCATCAGATGCTGTACCAACAATAACAAAATCCAAAACAGTAGCATCCGCAGGAAGAAGCATTTTCACAGAAGCAACTGTATCTGTTCTTAGAATTTGGAATACTTTAACACGAACATCTTTACATGACGGTGTTGTAGACTGTAGTGAGAAAGGTACTAAGTCTGTTTGTTTAAAACCCATAATTAATCTCCTTAAAAATACCCCTAACAGTATAGGGGTTTGTATTAATTATTAGGCGCCAGCACTACCGTACAAACCACGAGCATCAGTCCAACCGAATGAATAACGAGCAGTAGCTTTGAATTTAGCATTCTCAGTATCAAACTCATTGTCCATATCAAATGAATCAGCCCGACGCTCGAAGTATTTCATACCATCAGGCACATCAGTACGGATAAACCACGCATCAGTATCAGTCAAATAATGATTAACTACAACTTCAGGAATAAGTCCCATAGTCTTAATAGCATTCAAATCATTATTATCGGTACCTACTCGACCATCCGAGAACAAAATACGTTTGGCTTCAAACATCAATTGTCGTGGAATAATAAGAGATTTAGGTCGAACAGAGATGAGCAAACCACGATCATTAGTAAAACCAGCAATATCAATAACAGCCTGTTCCAAAGCTGCTTCAGACAAGTCAGCAGCAGTGCCTATTTGATTAGACCAAGTACCACCAGCATAATTAGGGTGAGCAGCATTAATCAAAGAAACAGCATCACCACCCACATATGCACTATTAAACGCACGGTTGTAGACGTTAGCAGCAACAATCTCCTTAGTCTGTCTCATAGAGAAAGCCAAACCTTGAGCTTTTCGTTGTCCAACCACGTCATATTGATCGTCTTCCATGATTTCACGTGTTATGATGAAACCCAAAGCGTACACAACATGATTGTAGCGGCTGATAAAGGACTGACGTTCGCTATCATAAGTAATAGGAGCACCTTCAGCCTTGGTTAATGCTAGACCAAAAGAACTAACACCAACATCCTCTTCAAAAGCTTTAGATGATTTATAGGTGTTAAAGAGTTTAGTATATTCGACTGGATACTCACTATAAGCCTTACCATACCAAGCATTTACGCCAGGCCATAGGGCTTTTGCAAAACTAGAACTATTAATTATAGACATAACTTTTCTCCTTTAAAATTAAGTACCAGTCGAGCCAGCAGAGTTAAACAACTTGCTAGTATTCAACGTCACATGTACTTTCAGATTAGACGTATCTGAAACATCATTATCTGGCCGTTGAACAAGACCGAGTATTTTCAAAGGTAGAGTGGCTGTAGTAGCTTTAGTAGCGAGATCTACTTGCATACCAGAGATTCCGGTAGTAGTAGAACCAGCAGTCAAAGTAGTACCAGCATTCAAACCCGAATCAGTTGCAACACCATATGCTCCTGAAGCTTGTGCTTCATAAACTACAGTAGGATCAACACAGACCAAAGCATAACGAGCTGTAGAAGCAGCGCGATAACTTGCAGGACTATTGAGGTTTGTAATGTCTACATTAAAACCAACAACAACACCAAGAGGAACAGTCGTAGAACCGTTCGACACACGAGTAATAGATGGAATACCGTTGGCATCGGCGGCACCATCTAAAGTAACCAAATCACCTGTAAACAAAGCGGTAGCATCAGCAGCTAGAACAGCAAACAATTCAGTTTGACCATTCCAAGGCGCACCAGACACATGCTTTACAGGACGATAACCACTAGGGCGAGATACGTTTGGCATAGTATATTATTCTCCAAATATATATTAAATTGATCTCTCCTAGTATGAAATTGTTTTAACTTCGAGTAATATCGAGTTTACCGTAATTCCCACTAAGAGCTTTATCTTTCATTGATTTTTCAAGAGTATCAATATGATCTTGTTTAGCTTGTTGATCTTCATGATACCATTCATCACGAATTCTCATTACATAAGCTTTTTCACCTTTACCTACTGATACTTGAGCTTTTGTTCCTTCAGGCGTAGCTTGTGATACACGTTTGTCACCTACAATTACATCCGATGCGTTTACGAGTTCATAGCCAGCCTCTTCAAACATTTTGATCCGATCTCCCGAATCATTCACAATTCTATAATGGTACCCAGCTTCTTTACCTTGTACAGACAAGATATTGCGTTTGCCGATGGGACTTCTAGTTGTGCGCCCTCTAGGGCTGCGTGCGATTGTTTCTTTGGTCATGCTTTAGACTCCTTTAACTCGCTTCAATTCTTTTATGTAATCAGCCTCAGTATATCCTGGGGTGACAGATACGATCTTTCGCATAATAGAACGTTCTTCATCAGAAAGAACAAAACTATCATTCTTGTTAGATTTCCCACTACGTGTGGGTTCTTCTACACCTGAGGCACGAGTTGCCTTGGGATTTTGGAACTTTTGTGGAAATTCTTTTCTAATTTCAATTTCAACTTGTTTGAGTACTTGTGTAGGTGTATAACCTTGACTAGCTAATTCTCTACCTAGATCATCGGCAAATGCTCGCATGGGTCGATTAGCTTCATACCATGGATTCTTTTGTACCCAATTCTGAAATTCAGGATGCTGTGTCTCTGTTTGAACTACCGGTTTACTAGCCTCTTGCACAAACTCAGCTTTTTCACGTTTTACTTCATCTATCTTTTCTTCTAAAGCAAAGAATTTATCATGTTCACCTTCAACAAGAGCTTCTTTTTTTGCATCTTGTAAAGCTTTCAATGCTCTATTATATTCAGATTCTCGTACTTTAGAATGATGTTGTTTGAATGCTTCTAATGCTTGTCTAACAGCTTTTAATTCTTTCGATTGATGTTCAATCTTAGAAAAAAGTTCACCTCGACGGACAAATTCTTTAGCATCAATGAAATCATCTTCATTACCATGGAACTCTTCTTTAGGAATCCATCCTTGTTCTAAGGCTTTCTGTTCTATAGAAGACAGTTGTTTTTCAACTACTTTAGTTTCCTCTTGTACTGAAACTTCAGTCTGCGCTTCGTGGTTATTTTCGGTTGTCATCTATTAGTCTCCTACAACACACACAACATCTTCATCATTGAGTGCAATCATTTTCTCTTGAGTTGTTGGATCAATAACGAGTTTTCCAGCAAACTTAGCATAAACAATGGTATCTCCTACTTTACACCATGGTTCACTATTAAAGTCTTTCCACGCTGTAGGACCAATCTGCACTACTTTTCCTTTATCCACACTTTCTGCTTCTCGTTTCCTGTCATCAGTTCTAGCTATCTCTATACCTAAACGCTTAGCTGCTTGTACAACAGGATCATCCGACATAAATTCAATAGGTTTAACTAACAACCTATGACCACATACTTTAATCATTCGCAATAAACTCCTCTACGGACATATTAAGAATATAGTTAATGCAACTAATTATTCCTACATTAAATCTATCTTTTAATGGATCTAAACCAGCTTGTTCATTTAGATACTCTTGACAAGCTTGTTTTTCTTTTTCTAAAGAACTAAATAGTCCTATTGTTATTTGGTGCCTCTTCCATTCTTGGAAGTAGGCTTGGATTTCGCTTGATGAATCTTCGATTTGTTAATCTCCTCAGATTGTCTTAACTGTTGTTGGTGATTTTGTGCATTCTGTTGAAGTTTCTGTACTCCCTCAGCTTGGAAAATCCTTTGTTTATGGATAGATTCAGCGGCATCAAGTTTCATCATAATTTCTTTATGCTTAAAATCTTGTGCCATTTCTACTTGTTTCATTTGTTGTTGAAATACTTGATCTCGTGCTTCTAATTGTGATTTAAATTCTAGTTGTTGTTGTTGCATTTGAGCTTTTTGTTGTTCTATTTGTGACTTCATCTGCATTTCCATCATCTTCGGATCTGGTTGTTGTGGAACCTGTCCTGACTGTTGTACGGCTTGACTGAATAAATCTTCCCAATTAGGCTGTTCTTGTGCTTCTAGAACACGAGCAATAACTTTAATTGGATCTAGGATAGGACCAGCAGCTGCTAATAGTTCCAGTAATCCTTGTGCTTTTAATAGTTTTTCTGATTGTGTAGCTGTAGTAGGATCTGCTCCAGGACAGATATCATATGCTCGATCATCGAAATCATCAGGCATAATGACTTGATCTACAACCATCTCATATTCTTGAGGATCTAGATATAGAGCATTAAGTTTGAATAGTTTCTTGAATTCCGATTGTAATGCCCGATACACACGTTTATAAACAGCAGTGAATACTTTCATTCCTTGCTCTACTGTTGCCATCGTAGTAGTAGCTGGAGTGTTCTGACCGGGCATCTTCCCTGTAAATATTTCAGCAACTGATGCTAATTCTTTCCCTGAAGTGACCAAAGCACCCATTAACTGAAATAAAACACTCGAAGGTTCTTTTGAAGGTAATGGAACAATCTGCTTCCGTAAATCATCAGCTGTACTTTGTACTGTTTTCCATTCTCCAGGTTGGAATCGTTGTTCTCCCATCTTAAGCTTTAGACCCTTACCTAAGAAGCCAGCTTGAAGATTATGAATGGTACCAGAATCAACTATTTGATTAATCAGTGTACTGACGGCTTCATTAAGGGGCCCCAGTAAAAGACCAAAACCAATATCATAGAAACCACCATCCGGATTAGGGATAAACGAAAATTTGGTGTAGTAATTAATAGGGCGAATCTCTTGAAGATTGCCTTCATCATCCACACTAATTCCGCTGTCATCAAACCGAGCAGAAATCCTAAGTATTTCACCACTCGCCCTTTCGAATGTGATTACATAGGGCTCTGGATACCCATCATCATCTAAATCGAAATATGTGTGTTGCTCAACAATTTGATAAGGGATTGTACCATCCTGCTTTCCAACAGGAGTATTACCCTTACTACTGTCTAAATACATCGTTTGTGGATCACCTAATTCAATATCACGAAACATCTTGCTCATCATACGAGATTTCACTACTCTAGGAGTCATCTCGATTATCTCACTTATACGTTCAGCATTCTCTAAAGAAGTTGCCCAGTAATTAACAACTAGATTCTTAGGAAGTACTAACTTAGATACATTTTTCTTTTCTATTGAGTTATAATAAGTTTTCTTAAAAACAGTACCGACAATAGGTAACATCATAAGTAACTTATCCATATCTTCTTCCCATCCATCCATTTTCTTTAGGATTTGATAGGACATATATGAACCAATACGTTTCGCTTTTTCTAGTTTTCCACCAGTAGGATCTTTACCTATTACTTCTACTTTAACTATATCCCCAGTACTTGGTACCAAGCTAGGATAGGCCCTAGCATTAAACTGCATAGAAGCAGTAGACAAGAGAGGATACTTAACATTAGAGGCGTTACGCCATGGCCAGGTTTTCTCTTCTCTAACTTGTAAGGCCAGATTCGTCCAATCATCTAGATTTCTTTCCCATTCACAACGCGAAGTATAATCATATTCAAAACCATCTTTTACTTGCTGAGAAATTTTGGTTAGTATTTCTTCATCAAGATTCAAAGCAAGGTTAATTTCTTCGACCATCGCACGAAGTTGATGGGCAGGACCTTGATTCTCAGTATCCGGTGAAGGCACTTCTACCTGTTGCCCCGTAATTTCGTTCGAGTTCATCTTGATATTGTTCCTCTTCTGTTTCCTCCGTAGTAGGAGCTTCTATTAATTTATCTAACATGAGACCTAAGTATGCGAACGCATCGACTTGATCATCGTGGGTGTCTCTAGGAAAACGTAGACATTCTTCCTCAAATTTATCATACCAATCTGATTGAGTATCGAATTTAATACTCTTAGCACGCATTCGTGCTTGAATTGAACGGGCTCGTGTTACTTTATCTTTACCACCATGTTTTAATAATTGTAATGAAATATAAGTATTTTGACGATGCATTTCTTCATTTAAGAAAGGTCCTATAGACTTAGAGATTTGCATATCTTCCACACCAATAGCATGTGGTTCGTATGTTTTCTGTAATGCCATGAAAGTATCTACTATCTCCCGAGCATCCATTCGTGATCTAATAACATCACGAATCTGTAACATTTTATTCTCATCTACACCTGCAATAACAAAGACAGAATAGTCAGCACGTTCATCTTGAGAAATAGCTAAATCAGCAGTTATATAATAATTTAATTTCATCTTCCTATCATCATCACGAAGAGGAAGAAAATCACCTTTTTTAAAGTATGCTACAGATTCATCTAAGGGATTATTTAAATACTCTTGTGAATATAAATCAGACAATCCTTGTAGTTTAGCATCCTCTATTTTATCTTTAAAAAATTGTGCAGTATTTCTTTCTGGCCACAGTAATTGACTAAAATCATGATTATGTGCTCGATATTTAACTGCTATCCATGCACCTACAGGACGTGTTTGCCATGTCTTCAAATCATTATACTTAGTAACAGGATGCCTTAGTTTGGGCATTAAACGCTCTAAGAGACTATCCATATGAAGGATAGTACCTACCACCCTTATCACTCCTTTATTAGAAAGAGAGGGCAGTAAAGCCCCGTTAAACCACCTTCGCATTTTCTCTCGACGATCCTTGTTCATCACAAGTTCATCATTTTCCATATCGTCACAAATTACTAGATCGGGACGAGAACCATCCCATAACAATCCACGTAATTTTTGCTCAGCACCTTTAGCGATAATCCTAAATTTCACACCATCTTTAAATTCTACAATAATATCAGTCTCAGAATCCTTAATAAAACGCACTCTACCTTGATCATCTCTTTTTAATTCAAATAAGTCAGCTAACTCATCATTATCCAGCATCTGCTGTTTCATAATGCCTAAAAATAGAGCAGCTTGAGTCTCAGTATCACTGACTAATAACATGAACTTACGTTCTCTAAAGAGTAATGAAGCTAGACCATAACCAACTGTAATCGCACTTGTTTTTGCGTGTGCACGCGGTGCTGCTATTGCCACATACCTATGTTTAGAAGTACATAACTCCCAACACTCTTTATGAAATTCTGGTGTTTCTGAGGCATCGTCAAAGTTTTTAGTGAGAAGGCTTCCTACAAATCCATGTATGACAGAAGCATTTAAATTCATTATTTTGGTTTACCTGTTATTGTCAAATACATTCGTTCACCAAAGATAAATCCGAAGGGCATGGTGATTAATTGTGCAGCAATCTCTACCATTGTAGGTGCTACTATAAACATTCCTACTCCGCTAAGAATAGAGACGCCAGCGGTGAGATACCTGAAAGAAGCACGAAGATCCACAACCCATTGAGAAGGAACACCGATAGGAGTATCAAGTGAAGAGAGAGCTTTAAGCTTCTCTGTATCAGCTGTTTGTAGTTTGATTTGATCATCAACAGTAATCCCTACAAACTTTCTAGTTACAGCGCCGAATCCACTCTTTATCATATCTATAGCAGCAGGAGCTACTACAGAAGCTAAAATTGATTCTAATATCATATATTACTTTAAATTTTTCTTTTTACGATTATTACTAGCAGAAACTACCCGTAGATTAGATTTTTTACTTGTACCTCCTTCAGAAAGAGGTTTAATGTGATCTACATCTTTTCCATCCCCCACTTTAGCTCTACCAGCTTTAATCATTTCTCGACGTGCTTTATTATTTTCTACTCTATTTTTAGTTGCTTTAGGAGTTGCATTGTACTCCGCTTGTTGTGAGTAATCACGAACTTTCTTTCCGTTCACTATCTTCATTCGTGGCACTTGTGTGTTTCTCCTGTACAAAGACAACATCAGTGACATTGACTTGTTGTGTTGGTTTTGTAGCAGTCTTTTGAGCAACTTCTAAGAATTGCTTCATTAACTTTTCTACTCTTTCTTGATGACTTTCTGGATTCTCATTTGATTGAGTTTCTTTATCAAGTATTTCTTTTCTATCGATCATGTCGATAGTGATTCTATGTAAATCTTTTGCTTGTATAGGTTTTCTTACTAAGAAACCTTTCTTTTGATCGTATATAAAATCTCCATTTTCTACCCTATCAGCTAACAAATCCATAGATTTATCTAAAATATTTTTAGTTTTAGCAGAGAGTTCTAGACGCTCTTCTTTACGGATAGTATCAACTAAATTTTTCCACCATGATGTATGCTTCCAAGTATTTATGGTGTTATATGAAAGATTCATAGCACCACAAGTAAGTTTTGCATTTCCACCAAAAGCTAAATATGTTTTAACAACTTCTATTTTAAAATTATCACTTTTACTTTTACCTTTTATACGTCGATCACGTATAGCAGTTTTTCTTTCTTCTAAGATTTTTTTTGCTTTCTCAAGCCTCTGTTTTTTCTTAAACTCAGAGTCAGTCAACAGATTACTCACAATCCACATTTCTCCTTTTTAGACAGAAATATTCTCTTTAATTCTACGTCAATAAAAAGACGTGACTATAACTACTGTAAATTACAGTATGTATACTTATATTATAGCAGAATATAACAGAAATGTCAATAGTTTTAAACAGGAATATTCTATATTTTACAGAAATATTTATTTT
>JACCDR011806031.1_pt1 | contig 15956 bp, 32 predicted proteins | sample 7446431 | NCBI WGS metagenome assembly JACCDR01 (sample SAMN15323443, study PRJNA562643) | freshwater metagenome | isolation source: river surface water | place: USA:Blue River Watershed | collected 2017-08-17 | reverse complement strand
TTTGAGGGCCTCCTGGACGCATCTAAGGGTTTCTACGAACACTCTAGACGTACATTTAGATTGTACATTCAAGAAGACTGCCTAAATGTACCTTCTAGAATGACTTTTTAAATGTACCTTCTAGAATGTCCTTCTGGAAGGTCCTTATGGAAGGCCCTTCTGGTATAGACAAACGTTGGGGATGGCGCAAAAATAAGGTCTTAATAGTTGCAAAAGTGATAGTGCAGTATAGATTAGGCCTGCTGGAAGGGGCACACATTAATTATTAGATGAAGGCACCTCTTAATAGTTGCAAAAGTGATAGTGCACCCTTACAGATTCTACATTAATTATTGCAGGAACAGGCTAGAAGCCAGCCCAGAACATTAGAGACCTTCTAAGAATTGCACCCCTAACGATCTACACTAGTGGCGCCCTCCCCGATTTTAGGGGCGTGGCCCCCAATTCCTTCTTGGCAGTCTGCTTGCAAGTACCTTCTGCTTAGCCTAATATGTGGTTTTTCTACCTAATAGATCTTTACTTACAGAAATTCGAGGAGTAGAATTCTTCTTAGATAGCTCACAAAGGAGGTACTAAAATGATTTTAGGCGCCCTTGTAGTACTCATGATCTGCATATTTAGCATTTGGATGGCTTCCGCCCCACCTCAGAAGGTTAACTATAAGAATCTTTTAATAGTTATAGTGAGCTTCTTGCTAGTGCTTTCATTAGCAACCTTCTTCGACCTTAGTGTAAATACGGATACTACTTCGTCAACAACGTAGTAACCTGTACTTAACGCTAAGGAGAACGAGATGGACATCCTACTTATTAGTATAGTTACAGTATCAATCAGCACATCTCTATGGATAACTGTTGCATTTGACCCAAAAAGAGATGTTTTCTCTTCAGATGAAGAATCAATCCTAACAAACTTTTGAGGTGACGACATGCAAGCTACTAAACTAAAGAATCTTCTAGGTGTTGACAAAGCATTACCGTTACTTCTTGTTACAGTTTCTAACAGTAAAGATGTGGCAGTCTCGAAGTTTAGCAACAAGTCTGAGCTCTTGACTTCTTTAGACATAGGTCAGGATGGGGTATTTGAGAGTGTCAGAGAGTGGGTCGCAGCCTCAGATAGTTATTATGCATACGCCGAGGTTGCGGCTACTGAGCAACACATAGAAAACATCCGTAAAGATTTGAAGTGCACTGAGCTGTTGGACAAACTAATCGAAGGAGCCAGAAATGAGTCATAATTACACCATATCTATCAAGACCCCTAGCTCGAATGGGGCAACTGGGATAGAGATCCCAGCAAGTGATGCTGAAGAGTTTAGGTTTCCAGAAAATATGACTCCTAAAGCTTTCTTAGCTAAGTTAGATAAAGTTGTCATCGGCCAAGGAGATGCTAAAAGGAAGGCTGTTGCATGCCTGATGGTGCACATACTCAAGTCTTTACATAAAACTAAGGGGTGGAACCAGATTGGGGAAGGTGTTAGGCTAAAAAACAACATCCTCTTGATTGGGCCGACAGGATGTGGTAAGACTCTCATTATGGAGACCCTCTCAGAACTGTCTGGGATCCCATTTATTAAGATTGACGCTACTAAAATTACTCCATCTGGGTACAAGGGGCAAGAAATTACAGAGATTGTACAACCACAATTACAAGAGATTGTCAAGAAGTATGGTGCAAATGTTGCAAAACACGCAATAGTATTTGTTGACGAGATCGATAAGCTTGCAGCTATTGGTTCTGAGGGTGAGTTTTACGGCAGGACGCAAGCCTCACTGTTGACCATGATAGAAGGGTACGATTTTTCAGTCTCCTCAGGGCGCTCTTCTGGGGCTAAAGTAAACAGTCGGGACATGCTGTTTGTTTTTGCAGGCAACTTTGAGTCTATAAGAAGGAGCAGAGCGAAGGTTACTCACACGATTGGCTTTAGCGAAGGTTCAAATAAAGTTGTTCCTCCCCCTCAGGACATAACAGAAGAGATCATTAAGTTTGGCATTATTGGCGAGCTAGTAGGGCGTATGACTTCTGTAGCAGAGTTAAACGAGTTGTCCAGGGATGACTATAAGAAGGTGCTTTTAGAGAGCTCAGCGTCCCCATATGTAGCATATAAAGAGTACATGAAGCTCATCGGAGCAGATGCAGATTTGACAGAAAGTGCGATAGATGACATACTTGATAAAGCTATGAAGAAGAAAACAGGTTTAAGGAGCTTGAATTGTCTTGTTGCAGAAGCATTTGAGAAAGTAATATTGGAAACTGACTACTCCAAGATCGTTGTGAAAACTTTCCCAGAAGAACCAAGTGATTGGGTTGCTGGAGGAGGAGAAGAAGATGACGAGTAAGTTCAAGGAGTTTGGCACAGGAGCCGCTAAGGATGTGGCTAAGAAGCTGCCCTACCACTTAATCAGCAAAGAAGGTATGGATGCCCTAGCAACAGTACTACAGTCAGGGATAGACAAAGGGTACGACCCCCGTAACTGGGAGAAGGGGTTGCCCTTAATGGAATGCCACATAGCACCTGCACTAAGACATATGTTTAAATACATGAATGGAGAAGACACTAACGTAGAAGTAGGGAAGGACGGCGCAGAAGTAAGGACCCACCATCTGGAGAACGCGCTGGCGCACTTAATGATGGCTGTTACACAGATAAGAAGAAACAGAGTAGAATTAGATGATAGACCAAGAAAGGAGACCTAAAATGGCAAAAGCAGCAGGAAGTAAGCCAGAAGTAACAAGCAAAGATGTAGCGGATGCACTCAATGAGTTTAGAAAAGTGCTAGATGAGTACTCGAAGACAGATGCTGGAACGTTTAAGGTTAATTTTGTGCAGCAGATCCTACAGTTAACTTACCAGATAGATGTAAAGGTAAACTTTTTATGAGGTGCTACTATGTTAGTACTAATATGTTTGGGAGCAGCATGTATCCTTACCTGGGCCGCAAGCAAGAATATAGCTAAGAGGGACGGATTAGACATTTCAGATTTAGAAATATTGGCAGTATCAGCAATACTTGTTGCAGTAATCCTACACTGACGTTGACTAGTTGGTTTTCCTAAAGTAGACTAGTTGCAATTTAAACAGTTATTAGGGGAGCAACATGCAAGGAGTTTTAGATGAAGTAGGATGCAGTAAGATAAGGTCGTCTCTACAATCAGTACGTAGCACCATTAGAGATAGCTTTATGGTATTAGATGAGATACAAATGATTGTAAACGAGGCAGGCCTAGAGACCATCTCTGATAGTTTAAGCGCCATAGAAAGCAGCTTACTTGAGATCCTCGGAGCTATAGCCCACATTAACAGGGAGCTAGCACACAGAGGAACCGATCATGGAACAGTGGTATGAGTATAATGAAGACGTAGAAGCAGCGTTGGTTTCGCTAAGTCAGCTTCGGTCCTTTCTGAGAGAAGTGGCCGAGCCCTTAGACACTTTGTACAGGGTCGCCTCTAAAGAGCAGTATAGTAGGATCCTTGATGAGACAATGGCTATATCTGGTGGCATTGCTCAGATTGGTAGGTTAGTAAACATTATCGACAGGAAGGTCTCTCCGGAGGACTTCTACGACGATGATGAAGATGAAGAATGATTTTAACAACTATTGACAGTTAGCAGCTTTAGTAGTATAACTGTAGACACATCAGGAAGGGGCGAAGCGCAGCGGTAAACTAAACTTATACACAGGAGAATGACATGAAAGGCACGTTACACACAACACCAGTTGGCAGTCTTAAATTTGCAGCTATTGCAAAACCAATCAGAAACGATCGCTCAAATAAGGACGAGTATGTAGTACGTCTATCATTTGATGGGACAACCCCAGAAGGAATGACCTTCAAGAAGCAAATTCACCAACTGAATAACAAGAAGATTGTAACTTCCAAGTTAGATGCAGATGGGAATGAAACAGTAACGCCAGGGCACTTCTTGGTAACGTTTAACTCTACGTTTGCACCATTAGTCGTAGCAGAAGACGGTACTGAACTCACTGGTCGTGAGATTCCATTCTTGAACTTCAGGCATGACAAGGCTGACGGAGTTGTAACATTCATTATTGGACCCAAGAAAGAAGGTTCAACCAACCCTCAGTATATTCGTTTAGCAGGTGTCCGCCTGTGCAACCTTCAGTTGGCACCTCGTGAAGGTAGCATCAGCAGCTTAGACGAAATCAAAGCGAAGCTCCAACAGCTACAAAAGTAATCAGTAACTAAGCACCACACTTAGATCCCAGTAGAGATTAATCTGCTGGGATTTTTTATATCTAGGGAAAGTACCCATTTGACTTCTCCCTGCACGAGTACTACCATGAACCTAACGTAACCGAATGACTAACTAGAAGGAGACGTATCATGATTATCTACCTTACGCTTGGGAACAAAACAGTAGTTCTACAATTAGTTGTTATGGAGGACAGATCATGAACAACTTCGTATACAAGATCGTTTATAGCATATTGTCGGTACTAGCATTTGCTCTAATGAACATCCTAGCTTTCCTTCACAGGTCAATCTTTAGGTTTATGATCTGGATGAGCAAGCCCATAGTTAACATCCCCGCACCAACAAAGAACACAAGAATTAGGCAAACCGACAGGAACATCTAACCAAAGAAGGTGGAGATATGCTAGCAATAGACTTTGAAACACACTTGATGTCAATGGAGCACCCTGCACCTAAGCCAGTATGTCTTTCCTGGTACGATGGTGCAAAAACAGGTATTGAGATTGGCCACGGAAAGATGGAGGCGTTCCTCAAATCAGCACTAGAAAAGGACCTCATTGTTGCCCACAACATGAAATTCGAATTGGCAGTCATATACGAATGGTTCCCTTCCCTGCGCACCCTAGTTGATAAGGCGCTAGACGAAGAAAGATTAATGTGCTCGAAGCTCAACGAGATGCTACTTGACACAAAGAGAAGGCCTGGCACAGCAACAGAAGGTGACGTGAGAATCTCAGGAAAGTACGGCCTAGCAGATTTAGTTCTAGCCTACTTTAAGGAAGACATATCAGAATCGAAAACCGACCCGAATGCCTGGAGATTGCGCTATAGTGAACTAGACGGAATTGAAGAGGAATCATGGCCCCAAGCAGCTATAGATTACGCCATTAGTGACTCTGTGTGGTCTTATAAGTTAGCCGAAGTCCAGATGCCGGGCCTCGCAGAGTACGACATGTTTGCTCCGGTTAGGGCCGAGCATTACCTAACACACATGGGGTACTATGGTATTAAGGTCGATCAAGATAGAGTTGAGCAGCTAGCCGAAGAGCTACATTCTAAGATTGATCCAGCTAGAGAGTTTCTAGTTGATAAAGGATTCATTAAGCTTTCACCCCAGGAGGACTGCTTAAACACAAGGAGAATCTCAACGTTTATAAAGAAGAATTGTGATGAAGATGCACTTAAGCTTACATCTGCTGGCACTATCTCTATAACTAAAACAGCTCTTAAAAAGTATATTCACGCTAGCACTAAGCCGGAGGTACTCCAGGCACTGTTTGATTATAAGTACGGTGACAAGGAAGGCACAGAGGAAATTCTTAGGCAGAACAAACTGCTGGAAACAAAACCTAAGAAGTATACTAAGAATGCGTTTGCTTTTCAGAAGTACTTGAAGGAAAACATACCAGGAGACATCTTAAAGTACTCTAGTAAAGGACACATATCGACAGCAAAGGAGCATTTAGATACATATAGTTCTAGCGATGACGAAATCATTAGTAATTATATAGGTGTTATTGAGTACGAAAAGATTCTGACTGCCTTTGTATCCAGGTTACGTGATGCTAAGAAGGACAAAGAAGGACTCATCCGTACAGAATATAACGGAACAATACGCACAGGGCGCACATCTAGTAGAACATCTACCATATTCCCCTCAGTAAACATACAGCAAATGCCAAGAGGTGTTAAGGGTGTGACTTATGATGTACGTAACTGCTTTATTCCTAGGCCAGGCTACAAGATCTGCTCTATCGACTACAGGGGGTTGGAGCTAGCAAGTGCTGCCTCTCAGCTTTATGCTTATTTTGGAGAGTCAAGATTGAGGGATGCAATCAATTCTGGAGACACCCCAATAGATCTACACAGCTTTCTAGGAAGTCGCATCATGTCTCTGCAAAAAGGTAAGACAGTTAGCTATCAGGAGTTCTTAGACAACAAGAAAGTACCAGAGTTTAAGGAGCTACGTCAGATCTCTAAGCAAGTTAATCTAGGTTTTCCAGGAGGACTCGGGTACCAGACAATGAGGACACTACTCTACAGAGATGGCATCAAAACCAAGTACCTTATTCTTAGTCGGTCCAACTACGAGAATGCAATCCAACGAGATTTACTGCGATTTAAGGGGGAGGTTCCTAATTTAAGGTGCGACAGGATAGGATTTAGAGAGTGGGCATTAGTTTATGACGAGTTAGTATCATTAAAATCAGAGCTGTTTAACCTCTACCCAGAGCTTGGTGCATTCTTGAAGGACGAACATAAACATTTCCAGACAGGTCAGAAACGTAGGATGATGAATGACTTCGGAGAGTGGGAGTGGGAAGACATGTATAGCTACAAGATAGAAGGCTTCTATCGTGATTGGTGCACGTACACAGAGTTCTGTAATGGGTACCTAATGCAATCTCCCTCAGCAGTAGGTGCCAAGAAAGCTTTATGCAACGTTATAGCTAAGTATAGAGGTGGCGATAAAGTTAATTGTTTGGCGTTTATTCACGACGAAATTGTCTTCGAAGTTAAAGATGACGACACAATGATTGACAACGTCACAGATGTAGCCTATATTATGATCGACACTATGCAGACAGTGTTGAAGGGAGTGAGAATAGCAGTAGAAGCAGACATCATGGATTACTGGAAGAAGGAGGGTGGGTTCTTTCAAAAAGAATTCTTCAAGGATCCTGTTGACAGTGGTAAGAAGTGCAAGCCGTTGAAGCGTAACATTTACTAACAGAAGGAGAACTACTATGAATATAGAATACAAAATGCTACACGGTGTACCAATGGTTCCCCTTTTAGATCCAGCAACAGATGGCAGTGCAGGCATGGACATCCGTATCGATAACCCAGGGCTACTTTTCATTCAGGCAGGGGAAACAATTAAAATAGGTACGGGGCTGGCAGTATGGATTAAGGACAAGAACTATGTAGGCATTGTAGTAGCTAGGTCAAGTACTGCAAATAACGGACTTATGCTAACGAATGCGGTAGGGGTCATCGACTCTGACTATCAAGGTGAGATCTTCCTAAACATCCACAACTACACAGACCACAAGGTTCGCTTGCTGTCGTACCAAAGAGTTGCACAGTTGTTAATTGTACCTGTCATTCGCCCTAACATGCAGTTGGTGCAGGACTTTTCAAGTAGAACAGAGAGGGCCGCACAAGGGTTTGGTAGCACAGGTTCTGTATAAATTGTTCTTATAGGCCATTTATATTGCTTGCCATAAGGGTACTAAATGGTGTATAAAGGAGTACTAATAGGAGAAACATGATGTTCAATCACGCCTTTAACTCAGCGTTTAAACTCTTAGGGCAAGTAACACCTACGATGATGCTATCGGATAGCAATAAGAACGTCATGTGCGCATGGCTAAATTATGCTACCAGCTGTAATGAGATGTACACAGAAGTACTAAAAATGATCAATACTTATAACTCTAGAAAGGACAACTAGAATGCAAAAGGCACTAAAGGCAGTTAAGTTAAGAGATAAAGAAGGTTACTACCAAGCAGAAGCAAAGATTGTTTCTCTTGTGCTAGATACTAAAAAGTCTCTACCAGAGCTGCAAGCTATTGAGGTAGTATCCATTGAGACACGTGCTAGGTTTACTATTAAGTTGGGGCTAGATAGGAAGATTAAAGATTCTATTCTTAAGAACAAAGACCTTAACATCAATAGAAGAATTAGTTATAAGTACATCTCCGAAGATAGGTTTGGTAAACCAAGGTTCGCACTATTTGCAGGATTTAAGGACCTATACTGATTTTATTCATCCAACTACTGATAAGAAGAAGGAACCATAATGGCTAAGAGTATAGATGCACCAAATGAAAGAGCAGCGCGGGGCCAAGCCTACAACTTGGCAGTACTTACAGCTATTGCAGATTGTAAGCACCACGATCATAAATACATTTTGAAGCAATACTTTAGGCACAAAGAAATGGCAAGCCTGATACAGAGTTGTGATGAAACATCATTGGTGCAAGCCCTAGAGAACCCTAAGTTAGCAGAAGTGTTTAAACTTATGGAATCCCTGTTATGAAGATATATGCCGGACTATCGATGGAGGAATGGCTGGCCCTAAGAACAAAGGTCATCACAGCTACAGAATCCGCAACGATACTAGGGTTAGATCAGTGGAGCTCTGTAGCAGACCTTACTAGAGAGAAGAGCAACCCAACGTTTGAGGGGAATGGGTACACTTGGGTTGGCTCTAACTTGGAGCCCGTAGTTGTAGAAGCAACTAATAAGTTTCTGTATAAAGGATTTAAGTTATTCGATACAGAAGCAGGCAAGACAATGTACGTGGATTTAGAAGGAGGAATAGGTGCAACCCCTGATGCGACAGACGGGAAGGACCTATTAGAATGTAAAACAACAGGACTACGTAATTGGTACAAGTGGAATGAATACCCACCCCTTAAGTATCTGTGCCAACTACAAGTTCAACTATATTGTTATGGAGGCAAGGTAGGGTACTTGTCTATAATGTGCACAGACTTGCAGCAATACAGTAATGTGTTGACGTTGAAGTTAGTAACATTTAAGGTCCTCCGGTCTGCAGCATTTGAGAAGATCCTCAAGGAACAAGTGGCAAGGTACTGGAAGAGTAGACAAGAAGATAAGTCGTTTAGAGTAGATAGGAGAGTCTCAGAAGTAGCCAAGTTGTTATTAGCACAGAGCTACACTAGGGTATTCCCATAACTAAATGAGGAGAAACAGTATGGCAGAAGTTAAATGTCCAAATTGTAAAAAACCAGGGGCCAGTAAGAAAATGCATAAGCTGCACTATACGTACCTTAAGCAAAGTATGATTGTGTATCTAGAAGGCATTCAATGTTTAACGTGTCAGAAGTTGAGCTTAACTAAGAAAGAAGCTGAGTTCTTTGAGAAGTCTCAAAAGAAGATGGTTGAATACATGAACCAGGAAGTAGGAGAGTGAGAGATGGACGAAGACGAAGGCTTATTAGCTACTGTTCAGAAGTTTGCAAAGTCGTACAACATTGGGTATAGAAGTGGGATTAAGTACACATCAGATATATGGAAACGTATATTCTACTTAATAGATTCAACGTCTATGAATCGCAGTAAAGTGCAGAATGAAATAGACGCACACTGCACTGTTTTATCAGCTTTGGTTTCATACAGGAAGGAGAAGTCCAGCTACCACATAGGCTTTAGGGATGGAAGTGAGGCAATGAATGGGTTATGGGAGAGGTTCCTAGAAGCCAAGAACGCTAAGGACTGGAGAGAGCAAGACGTATTGAGGTGTGAAATAGCAGACCTTGAGAATGTAACTGCACTTACTATAAGGCCTTACGATCATGGATAAGAATAGCTTTGAGGAAGGGTTCGTGAATGGCGCCAGTTTTGTCTACGATATTTGGCGTAACTTTTATATTGTCCTCTCTAAAGGAGCCAAGAAAGGTGACGTTTGGAAGATCGAGAAGTATCTAAATCAGCTGTTCGACTCTGTCCGAGAAGTTATAGAAAACAGATTGCCTCTAACGAATGACTATGAGAAAGGGTACCAGTGTGGTGTGACTGAGATGAACGATGCTTGGGAAACACTACATACAGCTAGAGACATGGGGTTGCCAAAAGCAAAAACACGTGAGCTAGAAAAACACATTAAATCTCTTATGAAGAAAAGGAGTCCAGAATGAAGGTGCTATTTTACGACATTGAGACATCCCCCCTTAAAGTATGGACCTTCAGTATAGGCTCCAAAGTTAGCATCCCATACTCTGCCATTGTGAAGGGGTCTAAGCAGGACATCATTTGTGTATCTTGGAAGTGGGGCCATGAAAGTACTGTACACAGTATGGATTGGGGCTTCAAGAAACAAGATAGCTCCAAGCTCGTTAAGAAGCTAACACAAGAGATGGAGAAGGCTGACTTAATTATTGGCCACAACGCAGACAAATTCGATTGGCGCCACCTTAATACTCAGAGGATGCTGCATAAGTTACCCAGCATTGATTGGTCAATTAGGTCGGAGGATACGTTAAAGCAGTTAAGAAAACATTTCTATTTGCCTTCTTATAGGTTAGACTATATTGCTAGTCTCCTTGAGGTTGGCTCTAAGAACTCAATGTGCTTTCAAGACTGGATAGACATAGTAGAAAGGAGGGACGAATCCAAGTTAAGAAAGATGGTTAAGTATTGCAGTAAAGATGTATTGCTTCTTCAATCTGTTTATACTAAACTGAAGCCTTATATGAAGCCAAAGTTGGAGTACGCAGTACTTGGAGGAGGGTATGTCTGCCCAGTATGTGGGTCAGGAAAGGTCGTGAAGAACGGCGTTAGAGTTTATAATGGTAAGATCTACCAGAATTACATATGTAAGAATCATGGTGGATATGCTGGCAAGAAGCTTGTTGGCAAATGTTGAAGGAGGATATTATGATTAACCCAACCACAGAAGAACAACACCCCTGTGTTAAAGAGTACCTAAAAAGAAGAAGCTGCCTGTACCTCATCGAGGCGGCAGCCGATAGTTTGGAGAGGTATGATCCTATACCTAAGGTAGTAGAACACCTCAGTAAAGCAATAGAGGAACTAAACCTCCTGTTGCCTCAAGAAGTACAGAGCTAACAGCAATGCTTCTGCCCTGCCCTCGTCTCTACGTTTTCCTAGTGAGTTCCTTGCGGCAGGGACTAGCTCTATAGCTAACCTTCTAGACATCTCCTTATCAGAACTTAACCCCATGCGCTTCTTCCAAGTAGACGGGAACACATCAGTTCTGGTCATTCCCTCAGTAAGATCAACTGTTGCTAGCAGTGCGCCATACCCTTTGCCAAAAGAAAACACACCAACGTGCCCTTCCCCAGGTCGGGACCCAACTTGTTCAACGATGACTTGCGCTGGAGAGTACTGTTTAAGAATTAACTGGAGAGTGCGTACATCAATAACACGTTCTACCCTACCAGTAGTCTTAGGAGGAAGGGTAATGAGTGGCATATCATCTATGAATATTGGCCGCCCAGCATTGTCAACGACTGCAATGGCCCCAGACAACCCAGGGTCTATGCCTATAACGTATTCCATTATGGTTTCCTGATAAGAAAAAAGGCCCAGAAGGGCCTTTCAAATGAGTATTAAATGGATTATATCTTATTTTCTACAGCATGTCAACTTAACTCTAAGTCCTCTAAGTGGTCATCTTCAAATAGAGGCAGTACAGTTCCATCATCGTACACCTTCCTTAACCTATTATTTAGATTAATTATGATGGGGTTTTCCCTTAACGTTATCTCCGTTATAGCATTGTTGTACAGATCTATGAGTTCGTTCTTAGTTATCTTGATCATCGCTGAGCCCGAGCCGCCTCCTCCCAGTTGTACTTCTCGATAAATCCCTCAGTATCTTTTTAGCCTCTTCCCAGTTACCGTTAGCACCCAAATCAGTTAGTTCATGCATTAGGTCCCTTACGAATGTCTGGTCAGTTTTGCTAATCTCTACAAGTTGTAAGTGTTGCTCCCTACTCATTTATTTATATCCTCCTTTGGTTTTACTTTTCTTGCCCTTCTAACACGGGGCGCTCTCTTCTCCTTTGCCTTAACAACAACAGGCTCAGGTGTTATCTTAAATGTTTCTAACAACGTATTTAGAACCTTAAACGCCATGATGCTAGATCCCCATAAAAGTCAAAGGGTTATAAAGAGAAAGGCCACGAGGTGAGGCCACATACTTCTGACCATAGATGTCTACGATCAGAGCAGTGTTCAACCTTTTGGCCCTTGTTAATGCTAGCGCTATGGCAACTTCTTTCAAGCCGTTCAGTAAGTACTCCTCCACATTCATCGTTTCTTCAGACTGCTCAAGCTTGGTGTTTCTATTCAACGAAGTAACCTCCTCTTATGTTTTAGGTCTTCCGTTAGTATATTCCACCTTGCTTAATCTGTCAAATATTCTATCGAGTTTTGTCTCTATCTTGTCAAAGCCTCTATCGATGTTGTCCAGTCTAGATTGAATACTCTCATGACGAACTAACAGCTCATCCTTGACAGACCTGACTTCCTGGTCGACGATCTCTTTAGAAGCCTTTTTGTTAATGTCTCCCTTAAGCCCACTCAGTTGGATTTGCACCCAACCGAATAGGGTCATGATGGGCGCCCCCACCATAGCAACAATCGTAGCTACAGACGAAGCCGCTAGTTCATTGAGAGTAACCATAATTAATCCTGTCTAGTAAGACCAATTAATAAACTAACATTGAAGACCGAAACATGCGACCCTTCTACTGGCGACGCTAATGGCATAAAGAACTCAGATGGCCAATCGCTCCTTTCTTCCCCATTGTTATGCAAAACCATATCGACACTAGTATCTAGTATATACTGAACAGATGGGGTAATTGCAAGCTCAAACTCGTCTGCAACTTCCGCACCAATTCTCTTCAGTTCATCTGCTCCCAGATCCCCACCAGCATCCCGTGCTCTTTCTAAGCCGAGTCTAACGAGTGACAGCACAGTTACTTTGTCCTTGACGCTATCATCGGAGAGGTCCATCTGTCCACTTTCAACGAAGTTATCAAAGTTAAGGGGAAGAGGGGCCACGTGCCCAAATCGTTTCTGGGTCCCAAAGATTCTATTAAGGTCATGCTCAGAGACAAGGTCGTCATCAAGCATCTCTTGAGCCTTAGACATCTCGTTTTTCATTAACGTATAACTATTATCTTCGGATACTTTCCCGCCTTCCTTCTCGAATTGCATAATAGAACTTGCAATAAGAGTATTATCACAATAAGATCTTGCTACCTCAGTATCAGCTATTGAGAATACAACTTCTGCAATGCCGTCTTGTTCTGTAAGGTTTATGTTGAACCATTCCCTAAACCCTGGATGGATAAGCTTTGCGCACTCAGTAAAGATATCTACCTTGTCGGCAGTGTTAAGGTCCCAAGCGCTTGTTTTCTGTAATGCAGTTAGATGGTGCGTTAATACTTCAATGTCTTCTTTGCGTTCACTGCTTTGCCAGCTGCGATTGATGAGGGATAGAAGTTTGTCTTTGAGGATCCTTACAAAATAGGACACTCCCTTTTTGGCTGGAGCTTCTGAGGTAACAGAGTCTACAACCTTGGTCAAACTACTTGCATCTATATTGAATTTCATTTCATACTCCTAGGTACTAGTTAATCGGGCCTTAATAAAAGTTCTGCTTCAACAGCTCTTCTTCTCGTTAGCCCATTCAAAATGCGTCCCCCAGCTTTGTTCCACCGCAACATTTGCACTCTTAGTTCTTCCCTACCCGAGGCTGAATGCATGGCCCCAGCTTTTATCTTTCGTCTAAGTGTGCTAGATAGGTACGCTCCAATACCAACATTGTATGAGAAACTCGCAAGAGCGCATACAGCGTTTACCCCAAGATCAGGGCAATCTCTGTAGACTTTTCTTGCAAACTTCATAGCATCTTCGATCATTCGTTCTTCTGCTTCTTCATGGGTCCAAGTCAGACCTGGCACCACGTCCATCCCCGTTGAGCCATACCCTATAGTAGGCACCCCTACTGCATCTAGGTATGTTGTAAGAATGCAACCCTCAAACTTCTTAATGAGTTCAAATAGAGGGCGCATTTGCTCTGTAGAGTACATACTATCTACCTCTTGTTATTGTACGAGCAGCAAAGTAAAATCCTAGAATGACACCAACCATCTCAGTATCCCAGTTAGACAGTACAAACCCGGAGTTTATGAGGGCCATAACCCATAACAATAACGCTATGGAAGCAGCGCAAGGTCTGATAATGCCATTCCAAGCGTCTACCCATCTGATGCCTACTGGTTTAAGGGCTGCCGCTGTGGCTTCTGCAAACCCTTTAGCATCAACGATATCCAGGTCTGTTCTTCCTTTTGTTAATAATTCACGGATGCCAAGCTCAGATGCCACTTTCAATCTCTCTAGGTCTCTTGCATGTTGCTGTGCAGCAATGTCTGCTTGTAACCTGATGGCTTCTAGTTCCTGTTTGTGTTCTTGTTTTTTGTTGAGAAAGTCCGTGACGCTTCCCCAAATTAATCTAAATGCAGCTCCACCTAAAAATGAAAGTATTGCACCCATGATTGACATCTCCTTCGACTTGTTAAGAAAATTCCTCCCTGAAAATTATTAACTACTAATACTACATCGTTCTAGACCAACGGGTGGGCCAGCGCGATTGGCTTGGATCTATGCCACAAGAAGTCTGCTTTAACCTGCTGGAAATCAGCTTTGACGGCTAAGTAGTCTGTCTTGACGGATAGGTAGTCTGCTTTGACTGCAGTAAAGTCTGCCAGTAATGATGAAAAAGAGCTGTTCAATTCCTTCAATGTTGCTATAATAGAAGCAATCAAACTAATGCTAACATTCACCGATTGATACAAAGGGTTTCCTGCACCGTCTACTGCATCCTTTGCGCCGTTAACGCATTCAGGATACAATGCTGCTAGTTCGTGTGCTAGAAATCCTTCCTTAGTTACACCAGGATCCCACATGTGCGTGTAGGAAATTGGCCGCAGCTGTATCAACTTCTGTAACTGGTTGGTTAGATTAACAACGTTTGTCTTTAATCTGTAGTCGCATAGTTCTTTACCTTTCCCCTCTTCTTCCATAAATCTCCTTTTAGTTTCAACTTAGGTGGCTCTCTCCCTTAACTTAGGTGATGGGGCCACCCCGCCCTCACCTTTGTTCCTTATATGATATCGTCAGGACTGCCTGAGTTAAATGCCCTACTGTCCATGCCAGACGTGGTATACCCCATTTGTCTTTCTAAACGTTCTACTCTAGCGTGTAATTCTTGAATGGCCCCAACCAACAAGGGGACCAACTTCGTGTAGTCTACGCTTTGGTACTTTGGACCACCTCTACTGTCCAAGGCGTCCTTCTCTCCTTTAACAACGCAAGGCAATACTTCTTGGAGTTCGTGTGCAAGGAACCCCATGGAAGGAGACCTGCATGCAGACCATTTATAGTTATAGGGTTTTAACCTACATAGCGTAGCTACACTTTCGGTTAAGGGAGTCACATCAGACTTTAACCTGTAGTCAGACGTTGTGTTAAAACTCGTAGATGACCCATTCCAAGAGATGGACCCTACAGCAGACCCGCCTACGTTGTGGAAATAAATGTTTCCTGCAGTTTGCCCTGATGCAACTCTGAACACTGCAACGGATGTTGGGTTCCCATAAGTTGATTGCGGTCTAAAAATGAACGCCCCTCCCCCTACTGATGTGTCACCTACAGCGAACTCTGAGTTGGACGAAATACGTAGGGCTTCAACTCCACCATTAAGTTTTAGAGAGTACCCTCCAGATCCTATAGTGCCTGCAACGATGCTGCCATTAACACTCGATTGAGCTGTAATGTATGTACCGCCTGTATTACCAATTAGAGAGATGCCAGATTCGTTTCCTACTACAGCTCCACCATTCCCAGAGCTCCCAAAATTCATAGAAGTAGTTGAGGTGCTGTTCCTTAGAGTAATCGTGTCTGTTCCATTATAGGTTAGCCAAGATGATCCTGCTAAAGACCCAGAACTATTGTATTGAATCTGCGTGTTGGACCCACCAGCAGTAGCACTAACACTTGTCCACGATAAAACTTTTGAGCCGTCTGTCTTTAATACTTGGCCCGCAGACCCATCAGCACTCGGTAGGGTGTACATAACGTCAGCTGCTAAAGAGCTAGGTGCCTTGAATCCTGTGAAGTTGGAGCCGTTAACTGTGTCCTCACTGACTGCTATAGAGGATGGAGTGCC
>JACCDR012300231.1_pt1 | contig 15957 bp, 18 predicted proteins | sample 7446431 | NCBI WGS metagenome assembly JACCDR01 (sample SAMN15323443, study PRJNA562643) | freshwater metagenome | isolation source: river surface water | place: USA:Blue River Watershed | collected 2017-08-17 | reverse complement strand
CCGGGCACTGTTGGTCCCGGCCGGGACAGCCCTGTGAGAGGAGTCCCGTGCGGCGTGCCCTGAAGCCAGCCCTCGTGATCGGCGGTGCGCTCGCGGCGATCATCGCCATCGTCGCCGTGTTCGGCGGGATCGGGCCGCATGTGTAGGGCCGGCTAGAGGGTGGTGCCGACGTCGCCGGTGTCCAGTCCCATGTCCCAGACCAGGATGTCCAGCGGCAGGTCGGCATCCGCTCCGGTCATGGAGATCGATGATGACGACGCCAGGGTGAGCAGGATGGACAGGGTCTCGTCGGCGGATGGTGTGTACGGGGCGTACCAGGCTGGGAAGCAGGCGGCGGCTGCGGCGGTGGAGGCGTACAGGGATGCTCGCAGGCCTGTGCTGGCCGTTGTCGCTGTGCCGGCGGTGGAGATTTTGAGGCGTCCGGTGACCTCCGCGGCGACGGCGGTGAGCCGGTAGTGGGAGACTTCGATCATGATCAGGTGTTCGGCCTTGACCGGCACCCCGTCGAGGCGCAGGACTTCGACCTCGGCGGTGATCGAGGTCTTGTTCGTGACGCGCCTCGCGCGACGGATCAGTTTGCGCACGTCGGTGGCGTATTGCCCCGGGTCGGCGATCTCACCGGCGAGCGCCATCAGATCAGCCCCCATCTCATCGGGTCGGTCATGACGACGTCGTCGCCGGCGGCATGGCTGGCGGCGGTCGTGCCGTCGAGGCCGCGGAGCACGGTCGCGGTCTGGACATCGCAGCGGATCGCGGCCACGGCTCCTCTGCTGATCGCCGACCCGCCGCCGCTCATGGTGAACACGCCGGCGGGCACCGCCGCGGCGGCGGTTTGGATCGCATAGGCGCAGACCTGCGACGCGTCGTTGCCTGCGGTGGTGGATGCTTCCTGGATTTCGGTGCCTGGCGACGTCGCGGAGGTGATGTCGTCCTGTTTCCACGCAAAAAACAAGATCATCGCGTCGTTGGCGGTCGGCCGGGAAAGGCCTGGATAGATGACGTTCTGTGCGGACGGATTCGAGCACGCCGCCGACCCGATGATCACGTTGGACGGGTCGCGCCATTTGCCCGGCAGCCTGAACGACTGCGCGATCGTGTCCTCGTTCGCCGCCCCGCCCGAAAACGTCACGGTCGGCATCGACCACACGCCGTCCCACACCCGGGCGAACGCCTGCACGTTCGCCGAGGAGGGGAAGATCGGCCAGCGGACCCAATCCGTCGGGGTGTCGGGTGTGCCGGCGCCGAAGTTGCGGGTCGACGCGTAGACGACAATCAGGTTGCCTGCGGCGACGCTGCCCGGCATGCCCGGGGTGCGTGATCCGCTGGAGCCGGTGGAGGCGGTGCCCGCAGAACCGAAGGTGATGAGACTCGGCGCGACAGCGGTGATCCGCATCTTCTCGGCGCCGACGGTCACGCCGTAGCCGGAACCGAACTTCGCCGCGTCGGTGCCAAGCATCGGCTGCGACAGCGACGTGTTGGCGATGTCGATCGTCGTGACGCTGGAGTTGATCGCGGCATTGAGCTCGTGTGACAACGCTGCCCACCTTCCCACCAGCAGATACGGCCTGTAGGGGACTGAGTCTGGACGGAACTCCCACCAGTCGGCATCGAGCTCCTCGGTCCAGCCCAGGACCATCTGGTCGGCGCCGCCGGGCGGATGCTGGTCGGGGAACGCCGCCGCGGCCGCGGTGAGCCGGTCGCCGGCCTCCATGCCCAGGACCGCGTCGGCCAGCTTCGCCCCGTCGACGTTGCGCAGGTTGATGCCGAAGCTCGCATATCGCGGGCCCGGGGGGGTCGTGGCGGTGACCCGCCAACGCGCCTGATCCGCCAGGGCGCCGTCCGCGTAGACGTTGATGTTCGCCGAACCCCTCAGCCGGCGGCGCACCCGAGCGACGTGGTCCTCGTCGGACTGGATGGAACTCGACCCGCCGACCCGGGTGATGGTCCATTCGTTGCGGATTCCCTGGTAGTCCCAGGTCGGGCCGGTGTCGGGGGTCAACGAGCCGCGCTGCACGGCGACCTGCGCGGCCTGGGTGTACAGGTGGCTGCCGGTGCGGTAGATCAGGCCGATGTCGCTGCGGTCGTCGGACCAGATCCCCTGGTCGACGTCCTGGCAGTCGGTGAGGAGGTTGGTCAGCTTCGCCGCGCGCTGAGGCCCCATCAGGTGGGTGCTGTCGCCCACCACTGTCAGGTTGAGGCCCTCCTCCCGGCCAAGGCGTTCGGCGCGTTGCTTGGCCGTTTCGCCGGCCCATCCGCCGGCGGCCCACGCGTAGGCGGCCCCGAACTCGTCGAGGTCGACGGCTGGGTCGGTGACCAGTACGTATTGGCCGATGACAAATTCGACGTTGCCGCCGGCATTGAGCTTGTTGACGATGTTGTGGGTGTTCGGGTTGGCCATCGACAGCTGCGCTACGGTCTCGCCGAGCGTGTTGCGCAGTACGGCGGTGATGGTGTCGGTGGCGGCGCTGGAGGACACCTGGAACGCCCACCACTGCCCCGTGGTGTCGGGCACGGTGGTGGAGGTGTTGGTGAGGGCGGCGGTGGCCGGGTTGTAGATCTGCATCGCGAACTGGGTTCCGTTGACCCAGCACATGTATTGCGCTCCGTCGACCGTGTAGGCGTCGGGCAGCGGCGCGAAGCCGGCCGTGTCCGCTTTGCCGGCAGAGAAGAACGCCCACACGCCGGTGTCGGTGTAGGCCGGGACCGCGGCGACCGGGCCGCCCTGGAACGGGGCGATCTTGGGCAGCGGGCCTGAACCGGGCAGCGATGAGTCGTGGCCGGCGACCACGCCGGCGGGGAAGGTGACAGGGGCCCCGCCGACCAGGCCGGATGGATAGGTCGGTCCGTCGCCCTCAAGCGGCAGATACACGAAAGGGGCGATGCTGGTAACGGTCCGGAACAGCGGTGAGCGGAGCTCCTCATCGTTTTGTGCCAGGGCACCCCAAGTGCCGATCGCCTCGATCTCCATGGCCGAGCTGTCCCCGCCTGGGTAGACGGCCGTCATCTTGTCGATCTCGCCGCAGAACCTGCCGGCGTCCGACGGCAGGATCCCGGTCAGCGACATGCGGATCGGCGTACCCCGGCCGATGTGGGGATGCCAGGGCGACCGGGGGTCGTCCTCGGTGAGCCACCCGTCGTCGTTGCCGATCGTCACCCACAGGCGCGAGGTCTCCGGACCACTCGACCCGGCCGACTGAGCATGCTTGATCCGGACCTTGCCGGCAGAACGAGCACGGCTAGTGACCGTGATCCACACGCCGTCGATCTGGAACTCGGCCTTGACCGCCAGATCCCCGCCGTCGTATGGCATCCTCAGCTCCGCCTGCGGCCGAGCAAGTCGTCGGTCTTACCGCCGGCCAGGTCCACCTCGCGGCGGAACCCGGACAGCATCTCCCTGCCCTGGACGACCAGGACGTGGCGGTGCTCGTGGACCACGGTCTGCACGCCCCCACCACCCCCGGGCATCACGCTGGCGCCGTACCAGCCGGCCGCCTCCGACAGGATCGACATGCTGCGGCCGTAGTCGCCGTTCTTGGGCACGAACGCCTCGCCTCCGGTCCCGGGCTCGGCAAACGCAAACCGCGCCGGGGACTTCGGGCTGTAGACACCGGCGTCGCGCAGAAGCCCGGTCTGGGCGTGGTAGGTGCGGATGCCGCCCCACCGGTATCCGGGGTTGTTGCTGTACTGCCCGAACGTGTTCGGGTCATACCGGGCGGCGGCTGCGTTTGAGCCGAGCATCCGTCGCAGCTCGAGCAATCGCAAGGTTTTCGCCAGGGCCGCGTCCAGGCCGGGCGAGGTGACCTGGGTGGCGATCAGCTGCGGCATGCTTGCGTAGACACCGATCAGTTCGTTGGCTTTGTCCTTGCTCATGCCGGCGGCGACCAGCGCATCACGCAGACGGCTGATGTAGCCCTGATAGACAGCGTTGGCTTCCTGCAGCGCGGCAGCCTCGCCCTTCGTGGCCAACGTTTGATCATATTTTGCCTGCGCTGCGTCAATCGCCGCGTCGATGCCCTCCAGCAGCGCTTTCTTGTTGCTCCTGCCCTTTTCCGTGTTGACGTCCATCGTTTTGCCGTTTTCGCGCAGCGAATCCGTGAGGTTGTCGATCGCCTCTTCGGCGCCGATCTCCGCGGTGGCGAATCCGATGAGAGTGCCGTGGAGCACGTCGAACGCGTTGCGTAGTCCTCCGGCCTCCTTGACTGCGCCGGCCAGGCCGCGCTCGAGGATCGCGGCGTTCATTGCCGCCATCTGATGCTTGGTGGCCAGCTCGGCGGTTGCCCCGCCTGCGATCTCAATTGCGGCGCTGTACTGGGGGAACATGGCTTTCAGTTCCGCCATGGACACGCCTTGGGCGAGCTGGGCGGCCGCCAGGCGCTCAAACATGACCTTGGCTTGGTCGCCGTGGCCGGAGCGGACCATGTTCGCCATGGCCATGTCGAGCGCCAGGACCCGTTCTTTGGTGTTGGTGATCGATGTGGGGTTGAGTTTGGCCAGCGCTTCGCCGATGAACGGGATCGACTCGAACGCTCCCATGATTCCCCGGGTGGCGGCGCGGCGGCCGTTGTCCGAGTCGGCCAGGATCGTGAAGAAGCGGCCGAGGTTCTCCATGTCCTTGCCCAGGATGCGGGCGCCTTCGCCGGTCAACTGTCCGGTGATCGCGAACTCCCGCAACGACTTCTCGAGCGCGTCGATCTGCGGGTTGAGGTCGCGGGCGTTGCCGATCAGCAGCGCCGATGCGATCTGCAGACCGGCGAGCGCAATCGCGGCCCGGCCGGCCCACCGGCTGGTCCGCTCGAGTCCGTTGGCGGCGGACACGCCCATCGGGCCCATCTGGCTGAGGTGGTTGATCGCCGAAAGCGTCGCTCCGCGCAGCAGCTGCAGGCGGGAGAACAGCAGCATCGCCGCGCCGCCGACCACGAGGATCGACCCGGCCACGGACTGCACAGGGCCGGGCAGGGACTGGAACACGCCGAGGAATCCGCCGAGGACGTCGAGGCCGATCCGCAGGGTGTCGATCAAGGTCGAGGCGGCGGCGGTCAGCTCCGGGCTGGCCATCATGTCGAACAGCAACTCGCCGCCGACCACCAGCAGATCGTTGATCTTTGAGAGGATCTGGGCGCCGTTCTCCAGGACCTGGTTGAACTTGCCGGCGGCGATCTGCTGGCGGACCCAGTCCCGCAACGCCTCCGTGCCGTCGGCCAAGCCGCCCACGAACCGGCGGTTGAAGCTTTCGCCCCCGGCGGCGAGGTCGAACAGGATCTCGGTGCCTGCGCCGAGCATCCGGGTCCAGTCCTCGGTCAGGTCGGTGGCCAGCGCGATCTGCGCGTTGACCTTCGCGACCATGTCCGGCCGGCCCAGCAGCCGCGCTTCGGCCGAGGCCGCCTTGCCCAGGGCTGCGGACAGTCTGGGCAGCTGGTTCAACATGGTCGGCAGGTAGATGCCGGTCAGCGTCTCCAGATCCCCGCGCAGCGCCCGAAAAAAAGCGTCCTGGCTGGTGTCCCCGACCATCTCCAGGGTCGGCCGGATCCGCTGATACTCCGCTATGAACAGCCGGGCCTCGGACGACAGCTTGGCCATGGCCTCGGCGAGCTTCTCCGGGTCGCCCTCGTGGACGGCCTTGATCGCGTCGCCGGTGCCGTTGAGCGCCACCGCGAGCGTCCCGAACGACGCGGCGGCGGTGACCGCGAGTCCTGGCAGGGCGATCATCCCGGCGCCCAGCGGTGCCAGCAGACCCGGCATGCCCGCGACGGCCGACATCAACCCGGCGCGGGTCAGGTGGGTGGCTTCTTCGTCGAGGCCTCGGAGCTCGTTGCGGACCCGGGCGGTCTGCTCCTCCGACGCTTTCATGTTGCGCAGGTAGCGCGTGACGGCGGCGTTGAGATGGACGGTGACGGTGCGCTCGGTCAAAGCGTCACCTCAATTCCGCAGCTCTGCCCGATAGATCAGGGCGCTGGCGCCGGGCTGGTCGGCGTAATCCTTGCGCTGTCTGGCCATTGCGGTTTCTCGGTGACAGCGCACCGGATCCGGTGTCCGGTAGCGGCCCTGGTTCTCGTTGGCCCAGCATTCGACCCGGTCTCCGCCGCAGACGGGGCAGCGGGTGGCCTCCCACATCCCGAGGGCGAGCATCCAGCCAGCCTGGACGGCGTCCCACTCGGGCTCGACCCATTCCACCGAGGTGGTCAGGCGGCCGCCGGTGTCGTAGTGGTGGACGGTTTCCCGCTTTGGGGTCCAGCCGTCCAGGCGGCGCAGCGAAATGCCCAACCGCCTCGCGGTCTCCACTCGGAGTCGAAGCTCAGGGGATTCGGCGAGGCGGCTGGCTAGAAAGGGACGTTGACCTCGGAGAAGTTGAGAACCTGGGCCGCCTTGTCCAGTTTGGACCACTCGCCGGTGGACAGGACGGACTCGAGCTTGTCCCACTGCTGCGCAGTCACCACCGGGTCCACCACACACCTGCGCAGCAGCGCCGGGCCCATGGTGTCGACGTTGTAGCCGGCCATCATGTCCCTGCGATCTGCTGGCCGCGGTGGGTGTTCCAGCAGGAACTCCCCGAAGGGCTTCTTGCCCAGGGCGCGCAGGCGGAATGTCTGCGTCGACCGTCGCATGGCCGACGCGACAGCTTCGAGCTGCTGCTGTAGCTCGATCTTGGCGCCGTTACCTGCCAGCGATCCCGATCCCGCCGGCGGGTCCGGGATGGCCGCGATCCGCTGCTGCAGACCGTGGTAGACGGCAACCAGGTCGCCGCGCATACAGATGTCGACGGTGTCCTCCGGCAGCTCTGCCTCGCCAAGCCGCTGGTCGAAGCTGAGCTCCCGTTCCTCCGGCGGCTCGGTCACGCGACCACCGCGTCGTAGGAGGGCGCGGTGTGGTTCGCGAACGGGATCTCATAGCGCGACATCGAGTTCGCCTCGGGCTTGAGGTCCTTGCGGCGGCCGGCCTCGACCGGCACCACCTGGCACGTCTGGGACGTGGCGAACGCGGTGGCCTGGGCCAGGTCGCGGCGGATCACCACGAACCCGAACACGCCTTTGGTGACGGTGGAGCGGATGGTGTCGGTCGGAAGCTGCCGCTTGAACCGCAGCATCGGATTGGCGAGCTTGTCGCGGCCCATCCGCTCGGTGTCGGTGATCGACGCGAGCGAGGTGTTGGGGACGCGGGCCGTGTCGCCTTCCCAGCCCTCGAGGCCGTCGTCGGTGATCTGGTCGGTGACGTTGATGCCGGCGTTGATCTCGGCGACGGTAGGGGCGTTGATGTTGGCGATCGCGCTGGCACCCGGCACCCATTGGACGCGGGTCATGCCATCTGAGATCACGTCAGCCACGGGTTACTCCTTGGGTTCTGCGGCGCGCTTGCGCGACGTGCTGGTGGGCTCGGGTTGTGCGGCGGGAGTGTCGGGTTCGGCCGGCGGGTCGGTGGGCCATTCGTCGACGGGCAGCCAGCCGACGGCGCGCCAGGCGGGCACCGCCTCGCGTGGGAACTCGCACTCCCGGCCCGTGACGGTGTGGCGGCAGCGGATCGGGTCCTTTGGGTGCATGGCGCTCACACCCTCTGCGCGGCGACTTCGAGGCCGGCGGTGGCGCTGTAGGTGATGACGATGACGCCGGAGGTGAGGTCGACCATGTCCGGCGTGAGCTTGATCTTCTCGACACCGGTGTTGGCGGCCACAACGACGGCGAGGTCAGGGACCGCGGTGCCATGCACCGTGCCCGGGATCGCGACCGTGACCGTCCTGCTGGCTGCGTTGGTGTTCTTGAACTCCAGAAACGCGCGATCGTCGAACGCGACCGTGTCCCCGGACCCGCCGACGGCACCGAACGTGATGTCGGTTCCGTCGCCGATCTGCTGGATTGCCAGGGCCGCCATGCGGCGCCTCCTTCTCTGAGGGTCCGCTGTACGGCGGAGGTGATCTATTGATGACGGCTAGTACGGTGCTGCGCATGACTGTCGATGTCGACGAGCCCGTTCCGCCTGGGCGGCGCCGCTTTCCGTTCTGGCTCAAGGCCATTGCCGCACCGGCCGTGATCCTGCTGGGCGCGGCCGCGTTCGCGATCGCCTACCTGCTGCCGGCGGTGGCCGAAGACCCGCGGGAGCGGGCGCGGGAGGCCTGCCTGGAGGCAGTCCGCGATCAGCTGAAGGCCCCGTCGACGGCGGCGTTCACCGAGGTTTCCGAGCTGGGAGGCGGCGATATCGCCGAGGGGATCGGCAAGTCGCCGCGGCCGGGCGGGGACAACTTCTTCACGGTCACGGGCAAGGTCGAGGCGCAGAACGCACTCGGAGTGCCGATCCGCAACAGTTTCCTGTGCACCGCCGAACGGTCCGGCGGCGCGTGGAAGGCCGAGGCGTATGTCTTCTAGCCGGGGACGCTCTCGAGCCGGTAGGTGACGACGGCGTCCATGACCAGCGTCCCGGCGGTTTCGTCGCGCCGGGGCGGTTGTGCGGTGCCGTCGTCGCGGATGGGCCAGCACACCCTGCCGGGGATGGTGACCCGGGCGTCGAGGAGGGCTGCGGCGACCCTGCCGGCGACGGCCCTGGCAGCGATGGCGTTTGGGCCGACGCAGTGGCAGATGGCCCTGGTCACGGCCCGGTCGGAGTCGGAGGTGAGGCTCGTCCCGCCGGGCCGGGTGGTATAGAAATACACGAGGACATAGACAGGCTCGCGGTCTTCGGGGCGGGGTGGCACGGCGCCGTCGTAGACGGTCAGTGGCGGGCTGACCGGCGGGGCGGCGGCGAGTCTGCCGAGGATCGCGTCGGCGTGCAGCTGCTCAACGTGGGCCATGGTCTAGCGGCGCTTCCTCGCCGAGGTCTGCCAGCGCCTTGACGAACTTCGGCTCTTCCTCCTCGAGGGCGGGCACGCCGCCGGGGATGGGCGAGTTGTGGACCGTGCCGAATTCGATGATGTTGCCCAGAGGGCCTTGCGGCTTGTTTTTGTCGGGGCCGACCTCGCCGTAGACGGCAAGGCCGCGGCCGACGACGTCGTAGCTGATGGCGCGGGGCAGCTGTGGGATGTGGGGGTGGCCCTCCCACCGCTCCTTCCAGTCGTTTTTGATCTGCAGGCAGCCTCTGGAGACGACCTGCTTCACATCGCGCATGAACCCGCCACGCTGCAGTTGTCGCAGATCGTCGGCCAGACCGGCCACCTCGCGGAAGTCGACCTCGATCTCGTCCACGTCAGGTCGCCTCCTCCAGGCCGATCCGCCGGGCGGTGGCATGCGTTTTGTGGGCAAGCTCGCGGACGAGGAACCTGCGGCCCGGCAGGTCGGGATCGTGCGCGCAGGCGGTGACCGTGACGATGTCGCCCACCTGGACGCCGGTGACGGACATCGGGATCTGCAGCTCGATGCTCAGCATCAGGTCGTAGGCTTCGCCGGCGTCGCCGGGCCGCACTCCGCCGGGCACGCGCTGCTGGATCCGGCATTTCCCTGTGTAGATCGTTGTGATCGTGCTGGCCTGCTCGCCGGTGTCGGGGTTGGTGAACCCCGCCGCCGAGCGGGTGATCGTCGCCGAGTCGACCATGAGGGTCTCGGCTGCTGCTCGTCCTCTGGCGAGTGCGGTGGCTGCTGACATCGGCTACCTCCCGGGCCATGCCGATGTGGTGACGAGCCGGATTGATCCGACGGGTTTGCCGTATTGGCGTTGGAGGAGTCGGACGAGGTTGGGGCTGGCGGCGAGTTGGCGTTCCATGGCGGCGTAGGTGGCCGCATAGTCGTCGATCTTGATGCTCGAGGCGCCGCCGGGGTTGTCGTACAGGCCGGAGATCATCGACAGGACGGCTCCGCGGGCGAGCTGGAGTTTCTGATGCCCTGCCGGGTATCCGTGGGTGCAGGTGACGGTGACCGTTGACGGCTGGTCGGGGTAGTAGACGAGGGTGGAGCGCCAGCCCATGGCCCGCCACAGCCGCGACCGCCGTTTCTGGAGGGTCCAGTCGGTGACCGCGGTTGCCCCGACCAGAACGGCGGACACGTCGGTGACCGGCCGCTCCGGCAGCACCAGATAGGGGCCTTCGTCGTACTCGTCGAGGTCGAGTTCCATGACGTCGTCGATGACCTGGACGATCCGCTGCCCCGTTTCGGCCTGCACCACTGCGGTGCCGATCTCGACCAGCATCGTGGCGGTGTAGGTGTCGATGGTATCGACCTGCAGGATGGCGGCGAGGTCGGCAGGATCGGCGAGTAGGTCCGCCGTCGTAGAGCCCGCGGGGATCGGCACGGGCCTACCCCTGCTCTGATGGGATGTCGCGCAGCGCCGGGTCCTGGGCGGGTTTGAGGCGTCGCTCCAGCTCGGCGATGCGCCGGGCCTGCGCCTGGCCGGCGACGGTCAGCACGCAGATCTGGTACTCGCGCGGGAAGTCCCGGGCCATGACGTGCACGAGCTCGTCTTGGGATATCTCGACGCCCACGACGCCTCCTAGGTAATCGCGTTGTAGACGGGCACGAAGCCGAGGCTGGCGCCTGCGGCGTCGAAGACTTCGATCTTGCGTGTGACGGTGCCCGGCGTCGTGGCCACGGCGCTGTTGCCGACGCCCAAGCCGCCTGTGGCCAAGAACTTTCCGCCCGTTTTGAGAGTGGTCGCGGCGGAACGCCACACCGACACGTCGGAGGTGGTGCCGTCGCCGAAGGTGATCATTCCGCTGCCGGTGGCGGTGGCGGTCTCCAGGTCGACCCGCAGCCGGGACACCGAGTCGGCCGATAGACGGATGTCGACGGCGCGTTTGTTGACGCTGAAGGGGTTGACGACGAGGACGCCGGTGGAGGCGGTGCCGTCGGCTGTGGCGCTGAACCGGGCTGCGGGCCTGGTGCCGTCGGTGTAGGACCGGATAACCGAGGTGGCGTCGAGGCCTCCGTTGACGGCAAAGCTGGTTCCGCCGACGATCAAGGAGCTGTCCGTCTTGAGTTCAGCGGTGTTGTTCTTGTAGATCGTGACGTCGGCCGTGGTCCCGTCGCCGAGGGTGATCCTTCCGCCGCCGCCGGCGGCCGTGTCGACACGCAGGCGCGAGGTGGTGTCGGCAGCGAGCCGCACGTCGATGGCGCGTTTGTTGGCGGTCGACGGATGGATGATCACCACGCCGGTGGAGGCGGTGCCGTCGGCGGTAGCAACGACCCGCAGCCCGGCCACGGATCCGTCGGTGTTGGCCCGGATCACCGAGGTGGCGTCGAGGGTGCTGTTGACCGTCAGCCTCGGCCCGACGATCAGGCTGTCATCGGTGCGCAGTTCGTCGGCCGCGTTGCGGTAGAGGGTGACGTCGCGCGGGTTTGTGCCGTCTCCGAACTCGACCCGGTTGAGGAACCAGGCGAGCCTGGCGGTGGTGTCGCCGGCGACCCGGTGGTCGCCGACCCGGTCGTTGGAGGTCTGCAGTACGGAGGCGAACGCGGCGAACGACGTGATCGACGCGGACGGTTTGGCCAGGAACCCGTGGTCGCCGCTGGACGACCACACCGCGGCGACCCGGGCGCCCTCGTCGATGGCCGAGCCGAAGCTGGCGTTTCCGTTGGCGCGGCCCAGGAACAGGGCGGTCGCGTTGAAGGATCCATTGTCGGTGTGGCGGCGGATGACGAAGTTTGAGCCCGAGTTTGATCCGGACTCGGTGTCGGTGTTGACACCGACCTGGAACCGCACCTGGTTCGGGCTGACCGACGGCTCGGTGGAGAGCGAGAACTCGATGTACTTCGGGTACGTGGTTGATCCCGCGACCCGCAGGTAGTTCGGCGTGCCTGTGAAAGAGTTCGATGCCCTGACGGTGAAGTGGCTGAGATTCGTTTTGATGTTGGCCTGGTCCATGCCGAACGTTCCGGCGGGCGACCAGATCGGGAACTCAAGCCGGGTCTGCAGGTTACCGGCGGCATCGGGCAGCTCAACCGACAGGTGACCATGGACCGAGTTGTGATCGTTGGACTGGTAGTGGGCGACGATCCACGCCCACCGCTTTGAGCTGTTGGCGCCGTCGCCGCCGAGCAGGTTGTTCGGATTGCCCGGGTCCGGCGTCCACGGGTTCCAGGCGGTCGGGCCCTGCCAGGTGATCGCGGCCTTGGCGTCGGCGCGTAGAACGTTGAACCGCAGGGGCTCACCATAGGACTGGTTGAATGCCTGCTGATGGCATTCGAACTCGATCCGGCTGGTGGAGTCAAACTTCAACGTGTTGGCTGCGGTGTCCTGCCCGCCGTCGTACGACGACCGCATGTAGATCACGCGGCTCACCGAGCCGTCGCCGAGGACCAAAGCGTTCTGCACACCGCCGGAGCCGGGCAGGACGGTCAGCGGTCCGGTGAGGGTTCCGCCGGTCAGCGGCAGCGCGGCGGCGACACCGCCCTCGACCGCGGCGACCCGGGTGTCCAGGGCGTCGATGCGCGGGTCGGTGGCTGCGTATACCGCGGTACGCGGCCCGGTGCCGCACTGGGCCCACACCCTGTCCACGAGAGGGTCCGGCAGCCAGAAGTCCGGCAGGAGCCCGAAGCTGTCGACGACCAGCGCGGAGCCCGGCACGGGCGAGCCTGGGGTGCCGTCGGCGTCGTAGAGGATGTCCGCCAGCGTGTCGCCGGTTTCAGCGGCGTGCATGACGGCGGACATGCCTGCTGCGACGTGTAGCCCGGTGCCCCGGACCACATAGACGAGCCGACTCCCGTCGTCGGGGCCGCGCAGTCTTGCCATCGGTCGCTACTCCCCGGCGGGCGGTTCGCCGCCGTAGTGGCGGATCTGCTCGTCGACGAGCCTCACGCGGTCTGGCAGGTTCCGCTGGACGTAGCCGCGGCGCTCGGCGAGCAGCGCGTCCACCATGCCCGGGTCGTCGACTGTCTTGGCGGCCGCACGTTTCTTGGCTGCGGCAGCGGCGGGCGCCGGGTCAGGTGTGGGGTCGGCCGCGGGCGCCGGGTCAGGTGTGGGCTTTGGTGCCATCGTGTCTCCTTACGGTTGAGGGGCCCCACACGCATGAGGCCCCTCAGCTCGGATCTTGTTCAGTTCGGCGCGACCATGGCGGTCGCGCTGAAGGTGAAGCTGGGTGTGGTGCCGCCGATGGTGTAGGCCACCCGCACGTAGTTCTTGGTCACCCGCGCCGACGCCACCCGGTTGCCTGCTGCGGTCAGCTGCGTGGCCGCGCTGGCGGTGATAACGGTCCAGTTGGAGTTGTCGGCGGATTCCTCCAGCGACACATCCAGCGTCGGTGTGGTGCCTGAGGCGGCGCTGCAGTGCACCATCAACAGGACGTCTGCGGCGACGCCGGGGTTGGCGATGGGGCCGCTGGTGCCGCTGGCGGTGCGGGCTGCGGAGGCGAGCACGAGATCGGCCTGTACGTTCCTGAATCCCATGGCCAGGTCCTCTCAGAACACCGGGGTGACGAGGCCGGTGCCACCGATTTTGCGGGCGTGGGCGAAGCGCTCGAAGGTGTAGGCGAAGTATCCGTAGATCACGAACAGGATCTGGACGGTCGCGGCCTTCGTCTCCTCGGCCCGGATGAAGTAGGGCGCCGATGGGTCTTCCCACAGGTGGCACTCGTCGCGGGACACGAGGTAGATCTCGTCCTCGTTCGTGCCGGTGCCGAGGTTGGTGGCGATGTTGGCGTCCACGATGGCCGGGGTGGAGTCGGGCAGCAGGCCGCGGAAGCCGTTGCCGTACGTCTCGGCGTAGTTGAGGCCAGACGCCTGCGGGTCGATGCCGGGCTGCTGGATGAACGGCCACGAGCTGGTCGTCGCGGCGTTGATCCACCGCCACCGCCGCGAGTGCATGACCGCCAGGAACGAGTCGGAGGACACCTGGTCCAGCAACGCGGTTTCCATCCCGGAAAAGCCCTCTTGGATCTTCGGCCACAGTTCCGGCGCGGTGGGGTTGGCGTCGGTGTAGGTGACCGCGGTGGCCACCGCGGACAGGCCGGTGGTGGCCTGGTTGATCAGAGTGGAGTCCAGTTTCGTGCCGTAGGCCCGGAACAGGTCCTCCATCGTGACGTCCAGCGCGCCGGTGGTCCGCTGCACCGCCTGCCGGGACATGGTCTGCTGGCCGGCGTTGGTGCGTACCGGGATCGTGAGCAGGGTGTCGTCGTAGTTCTGCTCGGTTGCGGCGTCGCCCTGGTTGGTCTGGATTCCGGTGTCGGTGCCGGTGGTGCCCTTGCCGATGTAGACGTTCATGCCGTCGGGCGGCAGGTCGTGGTGACGCATCGCGTTGGCCAGCGGCCGTCCGGCCTTGGCGTGCTTGGCGAACATGTCGGTCAGGTACTGCGGCACCGTGAGGCCGTCGAAGTTGCCGGTCGTGGTGGCCCGCTCGAGGTATTCGGCGCGTTCGACCCGCTCCTCACGCAGGTGCTGCATGAGCCGGTCGCTGGCGGCGAAGTCGCGCATCACGAACGCCTTGCCGACGTCCTGCAGGAACTGCTCGCCCTTGGGGTCGCGGTCCGGCCGGTAGGTCCGCTCCTCGGCGCCGACCCTAGCGACCCGGTCGTAGGCCGGCCGCTGCACACCGGTCGGGGTGACCTGGCGGGCGAGCTGGTCGAATTCCTCGTCGCGGGCCTTGTCCGCACGGAGGTCCTCGAGATGCTTGCGGGCCCGGTCCTCGGCGACGCGGGCGGCGTCGCGAGCGGCGATGGCGGCGTTGACCTTGTCTTCGGTGACGCTGGTGTCGCCGTTCTCGATTGACGCCCTGAGTGCGACCAGGGCGCTCTGTTTCGTTTGCCGATCGGTCTGGGCCGTGGCGAATGCGCCCTCGGCCGACCTGATCAGGTCATCGATGGTAGTCACGATGAACTCCTGAACTGGGGAGAAGGTGATCTGGAAGATCGGCCGTCATCCAGCTCGGGCGAGCGTCATCGAGGCATGCAGCGCCGAAGGCTTGCGCGAGGCGAAACGGGGGCCGTGCACCCACCCGCAGCGGGGTGGGGAGACTGTGCGGCTATTCGGCGATGGCGAGCGCGAGGCGCATCGCCAGCCGGTTCTGGCCGCTGTCGTCGCGGCGGCGTACCGCGGTGGAGGTGTGGGGGTTGGCGCCGTAGCCGATGATGGTGACATCGCCGCGGTGCAGCTCGTAGGTGTTGATGCGGTAGGTGGTGAAGTCGCTCGACCACTGACCTGCTTCGATCATGAACCGGAACGACATCTCGTCGACGAGATCGGCCAGGATCTTCGGGACGATGTAGGCGACGTCGACGTCGGCGGCGTCGAGTTCCGGGGCGTGCACCTGCAGACCGCTGTCCAGCTCGGACAGCAGGAGGGAGCCGTTGGTGGTGCGGGCGATCCGGCGCAGGCTCGAGTGGTCGAGCACCAGCGGCACGTCGAGGTCCGGTCGGCGCAGCGACCGCTCGCCGGCGCCGGCGGACACCACCTCAACGTATGGGCCGTACTGGTCCCACATCTCGTAGTCACGCTCGTAGGCGGAGGCCACGCCCTTGAACTCCCACGACGCCGTCGCGCCGTCGGTGTCGTGGTGTGTGGATGCCCGCAGCCGCATGCTTGTCTTGGCGACCAGGACACCGCGGGCGTCGTGGTCGGGGGCGCAGCGCCGCTGCGAGGGCCGGTCGGCGCGGGCCCGGACCTGCCCGCGGCGGGTCATCGACGCGCGGCCGCACTCCTCGCGGTAGGCGTCGGTGACGGCGGCCCGGCGGGCGGGGACGAAGACCTCGCGGTCGTCGCGGGAGGTCACCGGCTCGCGTGGTGAGGTGAGGATGCCGCCCTGGGCACGGGCGGGCGCGGATGTGTAAGAGGAAGCTGTGCGCTGCCGTGGGGCCGGTGCAGCTGCTCGGCCGGCGTACCGGTACGCCCAGCGGGTCAGGTCGTGGCTGCGGCTCATCATCTCGTCGAGCTCGGCGTCGTCATCGCGCGTGCGCGGGACCTCTTCGACCCGGTCGGCCAGACCGAAACCGCCGGCTTCGCCGTCGAACATCCAGGTTTCTTCGAGCATGAGCGCGCGCCATTCGGACGCGTCGCCGCCGCCGCGGCGAGCGTAGAGGGCAGCGACGTTGTTGGACTGCCGGCCGAGGAAGTTGCCCAT
>JACCDR011268133.1_pt1 | contig 15959 bp, 25 predicted proteins | sample 7446431 | NCBI WGS metagenome assembly JACCDR01 (sample SAMN15323443, study PRJNA562643) | freshwater metagenome | isolation source: river surface water | place: USA:Blue River Watershed | collected 2017-08-17 | reverse complement strand
CTGGCACTGGGCTACCCGACCGGCACCAACCCCGGCACGTTCGCCAAGGGCAAGCGCCACAAGGTCGTGACCGGCTCGGGCGACGTCTTCCCGATGCCGAAGTACGCGACCGTGTCGTTCGGCGCCAGCACGATCACCCTGACGTGGGGCTCCTCGAGCCCGACCCTGCCGGTCGGCACGAAGCTCTACATCCAGCTCGACGCCGCCGGCAGCTCGCCGCAGCGCACGCTGGAAGCGGCCGGCCCGGCGCTCAACAACACCGCCGCGGTCTCCCTGAAGGCGGTCGACTGGGGTGCGCCGCTGACCGCGGATGCGGACGGCATCTGCGCCTCGCAGTCGATCACCGCCAGCGAGGAAGCCCTGCTGAACGGCGCCCTGTCGGGCGACATCATCTCCGGCCGCATGATCCTCGACGTGCCGCGCAACGTGGTCGGTGCGTGGACGACCAGCGCCGTCATCACGATCACCGGCAAGGACGAGTACGGCAACACGATGGTCGAGCAGTCGGCCTCGGGCACCAGCCACACTGGCAAGAAGGCGTTCAAGGAGATCACCTCGATCGTCCCGTCCGCCTCGATCACCAGCGCCACGTTCGGCACGGGTGACATCCTCGGCCTGCCGGTCTTCGTGAACGACGCCAGCGCCGTCCTCGGCGAGTACCGCGACGGCGTCCTGATCTCGGGCAGCCGCGAGCCGGTCTACGTCTCGGGCCTCCAGACGGAAGCCAACATCGACGCCGGCACCTCGCTGTTCCTGGTGGCGCCGTGCGCCGGTCACATCACCAAGGTGACGACCGTCGCGCAGGGCGGCATCACGACCGGCGGCAACGTCACGGTCGAGCTGGCGACCGTCGCCATCACCGGCCTGACGGTCGTGGTCGCCAACAGCTCGGCGGCCGGCGACGTCGACAGCGACGTCCCGACCACGCTGTACGGTGCGGGCAATCTGGTCGCCGCGGGCGACGCCATCGAGATCGTGTTCGACTCGGCGTTCAACGCCTCGGCCGACATGCTCGTGGTTGTCGAGATCACCCCGGTCGCCGCCGTCAAGAACGGCACGCTGACGGTCGGTCTCCTGTCCTCGGCCTCGAGCGCCACCTCCAACGACGTGCGCGGCACCTACGCCCCGTCCGTCGTGCCGGACGGCGCCAACCGCTACGGCGTCCTGCTGGCGCTGGCGGACCCCGACTTCCTGGGCCAGGCGCAGTACGCGGGCTGACGCAATAGCGGCGGCTAGTGTCGATCCTTCCCTCTCGACGCGCGTGCCTCGTTACGCCGCCGCTTCCCCTCCCGGCTCCGGCCGGGAGGGGCTCTTTCTCTCACTCTGATCTGTGAAGGCGGACATGACTGAGGATCTCGTGCGGGCGCTGGGCCGACTGGAAGGACGGTTCGACGGTTTCGAGCAACGGCTGGATGAGGGTCTCACCACCATCAAGTCGACGGCCGAAAGTCACGGTTCCCGCATCACGTCCTTGGAGCACTCGCGTACGCACATGCGCGGCGTGATGGGGGCGGTCTCTGCGGTCGGCGCCGCGGTCGGCGCCGGAGTGACACTCGTAGCGAAAAAGATCGGCATCGCATAGCCGGCGGCACACAACGACAACGATCGAGGGAAGAAGATCAATGTCAGACGAGAAAAGAGGCGGAGCCCCGCGCTTGCCGGACCATCTGCTCCAGCAGGCGGTTAATGCGGCGGCGCAGCACCAGAACCAGCGGCTCGCCGCCAAGGCACTGGGCATCGAATACGGCGCCTTCCGGTCCCGCGTCCAGCTCGCCCGGTTGCGCGGCCTGAACCCTGACCCGACCGGCATGGACGCCAATGCGCTGGCCGGCGCGGAGCGCCTGCACCTCCAGGACCGGCTGCGCGAGCTGGAAAGCACGCTGAAGTCGGAGCGGCGCGAGCGCCTCTCCGAAGACCGCATCCGCGAGGAGCTGTTCGGGCTGGCGAACGCGCCGATCGACCCGCCCCGCTGGGCCCTGCCGGTGGCGCGCGCCAGCAAGCACGACGCCCTGATCCCCTGCACCCTGTGGTCGGACTGGCACTGGGGCGAAGTCGTCCATGCCGGCCAGATCCACAATCGCAACGAGTTCAACGTCACGATCGCCAAGAAGCGGCTCCGCACGCTGGTCGATCGCATCGTGTCGATCTGCTACCGCCACATGGTCGACCCCAAGTACCCCGGCCTGGTGGTGGCGCTGGGCGGCGATCTGGTCTCCGGCGACATCCACGAGGAGCTTGTCGAGACCAACGAGCTGACGAGCGCGCAGACGCTCATCGACATCGTGGGCGCCCTGACGTGGGCGTTGCACACGATGCTGGAGCACTTCCCCCAGCTCTGGATCGTGTCGGTGGCCGGCAACCACGGGCGCATGACCAAGAAGCCGCGCGCCAAGAACCGGGCGTTCACCAACTTCGACTGGGTGATCGCGCAACTCCTGCGCCGGCACTTCGCGCGCGACAAGCGCGTGACGTGGCTGATCCCGGATGGCAGCGACGCATGGTTCCAGGTCTACAACCATCGCTTCCTGCTGACGCATGGCGACCAGTTCCGCGGCGGTGATGGAATCATCGGTGCCCTTGGCCCAATTTTGAGGGGCGATACGAAGAAGCGCGCGCGCAACAGCAACATCGGGCTCACCTACGACACGATGCTGATGGGGCACTGGCACCAATACCTGCCGCTGCCGCGCGTCATCGTGAACGGCTCCCTGAAGGGCTACGACGAGTACGCCGCACAGAACAACTTCGGCTTCGAGGCGCCGCAACAAGCCTTGTGGTTCGTGCATCCGACGCGCGGCATCGTGAACCACTGGGGGCTCCAGCTCGAGAACATCGACAGCACGTTCCGCGGCGGTGCGGCGGTCACGCTGGGCGAGATGGAGGCCGCATGACCCCAGCCAACCGCTTCAAGAAGGCGTGCCGTTCCTGGCAGGGCAAGCTCGGCCTGACCGACTGGACGTTTGTCTACAAGATCGACCGGCGGGACAACGACCACTACGGCTACGTCACCTACTCGTGGGACAGCCGGCTCGCGACGATCACGCTGGTGCCCGGCAAGGACAGCGACATCGAGGCGATCGCCCTGCACGAGGTCTTGCACGTCCTTCTGGCGGATCTGCTGGCGACCGTGGCGTCGCGCGCCAGCGACACGCACCCCGACGTGGTCCGCGAGGAGCATCGGGTGATCGAGAGGCTGATGGCTGTGCTGGGAGGGAAGCAGTAATGGGTGACATCGACGAGGCGGTGAGACTGTACGAGTCGTTTCGCAACGTGGCCGGCGGCATCGGCGACGTGAACAGCGACAAGCCCGGCAGCGGCGCCCGGTACAACACCGGCAAGATGCCGATCGAGCTGATCCCGGTATGGCTGATCGCCAAGTACGAGCGGGCGCAATTCGAGGGCGCCCTGTCGTGGCGGCTCGAGGAGGCGCTCGAGGTGCTGGACGTGCTGGGTGACTGGCAGCGCCGCATGTGCTCGGCGCGCGACGTCCTGGCGGCGATGGACGACCCCTGGGCCGACTGTGCCGCCGTGTTCGACTACGGACGCAAGAAATACTCCGAATGGAACTGGGCGCGCGGCATGAAGTGGAGCGTGCCGCTGGCGTGCGGCGTCCGCCACGCGCTCGCCATCCTGCGGGGCGAGGAGAACGACTCCGAGAGCGGCCTGCCGCACCGCGGGCACCTTGCCTGTAACTTGGTGATGCTTGCTCAGTTTGAAGCTACCTACGGCGAGGGTGACGACCGGCCGAAGGAATTGGCGGGGTACACGGCATGAGCCCGTTCGGCGACGACATGGACCCTGACGTGAAGGTGTTCTTCTGGCTGTCGTTCATCCTGATGATCGCGACGCTGGGGATACCGATCGCGTTCGCCCTGGCCGTGTGGGCATAGCCATGCGCCGCGCGGTGACAACGGTGATCTTGTGTGTGGCCGCATCGACATGCGCGCCGGGCGTCCCCGCGCAAGACCACCATCACCCACTCCACAAGGACTTCTACCAGCATTGGAGAGATCCCGCGAACCCCAGCATCTCCTGCTGCAACGCGCGCGTGGAGAAGGACGGCGTGGAGGTCGGCGACTGCGAGCCGACCCGCGCGGAGGTCCGCAACGGCCAGTGGTGGGCGTGGGTGCGGCAGACGCGCGAGTGGATCGCCATCCCCGAATCAAAGGTGCTGCGCGAGAGAAACCCCAACGGGCAGGACGCGCATCTCTGCTGGACGCCACTGCGCGGCGTCATCTGCTTCGTTCCCGCCGACACAGGATTTTGACCATGCCGATCGACCCCCTGAAGACCCGCGGTTACTTGAACGCGAATCCCGGAAATCTCGACCGCTCCAAAGGCGAGCCGTGGCAGGGCGAGATCCGCGACAGCAATGACCCGCGCCTGACAGGCTTCCAGGTCCACGAGCTGCTGGCCGGCCGATTCTGCGTGTTCGTGTCGGCGGAATGGGGCATCCGCGCTGCGGCGCGCAACCTGCTGGCCTACCAGCGCAACGGCTGGAACACGATTAACAAGGCGATCGACAAGTGGGCGCCGCCCGTCGAGAACGACACCGCCGCCTACAAGGCGCGCGTGGCGAAGTCGATCGGCAAGGGGCTCGACGACCCGCTGGACTTCAGCGACTACGCGACCGCCTACGCCATGCTAGACGCGATCATCCGCGTCGAGTGCGGCGGGATGCCTTACAAAGGCAAGGAGATCGAGGACGGCCTGCGGCTGGCCGGCATCATCAAGCCGGTGAAGTCGAGCGGGACCGCCAAGGCATCGACCGTGGTTGCCGCCTCGACCGTGGCGCAGCCGCTTGTCGACTCCCTCCAGGGACCGATCAAGCAGGCGGTGGATGCGCTGGCGCCGGCCGAGGGCACCTCGCGCACGATCGACATGATCCTGCTGGGGCTGAAGATCGCGCTCGCGCTGGTCGCGCTGGGCGGCGTCTTCTGGGTGGTGCGGGAGCGCCTGTCGCGCGCCAAGCGCGACGAGAAGATCGACGCCAACCCCACTCTGGAGGGCGTGTGATGTGCGCCTTTCTCGAGGGCTTCGGCCTGATGACGCTGGTGGCGCTCTGCATGTTCGCCTGCCTTGGGGCGCTGGCGGCTGGGCTTCTGGCGTGGGCCTTCATCCGCGCCTTCATGGAGGGACTGTTCACATGACCCCCTGGGCGTGGATCTCCCACAAGCTGTCGGCCGCCTGGGTGGTGGTCGCTGGCGCGGTAATCATTGTCGTCACCATCGCCGGCATCTTCTTTCGGGCGCTGGCGGCCGGCCGCGACAAGGAGCGGGCCGAGGCCCGCGGCAAGATCCTGAAGGACGTGGAGAAGCGACATGAAGTCGATCGCACTGTGGCTCGGACTGCCGATCCTGCTGGCGAGCTGCAACGGGACTGGAGCCGTGACTGACGGGTTCTGCGTGGAGGCGCGGCCGATCCTCGTGTCGAAGTCGGACGTCCTGACGTCCGACACGGCGCGACAGATCCTCGCGCACAACAGGTATGGCCGCGAGAGGTGCGGCTGGTAGTACCGCCTGGGGGGTCGATAACCAGCGAGCTTGGCAGTCTCTCGCCGATCACTGCTGAAGGGGCCCCTCGGGGCCCCTTCTCTTTGGCACGATCACTGGCACGATCGTGCCAATTGGCGCGACACAATGTTGATTATTGAGCAGGTTTCAGGCCGCGAAATACATATTTTACGCACTTTCCGGCCTGTCACCATTGTCTCCCACTCCCTTGGTAAGGGAGAGGTCGACAGTTCAATCCTGTCCGGCAGCACCATCACCAAGTCATTGAAAAATAAGGCGTGTTGGGCGGTGTGACTATTCGTGTGTGCTGTCACCCCGCACGGCGACTGGCACGATGTTGGCACGATCAGAACATGGCCGCGGACTTGTACCACCGCCCATCGACCCAGCGCCCAAAGGTCCATCCACGGCCTTGACGGTCGATCCACGCAATTGGCTCGTCAGGGCGCCATGCGATCATCTCTGTCGCGTGGTAAATGACGCGCACCCGGCCGCGACCTACGGCGCCACGGGCGTAGTCGGCTTCCGTGTACGGAACAAACTCCCGCTCGAAGGGGCCGATCGGGAGCGCCTCTCTCTCATCGTCGGTCATTTCTGACGGCCTCTTGTCAGTCATTTCTAATCTCCTTCCGTGGCTCAGGCCGCTCCTTCTCGCGCCAGTCGATCGCGGCCGACAGGTAATGCGGCGACCGCTTGTAGTAATTCTTCTCGACCGTCTGGATGCTGTCTCCCAACCAGTCTGCGATTTCCCTCATGGGCACGCCGGCCTGCGCGGCGCGGGTGGCCCATGTGTGCCGCAGCGTGTGCGGGGTGACGTCCTCGAGCTTGGCCCGCATGACCAGGTTCTCGAAGGCAGTCCGCACCTCGCCGGCATGATCGAGCACGAACGCGGTCGTCTTCTCCCGGAACGCGCGCTCCAACATGGTCCGCAGGCGGTTCGACATGCGGACCACCGCGCGGCGCTTGTTGGTCTGCCGGCGGCCGGGCGGGTTCAGGTTGATCGTCCCGGTGCCGAAGTCGACCTGGAACCATGTCAGGGTCTCGATCGCCTCCCGCCGGGCGGCGGTCTCTAGCGCCAGGATCAGGAACCGCCAGATCCGGGTGAGCCGGGCGGGGTTGCGGGCCGACGCCAGTGTCTCGACCTGGCAGGCGCCGACGAGCTGCTCCTCCTCCTCGACCGACAGGTAGCGGTCCCGCGGCGGCGGCGCCGGGGGCATCGGCACGTAGGGCACATCGCCCAGCTCGATGCGTTTCTTGCGGGCAGCGTGCCGGCAGGCGGCGGCCAGAAACCCCAGCTCGCGCCGGAGCGTGCCGTCGCTGGCCGGCTTGGGCTTCTTCTTGAGGACGACGCGCCCGGCGCGGCGTGCCTCGATGTAGCGCAACACTTCGCCTTCCGTGACGTCGCGGACGGAGATGTCATGCGGCCACCACGTTAGAATCTGGTCTGCCATGATCCTGGCCGTGCCGACCGACGCCGCTCGCTCGAGGATGTGCTCGGCCATGTAGTCGTCGATCGCGGCCCCAAGTGTGTAGCCGACGCCAACTACCTCGCGTCCGCCTTCCTGGATGAACGCTGCGAGCGCGCGTTCAGCGAGCGCGCGATCTCGCGTCCCCGTCGAGCGGCCTCGGCTATTTCCCGGCCACGCGATGTACCAGATTCCGCCGGAGCGGCGGACGAGACGTGTGCCCTTCCCTTCCATGCCTCTATCTCCTGTGGGTCAAAACGTAGGTGTCCGCCAACAGTGCGGAAAAACGGTATCCGGTCATTGTCAACCCAACGACCAAGAGTTTGGCGAGACACTCCCAGCAGCCGCATTACGCAGCTTGCTTTGAGTGCTCCTCCAGAAGACGCAGGATTTCCCATCCCTTCTCCGCTGGTAGCTTGAGGTTGACCATGAGGTGCATCTGGCCGCCGGCCAGTAGCGACATGCGAACGTCCTTCTCTCCGCTGGTCGGCGCACCGACCGCTTCGCCTGGCCGCTGTTCGTGCGATCGGGGGAGCATCATCTGCGGGTTCACGTCGAGCACGCGGGCGATGGCATTGAGAGAGACCGGCGACGGTATCGACCGGCCATTAACGTACCACGAGATTGCGGAGCGATCGAGCCCCTTGCCGCTGGTAATGTAGTTGTTTGCGCGGCGCGCGAGATCCGCGCCGTTGAGCCCCTTGTCCGCCATGAGCTGACGGAGCAACTGTCCAAACGCTACCCGTTCGGCCTTGGTGTAGGCGGCTCTAAATTGCGGCATGACCTGTTCCCTTCACGACGGATTATTCGCACTCCATTTTCGTTGTCTTGCCAAGATACATAGTCAACAAACCGTCGACGCACAAGTGCATCTGCAACCAATTTGGTGAGAAAGTGGTTATTGGGGTGTTGACAACGTCCACAATACGAGTATCTTAACCAACATGATGTTGACGCTCGATGTGGACGCAATCATCGCCAAGTTCGGCGGTGTATCCGAGATGGCCCGCTTCTGCACGGCCCGCGGACTCAAGATCACCAAGCAAGGTGTCGGCCGGTGGAAGTCGGCCGGCACGATTCCGATGAAGCAATGGATCGCGCTGATCGAGATCACTGCCGAGAACGGCAAGATGGTCCTCGACCTCCGCAAGTACCTGGTGCGGCGATGACGGCGCCGGGCTTCCCCTACCAGATTGACGACGGGATTCCGATCCCGCCGGAGAACCACTGGGAGAGCCCTGGACGTCCGCGCAAGGTCGACTGGTCCGTCCTTCAGGTCGGCCAATCCTGCCTCGTGCCCAGCCGCGCCGTTACGCGACTGGCCTACGCCTACGCCTCCCAACACCCCGGCGTCGTCTTCCGCTGCCACAAGCGGGGCTTCAACGAAGACGAGCGCGGCTATCGCGTGTGGCGCGTCCAGTGATCCGCACCGACTTCATCGACCTTTATCACCACCTCATCTCACCCTGGATGTATCCCCATGCTGAAGTCCTCCGACGCAACGCCATCCTCCTCCGCCGACGCTACATCGTCGCCCGCCAACTGGAGCATCTCCGATCTGTCGGTCGCGGAGCTGATGGCGCATCAGGCGACGCTGGAGTCGCGCAAGAACGCGCTGAAGGCTGACGAGGCCGAGCTGGCCGCGGAGATGGACCGCCGGTTCGGCGAAGCCGTCCAGGCCAGCCTGAAGACCGCCGGCAAGACCTACGGCACGCTGACCGAGGTGATCCCCGGCGCGGACGGTCTCCGCCTCAAGCACTACACGCGCCTCGACGTCCGGTGGGACAGCGACAAGCTCATGGCGTGGGCGTCGACCCAGCCGTGGCACATCGTCTCCCACTACTGCGACGTCACCTTCAAGGTGAAGGAGGCGGTGTTCAAGGCGATCGAGCCGGGCAGCGACATCCAGAAGGCGATCGCGCCGGCCCGCACCGAGAAGATCGGCAAGACCACCTACGAAATCCTTCCGCCGAAGTAGGGAGGGAAGCATGAGCCGGCCCCTCGCCATCGTCCTCTTGGGAAGCGTCTGCTTCGTGTGCGCTGCCACGCTGAAGCTGACGGGGAATAATGGCTGGGGCTGGCTCATGTTGGTTGGTGCAATTCTGGCGATCATGTTGTGAGGGCGCGATGTTTGTGAAGCCAACCAACGATGAAATCAGGCACGCACTGCTGTCTGCCAGAACATACAAGGAGCCGGAATGTCTCACGGTCCTTGAGATTGCCGCGCTCGCGTGGGCCGCGGAGTCGTGGCTGATGCTGGTAGATATGGTCCCCAAGCCACCCAAGAGGCCGCCCTACTACTTCTGGCTGGGCAGCGAAGACCACCTGTACGTCTGACAACAACGAGGGAAACATGGCACTTCAGATCCAATCCGGTGCGGAGCGCACCTCCAAGCGCAAGGCCATCAAGGGCTGCATCCTGGGGCCGAGCGGCATCGGGAAGACGTCCCAGCTCTGGACGCTGGACCCCAAGACGACCCTGTTCGTCGACATGGAGGCGGGCGATCTCGCGGTCGCGAAGTGGCCGGGCGATCGGCTCGACGTCTTCAAGGAGGCGCAGCGGATGAACATGCCGATCTGGCAGCTCGCGCAGAACCTCGCCTGCTGGCTGGGCGGCCCGTCGCCGCTCGCCACCAGCGACGACCAGCCGTACAGCGCCAAGCACTACGAGTATGTGGTGAACTTGTTCGGCGACCCGGCCGCGCTCGACAAGTACCAGACGATCTTCATCGACTCGATCACGGTCGCCAGCCGGTCGTGCTTCGCGTGGTGCAAGACGCAACCGGCCGCCTACAGCGAGAAGACCGGCAAGCCCGACACGCGCGGCGCCTATGGCCTGCTGAAGCAGGAGATGGTGGCCTGGCTCACCCAGCTCCAGCACGTCGACCGCAACGTCTGGATGGTCGGCATCCTCGACAAGGGCACCGATGACTTCAACCGCACCGTCTGGAACCCGCAGATCGAGGGCTCCGGCACCATCAACGCGCTGCCGGGGATCTTCGATCAGCTTGTGAGCATGGTTGAGGTTGCTGACAATGAGGGCGGAAAGTACCGGGCCTTTGTCTGCCACACCCTGAACCAGTGGGGTTTCCCGGCCAAGGACCGCTCGCGCTGCCTCGACGTCATCGAGCCGCCGGACCTCGGCGCCCTGATGGCGAAGATCGCCAACGGCGACCCCGGCGCCCCGACTCTCGACCTGTCCATGCCGGCCGGCAACGCGGCTGGCGCCGTTCCTAAGAGCTAAGGAAGGAGCATCGTCATGTATCAAGCACCACCGGGCCGCCCGGTATCCAGTCCGCCGGCAACCGACATGCCGGTCGTGACCGGCGCGCGCGTCAAGTTCAAGCCGTCCAAGCATCGGCGCGGCTGGACTCGGATCTCCGACATGGAGCGCGAGGGCATCCTGGCGCTGGGCCGCAAGGGCCTGTCGTCAGCGGTCATCGCGAAGAAGTTCAATCGCTCGCAGCCGACCATCGCCATGATTCTCCGCGCGGGGTTGAGCGAGGAGCGCGAGCGCATGGGCTATCCCATGAAGAAGCCGGGAGAGAGCAACCCTCACTACGGCCATCGCGTCCAGCAGTGGATGCTCAAGAACTCACCCGGCTTCCGTGCGCGACAGGGCAAGGCCATCTCGCGCGGCAAGAAAAAGAGCGCGGCGAAGATCGTCGGGGCCAAGCCGGCCGCTCCCACTCCGCAGCCGGTGCCGCGCTACGACTTCCTCGAGCCGCTGCCGCCGGTCCAGCCGACCCTGTGGCAGCGCATCAGCAAGTTCTTCGGCTTCTAGGCGGGGAGACGTTTCCGGCCGGCGCGTCGGGCGTCGGAGCGTACCAAGTCGGGCGTGCGCGCAAGCGTCAATCCCTGTCTCCCCCGGCTCGCCGGTCACGAAAGGGCAAGGCTGGCGACCCGATACCTTCAACAACGAGGATCACATGGACTTCAGCAATTTCGATTTCGGCACGGCCGATACCAACGCGCAGGGCGGCAACGAGCTGATCCCGGACGGGACGCTCGCGTGGGCGATCCTGACGGTGCGCCCGCACAACCTCGACCAGGGGCTCTGCCTCGTGCCGTCGAAGTCGAGCAACGGCAAGTACCTCGACGTCGAGCTGACCATCCTGGAGGGGCCGTATGCCCGCCGGAAGGTGTGGGACAAGATCGGGCTCGAGGGCTCCGAGAAGTGGGTCACGCGCGGCAGGTCGTCGGTGCGGCACATCCTGGAGGTGGGTCGCGAGATCACCGCCTACACGTCCGGCAACCCCGCCTATCGCCTCGGCCAGCAGTCGGGCGCCAACGGCGAGATGGTGTTCATGGAGCTGAACGAGCTGCGCTGCGCCATCAAGGTCGGTATCGAAAAGGGCAAGGACGGCTACCAGGACAAGAACGTGGTGCGCGCGTACCTGTCGCCGAACCCCACCAGCGACACGCACAAGACGTTCCTGAAGCTGGTGGCGGGCGAGACCGCGGCGCCTCCGCCGAAGGCCGCTGCGCCGGCCGCCAAGCCGGCATGGGGTGGCAGTGCGCCGGCCGCGCCTGCGGCTCCGGCCGCTCCCGCCGGTCGCCCCTCGTGGGCCGGTGGTGCGCCGAAGTCGGACGCGGCGCCCTGGTGAGTGATATGCGTCCGCCGACAGAGCGACAGTTCATCGAGCGCATCAACATGATGCAGCCGGGAGAACAGACGGTCTACTACGTCGGCAACCTGTCGGCGGACGCCTTTCACGATCCGCAAGTCGCGCGCCTGCGCGACACCGCACAACGTCTCTCCAACATGCGCGCGATGGCGGCACATGGAGAGTGGTTTATCGGCATGGGGTTGGTGACGCTCACCCAGCGGGTTGTCGACGGACAGACAAACTATATTGCGGTGAAGTTGCGATAACCCCGTTGACAATGTTCTGCGATAGATTGAGTGTTGCAGCATGTTGTCGCATCGACAATTTGAATTGATGCGCGAGGCACGCATGAAGATAACGATAATCAAGGGTGGGAAACGGCGGTCGTTCAAGACCGTGAAGGCGGCGAAACGCTTTGCTGGTAAGGCGAAAAAGATCTCCGTAGTCGTAACGCAATAAGATCAGCGGGCGGCCCCAGCCGCCCGCTATTTCTTCACTCTGTTTGGTGACAACGTCGACAATGTTGCTCCGCCCAAGACAGGAACAATTCGTCCAGCGCATCAGAAATGCACTTGAAGTGCATGGAAACACGCTGGGAATCGCGCCGACCGGCGCGGGGAAGTGCCTCGGACGCGGCACGCCCGTGTTGATGTTCGACGGCTCTATCAAGGCGGTCGAGGACGTGCGCGTTGGCGACGTCTTGATGGGGCCGGATAGCGGGCCGCGCCGGGTGTTGAGTGTGTGTTCTGGTCGCGAGCCTCTCTATCAGGTCACGCCCACAAAAGGCGCCAGCTATGTGGTTAATGAATCGCACATCCTGTCGCTGCGAATTACGCCAGGCGCCACGAAGCACAATTGTTCGCGCAGCACTCGCTATCGCGCGGGACAGATCCACAACATTGGCGTGCTGGATTACTTGAAGGCCAGCGAGACGTTCCGGCACTGCGCGAAGGGCTGGCGAGTTGGGGTCGAGTTTCCGCCCGCCGCTACGGATCTGCCGTTGCCGCCCTATTTCTTTGGCCTGTGGCTGGGCGACGGGCACTCGCGCGGGCCAGCCATCACGACGGCCGACACTGAGGTCGTCGACTATGTGCGCGATGTCGCGAAAGTGATGGGTTTGTCTGTGCGCGTGGAAGGCGCGGGAGGCAAAGCTAGGTCCTACCACCTTACAACGCGACAAAAGGGCGGTCGAAACCACGCGCGCACGGCGCTGGTCGAATTGGGGGTGTTCAGGAACAAGCACATCCCCCACCGCTACAAGACTGCATCGCGCGCCGACCGGCTGAAGCTGCTTGCCGGACTGGTTGATAGCGATGGATACCTGACGCGCGGCGGGTACGCGCTGACATTTAAGTCGCGCGCCCTGGCCGACGATGTAGCGTTTCTGGCGCGGTCGCTTGGGCTGGCGGCCTATACCAGCGATGTCATCAAGACCTGCACAAACAGCAAGACGCGCGCGACCGCCGTCTATCGCGCTGTCAGCATCTCTGGCGACTGCGCGCAGGTTCCGGTGCGCCTCAAGCGCCGCATGGCCGGCGTGCGGCGTCAAAAGAAGGACGTTCTTTCGGTTGGCATCAATGTCTCCCCCATTGGAGTGGGTGATTACTTCGGCTTTGAGATAGACGGAGATCGCCTGTTCCTGCTGAGCGATTTCACCGTCACGCACAACACAGTCATGCTGTCGGCCTGCATAGACTACGCGGGCGGTGAGCGGGCGCTGATCCTCCAACACCGCGACGAGCTGGTCACGCAGAACCGCCGCACGTTCCATCGCTTCCACAAGGGCGCCTCGTCCGGCGTCATCGACGGCGAGCAGAAACAATACGGCAACGAAATTACGTTCGCTATGGTACAGACGCTCGCGCGGGATGGTGCGCTGGAGCGGCTGAAGCCGGTCGATACGCTGGCTATCGACGAGGCCCACCATGTTGCCGCGGGCTCCTGGCTGAAGATCGTCGAGCGGTGCCGCGATCTGAACCCCAAAGTGCGGCTGCTGGGCCTGACGGCGACGCCGGAACGCGCCGATCGGAAGTCGCTGCGCGTCGCATGGGACAATGTTGCTGACCAGATCAGCATCGGAGAACTAATCGGCAGCGGCCACCTCATCGCGCCCCGCACCTTCGTGGTGGATGTCGGTACGCAAGCGGACCTTCGCGGCGTGAAGAAGTCGATGGCCGAGTACGATATGTCGGCCGTCGAGCAGATCATGGACAAGGTGGCGGTCAACGAGGACGTGGTCCGCCACTGGCGCGACACAGCCGGCGACCGTTCGACCGTGGTGTTCTGCTCCACCATCGAGCACGCAAAGCACGTCTGCGAGGCGTTCAGGCAGGCCGGCGTGTCGGCGGAGGTGGTGTCACAGGAGACGTCCAACCGAGAGGCCGTCCTTGGCCGGTTCGACAAGGGCGAGATCCAGGTGATCTGCAACGTCATGGTCCTGACGGAAGGCTGGGACTGCCAGAGGGTGTCGTGCGTGGTGCTGCTGCGCCCCTCCTCCCACAAGTCGACCATGATCCAGATGATCGGCCGCGGCCTGCGGCCGGTCGACCCGGAACGCTACCCCGGCGTCCGAAAGCACGACTGCATCATCCTGGACTTCGGGATCTCCACTCTCCAGCACGGCTCGCTCGAGACCGACGCGGTGCTGGACCCGGAGCGCGCCAAGGGCGAGGCGCGTACCAAAGAATGTCCATCCTGCCGGGGCACGGTGCCGCTGGGCGTCCACGAGTGCCCCCTGTGCGGTCATGAGTTCATCTCGGAAGACACGGCGCCCAAGGAACGCGGCGCCCTGACCGGCTTCGGCATGGTCGAGGTAGATCTGCTGAACGCGAGCCCCTTCCGGTACGTCGATCTGTGGGAAGACGGTTCGAGCTTGATGGCGACGTCCTTCGACGCCTGGGGGCTGGTGATGTGGTTCCGCGACGAGTGGCACGCGATCGGCGGCAGCGAGACCGGCGGCGTGAGGCACCTTGCGGCCGGCGAGAAGGTCATCGCCCTGGCGGCGGCCGACGAGCACATGCGTGAGCACGGCGACAAGAAGGCGGCGGCCAAGTCGAAGACGTGGCTGTCGCTGCCGGCCACCGACAAGCAGCTCCAGTACCTCGGCATTCCCAAGATCGAGGCGCTTGGACTGAACCGCTACACGGCGGCCTGCAAGCTGACGTGGAAATTCTCCGAGCGCGTCATCCAGGCGAAGTTGATGGGGGCGGCATCGTGAAGTGGGTCGCGGCACTCTACGTTGAGGAAGGCGGTTGCTACTTCGGCCTGCCGGGGGTCGAGCCTTGGGGCGAGGAGCGCGACGCGCGCCGTTACAGCGGGCCATACCCGGCTGTCGCGCACCCGCCCTGTCAGCGTTGGGGCCGCATGTACTTCGGCCAGCCACTCACCATCAAGCGCACCGGCCGGCGCCAGGTCAAGGGCAACGACGGCGGCTGCTTTGCTGCCGCCCTGCACGCGGTTCGGATCTTCGGCGGAGTGCTGGAGCACCCCTGCGGCAGTCACGCCTGGTCGTGGTTTGGCATGGCCGAGCCGCCGCGCTCCGGTGGCTGGATCAGGGCGGACGATCTTGGCGGCTGGACGTGCTGCGTCGAGCAAGGTCGCTACGGCCACTACGCGCGCAAGCCGACCTGGCTGTATGCGGTGCGGACGGATCGGCCGGAGTTGGAGTGGGGCGAGAGCCCGCCCCGACTCGATCCCAAGGTGATCGAGCGCATGGGCCTGGCGCGTGCCAAGCGGCTGGGGGAGGTCGGCGCCAGGGGCGGTGGTCGCGACAGTCACGAGCGGATCGCCACGCCGCCGGCCTTCAGGGATCTGCTGCTGTCGCTCGCCCGGAGCGTGGACAATGTTGAGAGTGCGCCATGATCCTGGACGAGACGCGCCTCTGGCAGGCGGTGATCCTGCGGGCAATCGAGGACGCCATTTGGGTGGACCCGAACCCAAACGGCAAGCGCAGCGAGCGCGTCTCCTTCAACGGCGCAGCCATCGCGCGGCTCACGGCCACGCGGCTGCGGGACGATGCGGTGTTCTGGCTCACGATGGACAAGAGGGACTTTGTGGATGTCTGCGAAATGGCAGGGATCGCGCCCCACCAGGTCCGGCGCGCAGCGACCAGGATCATCAACGCCACCCCGCGCGAGAAAGCCTACTGGAACACCCACGGTTTTTCTCTGCGTGATTTGCAGGAACCCAGCGAACCACGGGGTCGGCGTTTCAGTCAGGACGGGCGTCGGCGATTGGTACTGCTCGACGCACTTCAGGATGACGCCTGAAGGACAGGCTCAACAGGCAAGGCACTTGAGGGAATTGAGCGGAGGCACCGATGAATAGCACAGTGATGCAGACGTACAGCGGCGGGCCGTTCGACCTGCTGG
>JACCDR011156097.1_pt1 | contig 15960 bp, 14 predicted proteins | sample 7446431 | NCBI WGS metagenome assembly JACCDR01 (sample SAMN15323443, study PRJNA562643) | freshwater metagenome | isolation source: river surface water | place: USA:Blue River Watershed | collected 2017-08-17 | reverse complement strand
GACCTGGCCGCTGTTCCAGTTCGCAATGCCGGGCCCGAGCACACCGCAGCCGAGCACGTTGAACGAGAGCGTGGTGCTCATGCGCGGCCGAACACCAGACAACAGTTGCTGCCGCCAAAACCGAAAGAATTGCTGGCCACCACACGCAGCGCGGCCTGGCGCGGCTGCAGCAGGTAGTGGCTGCGCAAAGCGGGGTCGGGCTGCTGCACGTTCAAGCCGGCGGGCATGAAGCCGTGCTGCAGCGCCAGCAGCGCGATGGCCGCCTCCACACCACCGGCAGCACCGAGGGTGTGGCCGGTGTAGCCCTTGGTGCTGCTGCAGGGGCGGTCGGCGCCAAACACGGCAGCCACGGCCTGGTCTTCGGCGGCGTCGTTGCCCGGCGTGCCGGTGCCGTGCAGGTTGATGTAGTCCACATCGGCTGGCTGCAAACCGGCCTGCGCCAGCGCGCCCCGCATGGCCGCAGCGGCGCCCGCACCTTCGGGGTGCGGGCTGCTCATGTGGTGGCCGTCGCTGCTTTCGCCGGCGCCCAGCAGCCAGCCGGCGGGTGTGCCGGTGGGCTGCCGCTGCAGCAGCGCAAAGGCCGCCGCTTCGCCCAGCGACAGGCCGGCGCGCTGCGCGTCCCAGGGGCGGCAGATGTCGGGTGACAGCAGTTCCAGCGACTTGAAGCCGTACAGCGTGGTCATGCACAGGCTGTCGACACCGCCCACCACAGCCGCGTCGACCACGCCCAGCACCAGCATGCGTGCGGCGGCGGCAAACACCTTGGCGCTGGACGAGCAGGCGGTGGACACCACATAAGCCGGCCCCGCCAGGCCCAGGGCCGCACGCACGTAGCCGGCCACCGAGTAGGTGTTGTGCGTGTGGGCATAGTGCAGGCTGGCGGGCAGCGCGCCGGTGTCGGGGTGGCGGTGGCGGTAGGCCACCTCGGTTTGCAAAATGCCCGAGGTGCTGGTGCCCAGGAACACACCCACGCGGTGGGCGCCCCAGCGCTGGGCTGCGGCCCGCACCTGGTGGCCAAAACCGTCGGCGCGCAGAGCCTGTTCGGCCAGGCGGTTGTTGCGGCAGTCGTGGCTGGCCAGGTGGGCGGGCAGTTGCACGCTGTCCACATCGGGCACCACACCCAGCCAGGTGCCCAGTGCCGCCGTTTCGAAGTCTTGCCGCGCCAGCCCGGTACGGCCGGCCTGCAACGCGGCCAGGGTGGGCGCGCGGCCGTGGCCCAGAGCGGTAACCATGGTGTAGTCGGTGATAGCGACGGATTTCATCGGGCGACGGATTTCATCGGGGCGACGGGTTGCATCAGGGTGATGGTTTTCAGGCGCCGCGCGGCGGCCATTGCGCCACCAGCAACACGTTGGCAAAAGGCGTGCCCTGGCTTTGCGGTATGGCCTGCACGGCAAAACCCAGTTGCACCAGCAGCGCCTGCCAGTCGTGCAGGCTGCGGCCCCAGGTGGGCGGCGTGCGGTGGCCACGCACGCCGGTGACCACACGGTCCACCCACTGGCTGATGGCAAAACCGCGCGTGTTGGCGGCATCACCCACACGCAGCAGCAGCCGGCCGCCGGGCTGCAAGGCCTGCACCACACGCTGCAGCAGGGCGTGCTGTTCGGCGTGGTTCACGTAGTGCAGCACGTCCAGGATCACCACCACGTCGCAGGCCGGCAGCGGCGCCTGTCGCATGTCGGCGCACACCAGTTGTGGCGCCAGCGCGATGCCGGCCAGCGCACGCTGGCCGCGTGTCACGTCGTTTTGCATCAGCTCAATGCCGGTGTAGTGGGTGGCAGACGCCGCCACCGGCCAGGCGGCCGGCCAGCGGCCCGCCGCTTGCTGGTCGGCACAGGCCTGCAACAGGCTGGCCAGCAGGCCCTGGCCGCAGCCGATGTCCACCACCCGCGCCTTCGCCGGCAGTTCACCCCGGCTGAGCATGCCGCGAAACACCGGGTCGCGGCCCAGCTTGCCGCGCGCCCAATGCCAGGCAAAGCGGCCGGCGCGGCGGTAGGGCGCACAGGCGGCGTGGTGTACGGCGGCCCAGGCGGCGTCGCTGGTGATGCTGGGGGCGCTGCTGCTCATGCGCCGGCCCCTGCGGTGCGCGCGGGCGGCGGCGCGTGGCGCGGCTGCAGGGCTTGGTCCAGCGTGGCGGTGTGCAGGCCCGTCTGCTGAAGCCGCTGCAACAGCACCGGCAGCACCTGCAGCAGCACCGGCTGGCCGCCCGGGGTGCGGCGGGCGTGGCCATCGTGCAGCAGCACGATGTCACCCGCCGCCAGGCCTTGCAGCAGCCGCGCGGCAACACGGCCGGCGTCGGCCTGCCGGGTGTCAAAGCCGCGCCGCGTCCAGCTCACCAAGTGCAGGCCCAGGCGGTGCAAAACGGGGTCGAGCAGCGGGTTGCGCAAGCCGGCCGGGGCGCGAAAGCAGTGCGGCAGGCGGCCGGTGGTGTCGGCCAGCAGCGCCTGCGCGTCACCGATCTCGCGCGCCAGCGCCGCCGGGCCGCGCAGTGAAAAGTCGTGCCGGTGCTGCAGGCTGTGGTTCTGCACGCTGTGGCCGGCCGCCACCACGCGCCGCACCAGCGCCGGGTGGGCGCGCACGCGGTGGCCAATGCAGAAGAAGGTGGCGCAGGCGCCGTGGGCGGCCAGCAGGTCCAGCACGGCGGGGGTGACCTCGGGGTCGGGGCCGTCGTCGATGGTGATGGCCACCGCGCCCTGTTGCGCAGCGGCCGCTGGCAGCCGCGTCACGTTGGGGCCCAGCAGCGCGCTGCGCGGCCACAGGCCGGCGGCCGTGAGCAGCGCATGGTTGGCCACCACCGCCGCCAGCGCCCAGGTGGCGGTGCCCGGGGCCGCCACAGCGGCCAGACCGGCGGCGGCGTGCAGGCCCACGCTGGCCTGCAGGGCCGCAGGCCAAGGCCAGGGGCCAGGCTGTGCATCGGGGGGTTGGGCGGGGGGCGACAAGAAGGCGGGCATCAGGCAAACAGCAAGGGGCAGATTGTCATGCAGCACCATTCAGCCGTGACCTCAGCCGTGCCCTCAGCCACGACCTTGCGGGGCCAGGGTGGGCGCCCGGGCGGGTATGAATGCAGCGGCCAGCACCAGCGCCAGCAGCGCGCCGGGCGCCACCACACGGCCCACGGCCGACAGCGCAGGGATGCTGGACAGTGCAATCAGCCCAAAACCCAGTACGGTGGTCAGGTTGGCCAGCACCAGCGAGGCCAGCATGTCTTCGTCGGCCCGGCCCTGCTGCTGCAGCATGTCGAAAAACAGTGCGTAGTTCGAACCCACAGCCACCACCAGCAGCAGCCCCACCAGGTGCAAGATACCCAGCGGCACCTGCAGTGCCACCAGCGCGCCCATGGTCAGCAGCACGGCCCACAGCAGCGGCAGGCACACGGCCAGCAGGCGCGGCAGCGAACGCAGCGTCACCGCCATCAGCAGCACCACGGCCAGCGCGCCCAGCAGCGCCTGGTCGCGCGCTTCGAACAGGTAGCGCACGTACAGGCGCTTCAGTTCAGCACCGATCTCGATGACCTGCGGCCCGGTCAATGCAGCCCCGCCGCCGCCCTGCAGCACGCGGCGCACGGCGGCGGTGTCCAGTTCCTGCCCGGGGGCGGCGCCCAGAATCGGCTGCAAGGGCAGCAGCGCCGTCCAGCTGCCGTCGGCACGCTGCAGCAGCAGCGCTTCGGCCAGCGACGCCAGCGGCGTGCCGCGCAGGCTGTCCAGCGTGAGCGGCGCGCGGCCGCGCGCGGCCTGCACGTCGGCCACAAAAGGCGCCAGCCGCTCGGCGCTAACCGGCAGCCCGGCGGTGGCGCTGGCCAATGCGGCCTGCAGGGCACCGGCCTCGGGCAGGCTGGCCTGGCGGCGCTGCTGCGCCTGCAGGCTGGGCAGCCAGCGGGTGACAGTGTCGTAGCCGCCGATGGCGCCTTGTTCGGCCAGCCGGTCCAGCTGCGCCGCAGCGGCTTCTGCGGCCTGCAGCGTGGCCTGCAGGTCGGCGCCGCGCACCACCACCAGCGTGCGTGCGTCGCCCGCGCTCAGGTCGGCGCGCAGGCTGGCGTCCAGCGCCAGCGCTTCTGGCGACACCGGGCTCAGCGAGCTGAGCTCGGCCTCCCACAGCCGGTCGCGCTGCTGAACCACCAGCAACAGCGTCAGCACGCCCAGCGCCAGCAGCGGCCAGCGCAAACGGGGCAACCTTGCCAGCAGCCGGTGGCTGACACGGCCCAGCGCCACACGCAGCCCACCCTGCGCCGCGCCCTGCGGCGCCAGACCGGGCATGACAAAACGCATGAACAGCACCGCACTGACCAGCCCCGCGACCGAGAACACGCCCAGTTGCGCCAGCCCCGGAAAGCCAGAAAACACCAGCGCAGCAAAGCCGCAGACGCTGGTCAGCAGCCCCAGCCGCACCGTGGGCCAGCCGTTGCGCAGCCAGGCCTGCCAGCCGCCGGCGCGGGCCTGCATCAGGTAGTAGATGGCGTAGTCCACCGCCTCGCCGATGAGCGTGGCGCCAAAACCCAGCGTGATGCCGTGCACGCCGCCAAACACCAGGCTCACGGCGGTGATACCGCCGACCACGCCCGTGACCACCGGCAGCAGCGCCACGCCCAGCGCCTTCAGCGAGCCAAAGGCCAGCAGCAGCACCGCGCTCATCAGCACCGTGCCGGCAATGGCCAGCAGGTGCACTTCGCTTTCGATGCGCGCGCGGCTGTCGACGCTGAACACCGGGGCGCCGCTGACGTGCAGCACCAGCGCGGCGCTGGCGGCAGAGGCAGAGGCAGAGGCAGAGGCAGAGGCAAGCTCTGCGGCGGCCGAAGCCGAAGCCGACGGCGCCGCTGCAGCCGCCCGCGCCTGCAATGGCGCAAAGCTGCTGCGCACGGCTTCGATGGCGCGCAGTTGCCCGTCCAGGTCGGCACCGGCGGCCTTGCTGGTGGCCACCAGCAGCGCGCGCGCCGGCGTGCCGGCGCCCTGGCGCGACACCCACACCCCGTGTTCGCTGCGCGGCGCACTGCTGGGGATGAGCGCTTCACCGATGCGCAGCGTCTCGCCCGTGGGGTCGCGCTCGAAGATGGGCTTGACCACCTGACCGGCCGGCGTGCCCAGCAGCGACAACGAGTCCTGCAGCCCCAGGCGCAGCCCCTGGGCCGTGAAACGCTGCGCGTCCACCGCCGGGCTGAGCAGGTAGCGGTGGTTGAACAAAAAGGTGCCGACCTCGGCAAAACCGTCGTTCTGGCCGTTTTGCACCTGCTCGAACAGGCCGCTGTTGCGCAGCGCCGCCGCCAGGTCTTTCGAGGCCTGGGCGCGCGCCAGGCTGTCACCGCCTTCGATGGCGATGAGCAGCGTGCGCGCGGCCACGCCGCTTTGCAGCTGTTCGATCAGCACCCGCTGCTGCGCGTCGGGGTTGGCAGGCAAAAAGGCCGACAGGTCGGCAGTGAAAGGCGTGCGCACGATCTGCAGCGCGGCCAGCACCAGCAGGCAGGCCCACACGGCCAGCGGCAGCCAGCGGCGGGGTGGGGGCGGCAGGGGCGACACAGACAACAGGGGCTGCAGCAACGCCGGGCGGGGCGCCGTCAGGGTTTGCCGGCCGGCAGCGGTGACAGCGGCGGCAGCGGTTTGGGCGGCTGCACCGCCATCATCGAGCGGTCGCCACTGGCCAGCCACAGGCCCACGCTGCGCACGTCTGCGTTCTGGCCGGCGATCTGCAGTTCACGCACCTGCGCAGCCAGCCGGGCGTCACGCGGCACCAAGGTCAGCGTCCACAGTGCCGGCGCGCCTTCCACCCGCACCGTGAAGTGGCGCTGCAGCGTGCTGGCGTTGCCGGTGAGCGTGGCGCGCACCGCTTCCACCAGCGCAGTGAGTTCGGGCACCGTGTCAAGCGCCATCTGCCGCGTGCGGTTGCCGCGCTTCAGCGTCAGCGTGTGGCCCTCCACCGTCATCGTCTCGGCCACCGGTTCCACGGTTTGGCGCGAGAAAAAATCGGGTGCCCTGAAGGTGAGCGTGCCGCTGGCGCGCAGCGGGCCGTCAAAGCCGCTGACGAAGCGCTCTTCGGTGAAGCGGGCCTCGCCGCTTTTGCGCTCGGCCAGCAGGGCTGTCAGTTTGGGCAGGTCAAAAACAGCCCAGGCCGGGGCGGCGGCGGCCCACAACAAGGCCGTCAGCACCGCAGCGGCGGCCCGCGCCCACGGGCGCAGGGCTCGGGGCTCAGGCCCTGGCATCGGGGCCCGCAGCGGCGGCGGTGGCAGTGTCTTCAGCCCAGTAGTCATAGAAGTTGAACCAGTTGTAAGGCGCCTCGCGGCACAGGGCCTCCAGCCGCGCCACGTAGCGGCGCAGCGCATCGTGCATCAAGGCTTCGCGGGCTGCAGTGTCTGCGGGGGTGTGGCGAAAGTCGGCGAGGGTCTCGAAGCGCACGTCGTAGCGGCGCCCGCCCAGGTACACGCCGGCCATAAAAATGACGCGCTGGCGCAGCAGCAGCGCCAGGCGCAGCGGGCCGTCTGAAAAAGCGGCCGGCACGCCCAGGAAAGGAATGACCAGGTTCTTGCCCCGTGCCGACGCCGCAGCACCGGCGCCCCCGGGCGGCTGGCGGTCGCCCAGCAGGCCCACCAGGCGGCCTTGCTGCAGCGCGCCGCGTATGGCCAGCGTGCTGCCCGGGTTGCCGATGCCGATGATGGCGAGTTTGAATTCGGGTGCCACAGCCTGCAAAACGCTGTGGATCTTGTTGGCGTTGTCAGGGTACATCACCATCGTCACCTGCATGCCGGGGAAACTCTTGCCGGCCGCGTGCAGCGCCTCGAAGCTGCCAAAGTGGGCGCCGATCAAAAAACCGCCCTGGCGTTCGGCGATGGTCTGGGCGCAGCCTTCATCACCGTGCACCTGCAGGTCCAGCGACTGCTGCTGCCCGCGCACCAGGTACACACGGTCCAGTACCACCGAGGCGAAGCTGTGCACATGGCGGTACAGGTCGCCCCAGCGCGCCGGCCGGCCCAGCGCACGCCCCAGGTAACGCGCCGAGTGCCGCCGCGCCGCCGGCACGGCCAGCAGGAAATACATGCAGATGGGCGGCAGCAGCAACCGCGCCACCGGCCGGCCCAGCGTGACGGCCACAAAAGCCATGAAGCGCAGCGCCAGCAGGCTGCCGCGCTCGCGCCGCTCGGCCCAGCCTGGGGCGGCGGCGGGGGCGGGGGCGGCACTGGGGGCTGCAGCGGGGGATGGTGCAGCAGGCCCCGGCTGGCCTTCAGGGGCGCTCATGCCGCACCGGCCGCTGCGGGTGCAAGCTGCCCTTTTGCAAACACCACGGCATCGGGTTGCGCACTGCTGGCCAGCACAAAGGCCACGCCGCTGCCCTGCGGCTGCAGGCCCAGGTGCAGCGGCAGTGCCGCTTGCGCTGGCAGCACCGGCGCCAGAAACTTGGCCTGCGCCAGCGTGGGTGTGGCACCCAGCAGCCGCAGCAGCGCCGGCTGGTCTTGCAGCGCCTGCATCACCAGCGTCAGCAACACCACCCCCGGCAGCACCGGGTGGCCCGGGAAGTGGCCGGCAAAGGCGGGGTGGTCGGCACCGGCCGGCACCTGCACGGCTACCGCCACGGGCCCGGCCTCGTCGCCGCCGGCGGGCGTGCAGTCCGCTGTGGGCGCAGGACCTTTGGCAGCGGCCGGCGCGCCGGCCAAGCCCAGCGTCTGCAGTGCAAACGTGCGCAGCGCCGCCACCGTGAGCTTGCCGGTGGCCTCGCGCGGCAGCGCGGGCACGTGCACCACGCGGCGCGGCACAAACACCGGTTCCAGTTGCTGGCGCAAGGCAGCCAGCACCTGCGCAGCGCTCAGCGTGGGCGCCACCACAAAAGCCACCGGCCGCACGATGCCTTCGGCCACCTCGTCGGGCAGCCAGAAAGCACCGTCTTCAACGCCTACGATGCGGTTGAGGTGAAAGTTCAGGTGCGCCAGTGAGCTGCGCTTGCCGCCCACATGGATGAGGTCGTTGGCGCGGCCCAGCAGCCGAAAGTGCCGCTCGTCCAGCAGTTCCAGCACGTCGGCCAGTGGGGTGGGCACCACCACATAGCCACCCTGCACGACGAAGGTGTCTTCACCCGCTGCTGCAGCGCCTGCACGGTGGATGCGCAAGTCGCCCAGCGTCGTCCACACCTCGCCAGCGGTGGTGCGGCGCGCCGCCACCTGGCCGGCTTCGGTGCAGCCGTAGATTTCACCCAGCAGGCCGCCAAAGGCCTGCTCGGCCTGCGCCGCCAACTGCGGCGACAGCGGCGCCGTGGCCGACAGCACCAGGTCCACCGGCGGCAGCACCACGCCCGACAGCAGCAGCGTCTTCAGGTGAAAAGGTGTGGTCACCAGCGCACGCGGGCGCGGCACGCGGGCCAGTGCCTGCGCGATGTCGGCCGGGTAAAAGGGCCGGCCGGCATCGAAGTTGGCACCGCCCAGCATCGCCAGCAGCACCGTGCTTTCCAGGCCATAGCTGTGCTGCGCCGGCACCGTGGCCACGATGGTGACGCCGGCCAGGCTGGGCCGGCCCAGCCACTGCGCCAGCCGCTCGGCCTCGGACGCGATGTTGGCCACCAGCGGCCCCCAAGCCTTGGCATGCGGCTGCGGCGCGCCGGTGGAGCCCGAGGTGAGCAGGCACACCGCCTGCAGGTCCACCGCCAACTCGGTAGGCAGCTCGGCAGCCAGGGCCCCATCGCTGGCCGCCAGCGCGTCGGCATCAACCGCCACACTGTGCATCGGCGGCATGTCGCCGGGCCTGTCATCCACCAGCGCATACACCGCGCCTGCCCCAGCCGGTGCTTGCTGCAGCGTTTGTGGCAAGGCGTTGGGCGGCAGCAGCGACAACTGCTGGCGCAGCAGCGCGGCGGCCAGCCCCAGCGCGAAGTGCAGGCGGTCCTGGCACAGGTTGATGGGCCGCCCGGCGGGCAGTTGCTGCGCCAGGCGCTGCGCCAGCCGAGTGAATTGGCCGGCGCTGAGCGCCACACCCTGGCGGTAAGCAATGGGGGCCGCCGCGTCGCGCGCGGCCAGCAACGGCAGCGTGCGCTTGTAGGCGGGTTGCTCGGGTGTTTTCACGACGGGGCCTTCAAGCCCGCGGCCCCGCGCCCACATCGCGGTAAGCGCCCAAGGCGGCGCGCAGCGAGACACGTTCGAATTCCGGGTGCCGCACATAACGCATCACGTGTTCACCCACAAACAAGGCCACGGCCAACAGCGGCGTCAGCAGGTTGCAAAACAGCGACCACCAGGGCCAGGGCGCCAGCAGGTAAATGGCGGCCGACACCACCACCATGCCCAGAAAGTAGGCCACCCAGACACCGGTGAGCCAGCGTGTGTAGGCCCGCATCGCGGGCGTGAATTGCCGGTGCAGCCGCTCGGCCATGCCGGTGATGAGCGGCGTGCTGCCCGCTTTCAGCGTGACGGCAAAGGTCCAGGCCAGCGCCAGGTGGATGCCGGCGTGCTGCAGCACGTACATGCGGTTGATGTCGGCCACACCGCCCTGCCACACCAGCCAGGCCAGCCAGACCACCAGCGCGGCGCAGCCGGCCAGCAGCAGCCACTGGCGGCGCACCCAGCCGCTGCCGGCCACCGCCAGCAGCAGCGGCCCGAACAGGGCCGCGACCGCCCAAGGCCGCTGCGCAAAGTGCACCATCAGCACGTGCGACAGCAGCGCATAGGCCGCCAGCCCCAGGCCAGCGGCAGCAATCGGCCAGACGGGCAAGCGGGGGGTGGTGCTCAAGCGGAAAACGGGGGTGGTTTCAGGGGGCGCGGTTTCAGGGGCAGGGCACGGCGGCCCGGCCTTCACTTGGTGCGGTGCAGCGCCACATGCGCGGCCAGGCTGCGCAGGTTCTGGAAGATTTTTTCGTTGTTCTCGTCGTCAGAGCGCAGCTGAAAGCCGTAGCGCTGCGAGACTTCCAGCGCCACTTCCAGGATGTCGATGCTGTCCAAGCCCAGTCCGTCGCCACCAAACAGCGGCGCCGTGGCGTCGATGTCGGCGGCCGCCATTTCCAGGTTCAGCGACTGGACAAACAAGGCCGCCAGGTCGCGCTCCAGCGCCTGGGGGTCTTGCTGGGGTGCGGGGGCACCGGGAGGCGCAGAGGGCTCAGACACGAAGGGCTCCGTTGACAGCGGGCTGGCAGGCGTTGGCGGGCAGGGATGCGGGCGCAGCGCGCGCCCATCGGCAGGGCCACGTTGGCGCCGGGGCCCACGGGCAAACGCGCGCAAAACAGGGCATTGTAGGCGCCCCACCCCTGCCTATAGGCCCGCCTACATGCCCTTGAACAGGTGGGCGTAGAGCCGGCTGGCGACCAGCTTGTCGGTGCTGCCCTTGAGCGTGAGCGTGACCTTGCCCGACTCTTCACGTCGCGCGCTGGCCACCGCGCGCGCCTGCACCACGGTGCCCCGGTGCACCTGCCAGAACTGCTGCGGGTCCAGTTGCGGCAGCAGTTCGCGCAGCGACTGGCGTATCAGGTGCTCGCGCTCGGCCGTGACGACGCGCACGTACTTGTCGGCGGCTTCGAAATACAACACTTCGTCCACCGGCACCAGGTGCACCACGCTGCCCACCTGGGCCTGGATGACGGCCAGCCGCGGCGGGGCGGCACCGGTGGCTGCTGCCGAACCCATCCCACCCGCTGAACCCGCTGAACCCGCTGCACCCAGCAGCGACTGCAGTTGCGCCAGCGTCTGCGCCAAAGCGTCGGCCGGCAACGCCGCAGCGGCAGCAGCTGGGGCGCCGGGCAGCGCCAGTCGCGCCTGCAGGCGGCGCACGCAGGCCGCCAGGCGGTCACGCTGCACCGGCTTGACGATGTAGTCCACCGCCTGCGCCTCAAAGGCTTGCAGCGCGTAGTCGTCGTAAGCGGTCACGAACACCAGCAACGGAAACGCGGGCGCGGCCGGCCCCTCGGGCCAGTCTTCGACCAGGGCCTGCGCCGCCTCCAGCCCGGTGCAACCGGGCATGCGGATGTCAAAAAAGCACACCTGGGGCTGCAAGGCCAGCGTCTGCGACACCGCCTGTAGGCCGTCGCCCACCAAGGCGGCCACCTGCAGCGCCGGCCACAGCACGGCCAGTTCGGCTTGCAGCCCGGCGGCGAGCAGCGGTTCGTCTTCGGCAATCAGGCAGCGCGTGGGGTTCATGGGGTGGGGCCGGGCGTGGCCGGTGGGGCCGGTGGTGGGGAAGCGGCCCGGTGGGCTGCGGCGGGCGGGGCGGCATCAAGTGCTGGCGGGGGCTGTGGCATCGGTGTGGGCATCGACTTGGGTATCGGCATCACCAGCGTCGCGCACGCGCCAGTTTCAGCGCTGCCTGCCAGGCCGGCATCCTTCAGTTCAAGGCTGGCAGCCGCGCCATACAGCGTCGCCAGCCGCTGTCGAATCTGCAGCAGGCCAAAGTGGCTGCCGTTGCCGCCAGCCTGTGCGGCGCGCGCCAGGCCCTGGCCGGTGTCGCGCACCACCAGGTGCAACTGCGCACCGTGCTGGCGGGCCTGCACCTGCACCATGCCGCCGGCCACCTGCGGCTCCAGCCCGTGTTTGATGGCGTTTTCCACCAGCGGCTGCAACAGCAGCGGCGGCACCGGCACGCCGCGCAGGTTGTCGGGCAGGTCCAGTTGCACCTGCAGCCGCGGGCCCATGCGCACGTCCATCAGCGCCAGGTAGTCGGCCACCCGGTCGAATTCGGTGGTCAACGGGTGCAGCGGGCTGCGGCTGGCGTTCAGTGTGGCGCGCAGGAAGTTGATCAGGTGGTCCAGCATCTGCTGCGCTTGCTGCGGCTGCAGGCCAATCAGCACCCGCAGGTTGGCCAGGGTGTTGAACAGCATGTGCGGTTCCAGCTGCGACTGCAGCAGCCGCAGCTGCGTTTCGGCGGCCTGGCGCTGTGCGGCCTCGGCCTCGGCGCGGGCCGTGGCCAGACGTTCCAGCGCGGCGATGAGGACGGTGCAAATCACCGTCCCCAGCACACCCAGCACCAAGGTGATACGAACCAGGGGCGACTCCCAAGTGAACAGATTGGTTGCCGGGTTGCCGCTGATGGCCTCGGCCAGCCTGAACCCCAGCACCGGGCCGGCCACCATGGCCAGCATGGCACCCGGGATGCTGGTAAGCAAGCCACTGACCTTGTGCACCACCGGCAGCCCCCGTTGGCGGCGCCAGCGGTCCCACAGCCAGACCAGCAGCATGCGCGACCCGTCCACGATCAGCGTGCAACACAGGCCTATGCACAGTGAGTACAGCAAAAAGTTGCCAAAGCCCCCACCTTGCATGACGGTCAGCAACCAGGCAATGCCCAAACAAAGCACACCCACCACGGCCAAATGGCGGGCCTTGGTGGCGAGCGGCCGGGCCCAGTGGGCGGCCGGTGCGCCGCTGCCGGCGCCGGTATCAACCGGGCTGTGCATGATGTTGCGCCGCAGTCGCATCTGGCAAGGCGCTGGCCGCCGCCGCCCGGCGGGTCAGCTGAAACAGGGCCAGGTTGCGCCCCAGAAAAAAGCCGCTCAACGCCCCAAACGCCAGCGCCAGCGGCAGTTGCACCGACAGCTGCGATCGCCACTCGGGGTGCATGACGGCCATCACGCCGCTGCTGTAGCGCAGGCTGAACACGGCCACGATCACCACCATCGGCACCCAACTGCCGGGCAGCACCAACACGCCGGCCTCGGGCAGCCAGCGCGCAGCGGCCGGGGGCTGCCGGTGGCGCGCCCAGCGCAACACCAGCAGCAGCGTCAGCAGCCACACCAGGCCCACCACGGGCTGGCGCGCAAACACCGGTGTCATCGACCACAGCCCCATCACCAGCAGCACCAGCGGCAGCACCAGCAGGCGCTGCGGCCGCACCCGGCGGGGCCGGGTTTGCCACAGGCCCAGCGCCAGCAAGGCGCTGAGCAGGGCCCAGACCCAAACGGGTGTGCGGGAGAGGATGGCGATCAACATGGTGCGGGCTTTCGGGTACAGGGCCAGCGGCAACAACGCCGCGCAGGGGCTGAAGTCCACACTGTGGCCGCAGCGGGCGCCTGCAGACAGCCTGCAGCGACCAAACGCCGCCGGCTGTCGCCAAACGGGGGCCGTGGTGCGCAAACTGAGCTGCCGGCAGCGCCCGCGCTGGGCACCCGGGTCAGCGCGCCAGCAGTTGCGCGCGCAGCGCTTCAACCCGCGCGCGGTTGGCGCCCAGGTCCTTGCGGCCCAGGCGCGACGCCGAGCGCACCTGCACCACCTGTGCGGCGGGGTCGAACCAGAACTCCACGTCGTCGGTGTACTTCATCAGCCGGGTGGTGAAGATGGCGTACAGGTAGTCGGGCTCGGTTTTCACCACCACCGCGCCGGGGTAGGCCTGCACCAGCGCCTGCAGCCGGGTGATGGTGTCAGGCCCGCTGCCCACCAGCGGCAGCGGCGCGATGCGGGCGTAGTCTTGTTGCGCATCACCCGGCCACAGGTCGGCCTGGCTGCTGACGCTGTTGGGTGTTTTGGACGGGCGCTTGAGCTTGCCATCGCGCACGCCCAGGTCGTTGGGCGGTGTGCCGCGCAGCAGGCCCAACTGGCCGGCCACCACGGCCGTGACCGCCAGCACCACGGCGGCGATGAGCAGCCACTTGAGGATAGAAACCAACATGGAAAGAGCCCCCAATGGGTGCTGGACAGGGCTGCATTGTGCGGCGCGGCCTGGGGCGACGGCCAGCGCCGGCCCCGCGCTGCTAGCCCGGATGTTTCGCCAGGGCGACGCCCGCAGCGCCCTGTGTTGGGATGCATGGGCGCGCGATGGGAGGAGTCCAGGGCCCTGTGGCCCTGGCGACGAGCAGCGTGCGGCCAGGCGCCCAAGACAGGGATGCTGCGGGCGTCGAGCTGTTTTGCGCGAATCCGAATTGGTTTTTGCAAACGTTCAACACTACACCTCGTACGGAACCCGCAAAACTGCGGCCCTGGCGAAACATCCGGGCTAGCGGCGGCGCCCGCCCAGCAACGAGCCCAGCACCCCGCGAATGATCTCGCGGCCCACGGCCGAGCCGATGCTGCGCATCGCCGACGAGGCGGCTTTTTCGGCCAACCCGGGGTGGCGACCACCGCGCGGGCCGGTGGTGCCCAGCATCATGTCTTTCACCATGTCCATCATGCCGCCGCCCGCCGGCTGCGCTGGCGGTGCAGATGCCGCGCCGCCGCCCAGCGGCAGGCTGGCACCGCCGGCAGACGGCGACGAGGCGGTGCTACCACCACCACCTCCACCACCCCCCGCCGGCGCTGTGGCATCGGGCGCGGTCCGGCCCTTGATCTTTTCGTAGGCCGACTCGCGGTCTATCGTCTTTTCGTACACCCCGGCCACCAGCGAGCCGGCCATCAGGGCCTGCCGCTGCTCGGACGTGATGGGGCCGATCTGGCTGCCCGGTGGCAGCACATAAACCCGCTCGGTGACGCTGGGGCGGCCCTTGGCGTCGAGAAAGCTCACCAGCGCCTCGCCCACCGCCAGCTCGGTGATGGCGGTGGCCATGTCGCCTATGGCCGGGTTGGCGCGCATGGTGTCGGCGGCCGCCTTCACCGCCTTTTGGTCGCGCGGCGTGAAGGCGCGCAGCGCGTGCTGCACGCGGTTGCCCAGCTGCGCCAACACGGTGTCGGGCACGTCCAGCGGGTTTTGCGTCACGAAGTACACGCCCACGCCCTTGCTGCGCACCAGCCGCACCACCAGTTCGATGCGCTCGATCAGCGCTGGCGGCGCGTCCTTGAACAGCAGATGCGCCTCGTCGAAGAAAAACACCAGCTTGGGTTTGTCCAGGTCGCCCACCTCGGGCAGCTGTTCAAACAGCTCCGACAGCATCCACAGCAAAAAGGTGGCGTACAGGCGCGGCGCGTTCATCAGCTGGTCGGCGGTCAGGATGTTGATCACACCTTGGCCTTCCACGGTCTGCATGAAGTCGCTGATGTCAAGCATGGGCTCGCCAAAAAACTGGTCGCCGCCCTGCTCTTCAATCTGCAGCAGCCCGCGCTGGATGGCGCCTATGCTGGCGGCGCTGACGTTGCCGTACTCGGTGGTGAAGTCTTTGCTGTTGTCGCCCACAAACTGCAGCATCGCGCGCAGGTCTTTCATGTCCAGCAGCAAGAGGCCGTTGTCGTCGGCTATTCGGAACACCAGGCTCAGCACACCGGTCTGCGTCTCGTTCAACGCCAGCATGCGCGCCAGCAGCAGCGGGCCCATGTCGCTGACGGTGGCGCGCACCGGGTGGCCCTGCTTGCCAAACACGTCCCACAGCGTGGCCGGGCAGTGCGCGCTGGCGGGCTCGGGCAGGCCGCGTTCCTTCAAAATGGCCGCCACCTTGGCGCCCAGCTTGCCGGCCTGGGTGACGCCGGTGAGGTCGCCCTTCACGTCGGCCATGAAAACGGGCACACCCATCTTGCTGAAACCTTCAGCCAGCGTTTGCAGCGTGATGGTCTTGCCGGTGCCGGTGGCGCCGGTGACCAGGCCATGGCGGTTGGCCAGTGCGGGCAGCAGGTGGCATTCCACGCTGCCGCGCTGGGCAACAAGTAGGGGTTCGGGCATGCAGGGCTCCAGACAGTTTTGCGACAGCCGCAAAGTCTAAAGCGCCGCCCCGGGCCGCACAGCAACAGCGCCCCACGGTGTGCACGGCTAAAATACAGGCCTTCATCGCAGCCGTTCAACCGTTCAGCACGGGAACCCCCACTTTCATGGCAGGTCATTCCAAATGGGCCAACATCCAACACCGCAAGGGCCGGCAGGATGAAAAACGTGGCAAGGCCTGGACGCGGGTGATCCGCGAAATCATGGTGGCGGCGCGACTGGGGGGCGGTGACCCCACAGCCAACCCGCGCCTGCGGCTGGCGATTGAAAAAGCCAAAGCCGTGAACCTGCCGGTGGACACCGTCAAGCGCAACATCGACAAAGCCACGGGCAACCTCGAAGGCGTCAGCTACGAAGAGGTTCGTTACGAAGGTTACGGCCTCGGCGGCGCGGCCATCATCGTCGACTGCATGACCGATAACCGTGTGCGCACCGTGGCCGAGGTGCGGCATGCATT
>JACCDR010776137.1_pt1 | contig 15960 bp, 32 predicted proteins | sample 7446431 | NCBI WGS metagenome assembly JACCDR01 (sample SAMN15323443, study PRJNA562643) | freshwater metagenome | isolation source: river surface water | place: USA:Blue River Watershed | collected 2017-08-17 | reverse complement strand
GTACCATTTTGTTAAATACATTTCAAAAATACTCCAATGTTAGTGGAAAAGTAGAAAGCTCGACAACCTAACTCTCTCAGAATCTCATAACAACAAGGACAAGGAGAAGAAGTTCTCTCTTCTCCTTGTCTGTTCAGTCTGATGTTGATCATTTCCCATGACAGAGAATGATCCAAGAGTCTTCTAGCTTTCCTATAAGCTCGGACTTCGCTGTGAGTCTTTGGTGTCGGCTTCTGTTTGTGATATCCATGATGGATAGGTGGAACTAAATTGCAATTAGTTCCATAATCTATGATTCTGTTTCTCTGGACTATGAAAGACCAGTGAAAGAATCTAGGTTGATTATGCTGAGCAAGCTTCTTTCTAGCTATCTGAAGACTTTGGACTAGTAGGATCTTTTTCAAGGTATAACCTCTTGAATCCTGCTGAGTGTTTCTTACCCCAGAAGCCAGCAGTTACTAAGTCTTTCTTTTTTGCTTTGAATCTTACTATTGTCCATTCCCCAAGATCTCTAGGTTTTCTTAATAAGACATGTAATGCTCCACCGTAAAGTCTATTATCCTTGATCTCTTTCCTTCCTCTAGATTTGTTCCATCCTTTCTTATATTTATAACATTGATAAGGAGAATTTAAAGAAGGAAAGAGGAACTTGTAGACATAAAACTCATCAGGACCATTCATAATCTTGTCAATGATTCTCTGACTGATAATCAAGCACATGATTTTTTCTCCAGATTAATGTACAGTTTCTTGAAACAAGCACCTTTATGTCCTTCAAAGTCTCCTACTGCTATTAGATCTTCTACTTTTCCAGTGATCTCATGAATCACTGATTGGATTCCGAATAAGTTTCTTATTTTTCTTTGTACTATCTTTGCTTCTTCTTTATCCAGCATTACATGAAGAGCACCATCATAAACACTTTCTTTGTATATATGCTCTCCTTTGGCCACATTCCATCCTGTTTTGTATTGCATTCCTATCCAAGGCGAAAGATTAATCTCTGGAGTTAGAAGTTTGTAGCAGAGAATATCTTCATTCTTCTCTTTGTATTCTTTAGTCAGATTATGGTTGATATTTAGGCACATGATATTCTTATCCTTGTGAGATTACATTGTTCCAGTCAATAGGTTGATCGTATGGGATCTCTACTTCTTCTAGAATAGAAGTAGGAAAGTAAATGTTTCCATCTCCTGATTCATCTAGATAGACATAACCTTGTCTGATGTTACACTGGATCAGGGTGCCAGCTCGAAAGTGCGTAGGAACATTACCATTAGCATATTCAACCTGACCATCCCAATCCTTGGTTAGTCGGCAGAATCTCTGAACTTTTCTTTCTCTTAGATCTTTTCTGTCAAGCTCATCAATCTGATATTGAAGCTGATGAATAGACCAGTTGAGCTGAGATCTAGATTCAAGCATAGAATCTAGAATCTTCTGAAGTTCCTTGATCATTTCACTTTCTCCACTAGAGCAGAAAGGATTCCACCTACTTGGGTCTGCATATTTTGATAATTCTTATGCAGATCATCAGAGGCTTTCTGCTTGAGTGTGTATATTTCTTCTTCTAGACAATCAATATGATTCATTAAATCATAGACTTCTATTTGGTCGAACATGATAGGTTGATCACCATCACAAGCTCTTCTTAGTCTATTCATTACACTCATTGAAATTCTCCTTTACTTCGATAGGATTCCAGATTTCATTCTCTTTGGATCTAGTGTGATAGACTATCCATCTCTCAATAGGAATAGAAACTTCAATAGTTCCAGAGAGATAAGAAACTGTGATCTGGTAAGTAGTCTTTGAAATCTCATTGATCTTGACTCGGACTCTTGGTTCAGTGAAGTTGAAAGAGATCATTCTTCTTCTCTCATTAGTAAATCAGCAAGATAAGGAAAATCATTTCCTGGTTCTTTGTCGAACTCATGATCTTCTGCAATACAGTTAGGAAGAATTCTGATATCAGCTTCTAACTCTTTCATCTTCTCTGCTAGATCAGAGAGATCATCTTTGCATCTTAGGCTCATGTAGATTTTCATTTGAATTACCTTGGCTCGATGTAGAGGAATCCTGGATCCATTTCAAAGAAGATATCTTCATAGTCTTCTTCAATCATTTTGACTTTCATGAAAGTTCCAGCAGAAGAATATCCAAATCGTTCTAGGATTTCTTCTTCAGTTGGAGTTCCTAAGCATAGAACTAGATCATAGCCCATGCTATCTTCAACTAGATACTTCCTTCCTTCAACCATATCACTGAGAGTGAACATCTTTCTTTCTCCTAGATCAGAAAAAAAGAAAGAGGAACTTGTTAGGTTCCTCTTCTTTAGTAGAGATCACTTGTTCTCTTTGACATAAGTGATGCTCTCAACACGATGTTGGAGCTTGCCACTTCTAGTCTCTTCTTCAACAGCCTTGACCATGATCTTCATATTGAGGAATTTCCTGACAGTGAGACCCTTGAATCCATCCTCATTGGTGTCGATCAGAAGAGTTACTTTACTCTTCTTATAATCATAGCTGTCATTCAGAAACATCAATCCTTTTTCAGAGAGATAGCCAGATCTGACAACCAAGAAGACATCCTTGGCTGAAGACGACTCTTTCTCCTCCTGCTTCTGATTACTAGCAGGATGCTGAAGAGCTTCGTTGAGAGTAGTTGGAGCAGCCTTGGTAAAACTGAGAAACTTCTCCAGGATCAGCAAGGTGAAGAGAACAGCAAAGACGCTCAGGATCACATTCTTCATCATTCATCTCCTCTCGACTATTAGCATGACCAGTCTGATTGGCCATACTAGAATTAAGAACACAAATCCTAAGAGAGCTAGGTAGAAAGGGTCGTTATTTTTCTTGATCTTAGGATCAAAGTAAAAGAATACTCCTACTAGGATGTAGAGATGGAAAGCTAACCACATGCTGGCTCCTTTTCATTGCTGAGATCCAAATAGAGCTTCCTGAACACAGCTGATTTATACCTGTATGGATAGTCATGAAAGTAGCCGGCTGCAATCAAGTCTTCTCTGTATGCCTTTATTTCATGAATAGTGAAGAACTCCTCTTTACATTCACGTTCCCATCTTTCTTTCAAAGACTCTGCTTCTTCTTTATCCAGCAGAACATGAAGACCATAATCAGTGTGAAGTTTTAATGTTTCTCTTCCTAATACTGCTTCATTCCATCCATGTTTGTAATGAAATTCTCTCATACAAGGAGCACGAGGAGTATCCTTCTCTAAGATCTTGTAGACTTTCATCTCTTGAGGAAAGTCTTCAGTCATTTTCTGGTTGTTTGTCAGGCACATTTTGCTCAAACTCCTGCTTGCACTGGATGATGATTTCATCATGAGAGCCATCTTCCAGATAGATCTTGTGATGAGGCAGAGGCTCTCCGAGTTTTATCTTCTTGAGTCTCTGCTCGAAGAAGCCTGCAATAGATCTGAGTTCTTCCGGTGAGAGAAAGATCTCAGTAACTGTTTTCTTCCAGCCTTGAATCATTGATATCTATTGCTCCTTATTCTAGATCAGATGAAGTTCTTGAGCTACTTTGATATCTTGCTTAGAAAGTTTCTTGAAGGAAAGTAGTTCGTAATCTCCTTCTGATCTTGCTATCCATTTGAATGGATGTATATCTGTAATAGAACTGTATAACCAATTATCTTTTCCTTTATAGCAGATGAACCAGTATTCCTTCGGCTCAGGAAGATCAATCAGAGTTTGCATTATTAGCTCCTGTTGAGAGAAGAATCGGCTAGGTAGGATTTGAACCTACAACCATTCGCATATAAGACGAACGCACTGCCAGATTGTGCTACTAGCCGGTTGGGCGAAAGAGGAAGATTACACAGGAACTTCAGCTGACTTCTTCTGAAGCTCTTCCAGTCGAGCTTTCAGAGCAGCCAGAGAGTTGACCTTGTGAGTGTCTGGTCCCCAGCAGAGGAAGCCAGGATTGTGATCGATGTTCTTGATCAGCCATTCTCTCACATTGTCGATATTTTCCGGCATCTTCTCCAGAGGACAATGAGATAACTGACTGTTAATCTTCTTTCCATTCTTGAAGAAGACGAACTTGAACTGGTCAGGATGAGGATCGATCTGAGCTTGCATTGCTTCATTCCTTATCTAGAAATTCTTTGATTATATCACCATGACATAATCTTGGTTTACAGAAACAACCTAGAACTTTTCCTTTAAGTTCTAATACTCTTCTCAGAAATTCAGGATCTTCTTCTATTCTCTTGTAGAAGTAATCTCTGTATTTCTGAAGAACTTCTTCTCTCTGGCTTTCTGATCTGAGTTGGAAAGGATTCCCAAAGTAACCATCTTGACCTTTCCCTGCTCGACCAATGTAGACTTCATAAGATTCTTTGTACAGATTGACAACTCTTGTCATCTGTTCTAATACCCCTTTTTGGTATCTAGGAGACACGATCTAGGTCTGGATGACTTATTTCTCGATTTGGAGATAATATTGCCTCCTAGACCCCTTCTTGACGATCTAATAGCCCATATAGGAGTTGAACCTATCTACTAAGCTTAGAAGGCTAAGTTCCTCGTCCGGAGGATGGGCCGTATTGGACTAGATAGATCTAGTCCAGAGATACTTTTCAATCTTCGACATCCATTTCAACAACATAAGCTTCACAGTAGCAGATTCCTTCTATTGTGTTATTCTTCCTGAGCTTTCTTTTCTGAAGAGAAGACTCCAGCGAATTTGGGTGGACCTCGAAGACGATTCAGACTTTCATAGGTTTCCTGTGATGAATTTGGCCATATCTCCATACCAAGTCATAGCCTCAGATCGAAGTCTGAATGGTATGTTGGAGAAATGAGTCAGAATGTAGGTTAGTTCTTTCTCATCTGCATAGACTGCATTGATCTCTTTGTTATCTAAGTGAGGTTTCTTCTGTCCTATTTCCCAGCGACTTGTTTCATTTGCTGTGAAGATTACTAGCATTCTCTGTTCTCCTTGATTTTTGAAATGATCCAGCTAGGAGTTGCACCTAGATCTTGCTGGGCTGGATCCTTTGAGAGCCAGGTAAGGTGAGGCTCTCAAGCTGCTTTTCTTCTTAGTTCCGAACTGCTCGTCGTTTGCATCGTGATTCTGATTTCTTCTTGATTGCCATTCCTACACAGAAATAGATTTGTCCGTCTTGTCTTGGTGTCTGATCGTTGGCATTCTTCGCTACGATGTGCTTGTTCACATCATAGTCGGCTTTTCGTGGAGTCAGAGAGGTTCGAAAGTTCTTGCTGTTCCTCCTTTTTCCAATGAGCTTGAGGTACTGTTCCAGAATCACTTGACTGGGGTTGAACGACATCGAAGCAGGACTCCTCACTTGAGAGTTGTATGCTCTTCTACCGTAGAAGAGCAGACGGGAAAGTTAGTTATGGGGAGAACTAACAGAACTCTCCGCTGGCTTTGAGGAGGGGATAGCAGAACTCCTAATCATTAGGTAGTTCGGTGATACTTTTCCTTTAGCTCAAGATCTCCAATTGACTGAGTTAGTATTCAGAGCTTGCTGAGCTTCTTTCTCTGTTCGGTAGTAGTGGCTCTCTCGGCTGTATGGTCCACACTGAGGGCAAGTGGTGCCGATGTAGTAGCCGGCTGCTGATTGGCAGACTCTTAGTTCGAGCTTGACTCCACAGCAGGAGTCAGAGGCTCCTGATCGGATGGTTTCTCCAGGAAGCATTTGATCTCCTCTACTAGAACCTCGAAGATGTTGATTGGAGTCATTTGCAGTTCTTGTCGTAGTAGTAGTCATAGTCCTGCGTGTCATAGCAGGATAGTTCTTCTTCTATTGTTCTGAGCTTGATCTCTGCTGGATGAGATCAGGATCTTGAATGGTTAGGCTTGCTCCATTTGGCCAGGTCAGAGTGACTTCTTTTTCCATGTCTTAGTCTCCTAGCTGAAGTTGTAGTCGGAGAAGGAGTAGCCATAGTAGTCGATCCAGTTCCTATCTCCTACTCTTGGTCGAAGATCTTGAGACTGGAGTCTGTTGATCATTTCCTCGAATTGGCTCACACTGAATTCTTCTTTGTACTCACTCATGATCTTGCCAGGAGTCTTCTCGAAGTAGTTCAGATAGTCCTGGAAGCTCTTGATCTCCGGATCTTCGTGAGCTTGGAAGAGGAAGACCCAGCCAGCGGAAGACTTGCCGATGTGAAGCTCCTCACTTCTCTTGCAGTGAGGACAGATCTCAGTCTGATAGTAGTAGTTGGTTCCCATCACTCTATTCCTTTACTGTGTAGGTGTTCACTGAGGAGGAGAAGATCTCTTCTTTGTTCTGCTCAACTAGTCTTTTGATGGCTTCTGTGAATAGTAGTGCTCTTTTCTCTCGAACTACCAGCTTGACCACGATCTCTTTCTTCTGCTCGATGGGGAATCTCTCCAGGAAGGCTTTGAGATCCTCGTTGGTCAGGTAGAAGTCGAATACATCTCGTCCAGCTGCTCTCTGATCCAGATCCACTTCTCTTGGTCTGCATACTTGTCCAGAGATACCAAGTTCAGACCTCTTCTGATTCTCATTGCTTCTCCAGTTGTTCTGAGTAGAGTTGGGCTACTCGGGTCAGGGCTGCTTGCTCAGAGTCGAAGCTCTCTTTGCTCTCCATGATGTCGAGAGAAGGGATCAAGGCTCTCTTGCCTAGATCTTTATCACCCATCCAAGCTGAGTTGATCTGGCTGTAGTCGTGATTGGAACTCTTGACTACTATGTATTTTCTCGTGTGCTGGTTGTAGTACATGAAGATCGGATGGATCATTGGCTAGAATCCTCTGTGAGCTTGGTCTGAGTAGTCGAAGATCCGGTGAAGGACACAGAAGGCTTGTTCCAGGCAGGGAACTCTCTCTGCAAGTTCATGCCAGTCGCAGAGGATCTGGTAGTGCTTCTCAGTCTCCTTGATTTCGAAGTTGAACTGAGCTTGATAGCAGAACCATCTTTCATCCTTTATCTTCCTCACGAAGGGAATGTCTAGTTCTTCGTGCTCTTCATGAGGGAAGATAGCTCGGATTAGGTAGAGAGCTAACTTCTCTTCTGACATCAGATTCTTCTGCAAGAGTAACATGGCCTGTTTCCTCTACTCGTTGCTGGATGTTGGCTGAGATACTTCTCTAGTTGGAGAGAAGTGGCTAGATCTCACCTAATTAACTTACTCTGGGTTGAGGAGGATTGGTTAAGTAGTGTGAGAATGAGCACTTGAGACTGATCAATAGGAAAAGGGTAGAGTCTGATAGAAAATCAAACTACCATTCCCAGTATTCTATGCAGATACATGGTTCTTCGTAGATATGATAGAACTCTCCATCATAATCTACATAGACTATCCAACCTGTTCCACCACATATCGGACACATGGAATAGTACCTCCTTCCTTGGAGATACTTCTCCTCTTGGTTACAGAGCTATATCTTGTACTGATACTTCTCTCACCAAGTATCTTACAGTGTTGTACTCATCCTGCTCGTTCGTCTGATTGAGCTTGTTAGCTCTGTCTTCTGCATTTTTCCTTGTCTGATGGAAGAAGCGAGCAGTTTCTGGATAGGAAGGTTTGTCAGCATAGTAGCTGTACACGATGTAGATCGTCATCTCTCCTCCTGCGAAACATGGATGTTGAGCTTACTAGACACGATGTCTATTAGAAAGAGCTAGATCAAGAAAAGTAGATCTAATAGTTTCAGCAACTATATAATCTACTTTCCTTTGATACTTATCCTAATCTGGATAAGTTACACTTGAACAGGATGTTCAATAGCATGATCAAGAAAGAAGTTGGTGATAGTTAGTTGAAGGTGTTGTAGACTACAATCTACAAGATCTTTCAACTCGTAGGTTTAGCTGAGAGTCGATGTTATCTCCTTTGACTCACTGACAATGATCAGGAGTTGGATAGGAAAATAGAATTTAATAGTATGCTCAAGTTGCCCTTACACACTATTAGACTTACTTTCCTCTCAACTCTTGCTATCAAGGGTCAGGTTCCTAGATAGTAGTTATGGACTTCGAGTCGTTGAGGAGGATCTTCTCCGTAGTAGAAGCAGTCGTAGTAGGGAATACTTACGACTTGCTTATTGATCAGGATATCGTAGTGGTATTCAGTTTCTGATACTACATAACAGGTCTTGATCAGATGTGTATGAATCCTTACCAGAATCTTTCTCATGATCAGTCTCCAGTTAGTGGTCAGTACCAGTGATACTTTTCCATCTAATACCCTAATGTAGTAATAGAGCATTATCTGGTCTAGTATCGGAGATACTTATCCAGCTTTGGACTTCATACTCCTGATCAGGTCCGCGATCAGGTAAAATAGTTCTCATATAGAAGTAGATCATGATCAGTTCCTCCATCATGATCAATAGAAAGAAATCCTTTTCAATCTATTGATCTGTCTAGTCATTCATAGACTCTTCAGGTAAGAGTCTCTGAAGAGGTTATTGAAGAGAACATAGTCAGAGATCTCTTCAGTGCTCTTGGTCTTCTGGGTCAGGACTATTCCAGCGAAGGCAGGAATCCTTTCTACTCTTACATCCTGTAGGAGTTTCTGAGTGAGGAGATTCCTTCTCTGGTTGTACTGTTCATTCAGTTCTTCCATGAGCTTCTTGATACGAATTCCGGTAACTTCAGCTGTTTCCTGAAGTTCTTCAGTCTTGGCTTGTTGCTCTCTGCTGAGTTGAGCAACATTCCATCTCCAGTTGTTGAGCATCTTCCGGAAGCTCTCCAGGCTGTTTGGATGAGTGTCATTCAGAGCATCGATGATCTTGCTGGGGATCTCCAGTCTGGTCTGGCTCCAGGCTTTGATCTCTTTCTGGAAGAATTCTCTGATCTGGAGAACATGCTCGACGATGAGAGTTGGAGTTCCCTTGTAGAGTTTCTTGCATCCAAATCTCTTGAGTTTGTTCAGGAACTCATCCATTGGTTGAGTCTTGATCTGTTTAGTCAGATCTTCCTTGATCTTGTTGACCAGTTCCAGAGCTTCATGTGATCTGGACATCACATTGGAGTCAATAGCATCTTCCATCGAGAGGAAGTGATCTGGTAGTTGACCAAAGACCAGATTGTAGGCGATCTTGGCATTGACCATGCTGCCAGGACCAGGATTCTTCATAGCTCTCTGAACATCTTCTATGACACTCTCTTTGGTGTAGTCTCCTTCCTTCTGTTCACTCTTCGGAAGCTTGATCTTGCTCTTTCCAGTCTTGAGCACTTGGCTCATGGTGAGAGGGAATTCTTTCATAGTGAGAGTAGGCCAGTAGAATTCTTTCTCAGTCTTGTTTTGGTCATAGTACATCGAGATCGGACACTCATCTTCAGACTCTGGGTTGAGCAGAGTGTATTCATGGAAGTCATTCGGGCATCTCAGCACTACGACTTTCTTCTGGCCATTGATCTCTCTGTAGATCAGGTCGAAGAAGTCATCCTGATCACAGCCTCCGTGGTTGTCGATCATCTTGAGCCAGTCAGTATCAGAGACTACAGCTACTCCGAACTCTTTGACGAACCTGATAGTTCCTTCAGCAGGTTCGGTGATGCAGATGTTTCCTTCTCTTGCTGCACTGTATGAGATGATCTGGCAGTGTCTGGCACACGGTATAGTAATGTTGATCTTGCCATCCAGAACACTGAGCATTCTCTGACTGAGTTGGTTGAAGGTTTCGTAGCTCATGAAGGGAGAGTTCTCGAACTTTCCTCCAGCCAGATGGACTTGTCCCAGCATCCACTTGACCTCTTCATGCCAGGTGTCAGGATCATCAGACTCTTCCTTGATGAACTCCAGAGCTTTCTCAGTGAGCTTCGAGACTTTGCCAGTTGTGATGTCACAGAAGATCGTTCTGGTCTCTGTCGTTGCCCACTTCTTCAGGCTTTCCAGTGGGAAGAGCCAGTTGTGGTTGATGATGTACTGGATGTTGGTCCTGGTTGTTTCCTTGTTCTTCATTGGTTCCATTCCGATGAGCCATTCAGGAGAGTCAGTGACTTCTTTCTTCAGATTGCAGGCATGAGTTCTGATGTCGAAGTCTTGACCATCGACCACGATGGCATGACCCTTGAGAAACTTTCCATGAGCACAGAGGATTCTGGTACTGAAGATCTTGGCACCTCGTACTCTCTTCATCATCTGATCGAACTTCTCTTGACCAAGGAGTTTCTTGGTCTGTCTGAGGCAGGCAGTGATGAAGTGTCTAGATACGAAGAAGATACCATCGAGAGCTTTTTCAGAGCCTTCGATGATTTCCAAACTGACTTCCTTGAAGCGTCCAGTGATCGAGTAGCCATGACTGAGGCTCTTCAGTCTCTTGGCAGTTTTGTCTGAGGCTTTGATCTTCAGCTGGAGAGGAGAGAGCCAGCCTTCCTCATTGCTAGTGATGATGGTCAGATTATTGCCATCGACAGTAGCCAGGTTGACATTCTCTGGAGAGAGAACCTTCTTCACTGCATCCATGAAGACTTCAGAATCTTCACCATCTTGCAGTTGAGGAATGTTGTAGTGATTGACAGTCATTCCAGGCAGAGAGTCTTCGAACATCCATGTGTAGCCTCCCTGATGTTGAGAAGGAGTCAGATGTTCATTGGCTGTGCAGAACAGGAAGCTCAGAGCTTCATGGATTGGTCTGGTATTCATCACACCAGCCAGATCACAGACAATGTGGTGAGTGCGACCCTCCTTCCGTTCATCTTTCTGGAATTGAAAGATGTGTTTGAGATAGTTCGGACCATCGGTGATGGGGAACTTCTCGACCCTCTTCTCATCGAGCATGTGAACTCGGACCAGCATTTTCAGTCTCCTTCGGATCTTGGAACGGATCTCGCTCTCCAACTCTGCTGCTGAAACGTTCGGTAGTTCTTCTCCAGGAAACATCTGGAGGAAGATGTTGAACAGTTCGTCTTGGGAGAAAACGTTCAGGTTGTTCAGGATCTCGACGCTGTTGAAGGAAGTAGCCATTGAGAAACTCCTTGATCAGACGTTGAAAGAAACAGGAACAGGATACACAGTGAGAGTTACTTGGACAGTTTGGAACGCAGTTCAGTTGTGTCGATGTTGTGATCATCCAGCAGATCACAGAAGATCCAGAGTGAGTGAAGTAGATCGTCGAAGTTGTCGAAGGGAGTCAGATCATCTACCTTGCTGATCGTCTCCTCGATCTCTTCGATAGCAGCCTTGATTCTCGAATTACACAGTAGTTGAGTGAACTTTATGTCCCCGATGTAGAGAACAGGTTGTTCAGTCTCGGGATCCTCAAAGTGATCCCAGTTGAGGAACTTTTTACCAGAACAGGAGAAACACTTTCTAGTGTTCTCTTCCCAGATCCTGTTAGTAGAGCCACAGTTGGTGCAGATCCGATCCATTGTCAGTCTCCTTTTCCAGTCGTGTGATACTTGTCCACTATAACTCAGGATGGTAGTAGTACATTTGGGAGCCACAGGGCAGTTGAACCAGCATGTAGCAGGGATGTTCTGTCTTCTCAGCCAGGATCTTCATCTGGATTCCAGTGATGTGGTGCCTGATGTGTCCAGGCAGATTCACGATCACTGGCTTCTTGACTTCAGTGGGAGGAGCGAAAGGTTGACGATGGTTGATTCTGTTGCCGATCACAGTGGCGACGAGGATAGAGATAGACTTCATGAGCCAGCCATCCTGTTGTTGGAGATCAGTAGCGGGTTTCAGATTCAGTACCTTGGTCATGACTTACTCCACATTAAAGGTTACGAGTTTGGAATCGAACTGCGAAGGATGAACATTATCCTTGGCGATGGTGTTGCTGATGTAGAGAGCGAGTTTGCAGGCATGAGAGAAGTCTCTAGCCTTTACCACTTCAGAGCCAGCGAACGTACCTCTGTGATAGACTGTGATAGTGAACCAGTTCATGTGAACCTCCTAGACCTTGAAGAACTTGGTGAGCATCTTCACTACATCCAGATTGAGAATGTCAGAGAAGAAGCAGTAGTAGAGCAGACCAGCCAGAGCCAGGACGAACAGAGTCGAGAGAGAAACTGAACTCTTCATGTGAACCTCCAGCAGTACTAGGGATAGGGGTGATATCTCTGATTGAGATATCTGTTAATGTAAAGGGGGGAGGTCTCCATTTTTGGCGGGAAAAAATCTATAAGCTTTTCATGTCCTAGCTGAAAGTAAGTTAGATTTATCTCTGACATAATCTACTAAGTTAGGAAGTCTCTGTCGCCAGAGGAGAGAGACTCCCAGGCCAGAAGAGTCCAGGTCATCTATCACCTCTTGCAGTTCTTCCTTGGTTTTCGCCTGATCTATTCTTCCCAGCACGTCGAATTTTCTCAGATCTTTTCCTTCCCCAAGCTTGGTCAGTTCTTCGAACTCAAGCTTGTCCTGAGTAGCTCTAGGTTGTCTGAGTTGGCTAGGATCGGCCTGTCCCATTCTTCTTCTCTCTTCAAGCAGGTCGGTAAGTTCAAGAGTGATGGTGTGCTGTCTCCATTGCTCAAGGGTCTCTCTGGCAGACTTCCTCAGGAAGCCTGGTAGAGCTTTGACCCAGCCGCCCGAGACTTTCTGGAACTCGGCTCGGTCTCTTGATTCAATCCGGTCGAAGCTGATTAGTTCTTCATAAGGCATTCCTCGGTAGCGATCTTGGAGATGTCTGGCAGTGTCGAAGCTGTCAGAAACAGCAAAGTCTCCTCCTGCTCTTTTAGAGAAGCCATACTCAGTTTCATCAGTGATTTCAGTTCCTGATTTGATTCGAGGGTCAGCTACATTCTGAGGAATAGGTTTGTTTACTGATTCTCCATAGATTCTTCTGTTGACCAGTGGTTGTTTGACATTAGGTCCGACTGGCCCATCATAGCCTCTTCCTCTTCTTCTGAGTCCTTCCACTTCTTCCCAGCCTCCTGGTTTCGTATCTCGGTCGGCTAGATAGTCTCGGACTCTCTTCTGAGTGTCAGCAGAGTAGTAGTAAGTATTGAAAGCTTTTCGGAGATGGTGAGGGACTTTGTTCTTCTCGGCAAGGAAGATCAGGTACTTGATAGGAAGCTCATCGAACCTAGCTCCTCTGTAGTAGTATCCTCCGACTTTCTGAGCACCCTTGATGAAGCTGGCAGGAACTCCTTGGCTGAGTTGTTGTGCTCTTCTCTGATAGAATTCTCTCTGAGCTTTCTGATATCTCTTCTCTTGCCAGTTGGATGGAAGAGTAGTAGATCCTGCATAGTTTCTGGAATCTTTTTTATCAGGAGCATTTACTTTTATTCCACTCTTGACTTCATCTCTTAGTTCTTGTTTGCTTGCGAGTTTGTAGTTGAACTTGAAGATCCGAGCTTTCTGTGTCATTCCATGAAGTTGTAGCTGATTATAAATCAGTTGGGCTTCTGGTTTGCTCAAGATTCTTGCAAGATCCTTCTGATTAATAGCAACATGATCCAATACTTTTCTTATTTCAGATTCTCTTATTATTTTTCCTGTAAGTAATCTTTTAATGTTATTTAGCTGGAAGTAATTCATTTCTTCTCACTTTCTTGATTTTCTAGAAGTTTTTGTTAGTCTTTTAACTTAGTGTTTAGATTATATTCAAACTTGAATAGAAAATGAAGTATGGGATTAATTTCTGCGATATCTAATTTCTTTTCGAAAGGGAAGAAAGAAGAGGAAAAGAAGAAGCCAGCTAGTAGAGAATTTGAGTCGATACTAGAGTGGGGATATCCTTTTCCGACGATATCTTCTTGGACTGGTTCAAGATATGAGCAGGTCCGAGCGTTCAAGAGATGGAACTACATAGCCATCGACACTAGAGCTAGTACTATCGCTCGTCGTGCTCCGAACATTAGCTTGGTCAAGCATACCAGCAAGGTTGATCTCAAGAAGACGAGAGGCTTCGACAAGAGGAAAGCTCTGACTCCTCTGATGACTCATGAAGCTTTGGAGCCATTGCCGGAGAATCATCCTCTAGTTAGATTGCTAAAAGATCCGAATGAGCCTGATACTGGATTCAGTTTGTGGTATGAGACTAGTATGTTCCTTGATCTCTGTGGGATCGCTTACTGGTGGATTCCTCTGAGCAAGATAGGGAAGCCGGAAGCTATTTGGGTTCTGCCTAGTCATTGGGTTCATGCTTATGGAACTCATGGGAAGATCGAAGGTTGGGAGCTTCGTCCGACAGAAGGAAACTATCTCAAGAAGTTTATTCCTCTGGAGGAAGTCATAGTCTTCAGATCCAAGAACCCGATCAGCAAGATTGATGGCAAGAGTAAGTTAGAAGCAATTGATAACTGGTCAGATGTCCAGACTAGTATAGATGAGAGCCGAGTACAAGCATTTCGCAATGGTTTATTTCCGACAGTAGCAATTCAGTTTGATGGAAGCCTGAATGATCCGACTGATGAGATGTTGAGGAGGATCGAGGCTAAGCTGATCAGCCGCTATGTGGGAACTACTAATTCAAACAAGCCACTTTGGTTGCCTCCTGGAGTCAAGGCTATACCTCTTTCTATCATGCCTAATCAAATGGTTTGGGGAGAGAATGCGAAGGAGACCAGGAATAATATCTTAGCTGCATTCAAGACTCCTCCTGCTGTTGCTGGGATCTTCGAATCAGATCAGCTAGATTACAAATCTCAGAATCAGGCATACTATGAGCATGGTATTAATCCTCATGCTAGTATGATCTCTCAGGTAGTGACAGAGTGTTTAGCTATTCCTTTTTATGGGAAGGATATTAGAGTCTGGTGGGAAGACTTTGTTCCTGATGATAGAGAGCAGAGAGAGCGTGAGATCAAAACTGATATGATGATCTCTGGAATCACTACTAATGAGCTTCGTATCATGAGAGGTCGAGAGCCTTATCCTTGGTCATGGGCAGATGAGCCATTCAAGCCAGTTAACATGGAGCCATTGACAACTCCAGCTGGAGGAGAGCATCAGGATCCTGATGTCAAACCGAAACCTAATTTACCAGAACAGCCGAGAACAAATGAAGACGATAGATAATGTATATTCATTCCTCTTAGAGAGAGGAAAGCAGTTGGAGACTCAGCTTAGATCTAAGGGAATAGATCTGAGTGATGTTAGTTGTTTGCGGAATGTAGTGCATTCAGTAGATGGAGTTACTTTGGCCTACAATGCTGATGATTTTGGTATTCCTAAGCCTGTAGTTGATACTAAGAAGATGTCGGCTAGATTCAGAATCTCAACTCATTCGAAGGATAGAATGGGTGATATAGTTCTGCCGAAGGGTTGCCTTCCTACAATTGATAATTATAGAAGGAACCCGAGAGTCTTCTTCAGTCATAGAAGTACTGATCTGCCTCTTGGTAGTGCTCGTGATCCGGAGAGCAAGGAGCTTCTGGTCTGGGTCGGAGAGGATTATATTGACTCTGAGTGTGTCTTTCATGGCAAGACGGCAGAGAGCAACATAATCTTTGATCTAGTAGCTTGTGGAGAGCTACAGACGGCGAGCATAGGTTTCCTTCCGATAGTTGGAGCAGTTCTAGAAGTAGAGAAGGCTCCGAATAGAGCAGAGACCAACGAGCATGGAGAAGATTTAGTCTACTTCGGAGATGGTTCTAGTTGGTTCCCTTCTCTTAGATTCCATCAGTGGGATATGACGGAGTGGAGTATAGTTCCAATTCCGGCCAATGCTGAGTGTCTGAGTCAGCATCTTAGTAGAGGTCATGTTCGTGGAGAAGTTATAACTCCTCTTCTCAGGAAGAGTCTGGAACCTTTTGCTTTACCTAAGAAAGCTTGGAGTCCTGGTTATGATCCTCAAGTAATAGAAACTCCTACAGAGGAAATAAAAATTATGCAAGAAGAAGAGAAACTGCAACCTAGTGAACAGATAGCAAATCGAGAGATAATCTATGATGTAGATACTTCTACTTTTAAGTGGAAGGATACTGGTGCTATATTTATTACAGTAGATCAAATTTATAATGTATTAGAAGTTGGTAGAACTAATAAACTTTGGAATACTATTTATTCTCCTGAAGATCAGGAGTTTATGAAGAATGGTG
>JACCDR010752710.1_pt1 | contig 15960 bp, 18 predicted proteins | sample 7446431 | NCBI WGS metagenome assembly JACCDR01 (sample SAMN15323443, study PRJNA562643) | freshwater metagenome | isolation source: river surface water | place: USA:Blue River Watershed | collected 2017-08-17 | reverse complement strand
TCACGCCCGGCCTGCTGGTGAGTGCGGAAAAAAACGGCTGAGCGCCCTCGCCGACCATCACTTCACGCCCGGCGGGGGCGCCGAGTATTGCGCGGGCTGCCCGGAGCCCTGCGGCGAGTGCGCCTATGCGGTGCACCGGCCGCAGACCTGGGAAGGATGGCAGGTCTGGCATCTGGCCACGCAGATGGGCGGGCAGGTGCGGGCGATGCCGGGCGCGGTGATCGGGTTCGACATGACGGCGGCGCTGGCGATGGCGGCGGCCAGCGGCGTCGATGCGGCGGCGGTGGTCGAGTTCCTGCCGGTGATCGAGGCCGCCATGGTGCGGCGGATGAATGAAAGGACGGAGGCCCGATGACGACGAAGAGCGTTTCCGTCCGCATCGCCATGGAGGGCGGCAAGGTTGTCGAGGCGCAACTGATCGGCCTTGGCCAGCGCGGATCAAAGGCGCTTGGCGATCTTGACCGGTCGGCGCGGGGCAGCACCGGCGGGCTGCAGAACCTGGGCTTTCAGGTGCAGGACTTTGCGGTGCAGGTCGGTGCGGGCACGTCGGCCACGCAGGCGCTGGCGCAGCAGTTGCCGCAGCTTCTGTCGGGGTTCGGGCTGCTGGGGATGGCGATCGGCACGGCGTCGGCGGTGGCCATTCCGCTGCTGTCGATGGCATTCGGCAACCTGCGGGAGGAAGTGCTTTCGGTCGATGAGGCGGTCAAGGGCCTTGAAGCCTCGACCGATGCGCTGCGCACGGCGAACGAAGCGTTCAGCGCCACCGGGCTGGCGGGTCTTGCCGAACAATATGGCGAGGTCAGCGCGGCGGTGCTGCTGCTGACGCAGCGCCAGGCCAATCTTGCGGCGGCGCAAGCACAGGAAGCGGCGGCGGCGGCAGCCGAAGCGTTCAGCGCCGAGTTCAATGCTGTCCTGGGGACGCGGCGGGGCGCGATTGCCGACTTCCTTGGTCTGGAACTGGGATTCGTCAACACCAAGAAACAGGTCGAAGAGGTTCTGCCGCGCATTGCCGAGTTCGAGCAGCTTCTGGTGAACATCGCCAATGCCGATTCATTCGGCGAACAGGCCGATGCCATTGCGGCCATGCTGGCGCTTCTGGATCAGACGGAAGCCAAGGGCGGCGAGTTCTATGAAACGCTTGTCAACTCGGAATCAAGCCTGCGCGCGATGGAGGCTGCAGGCGGCGGGATCAACAGCTGGCTGGATGCCGCGATCACCGGCGCTGCCGATCTGGCCGGCCAGTTCTGGGAAGCAGCGCGGGCGGCGCTGAGCGTCGGGCAGAACCAGGCGGCCGGTGCGGCGCAGCCCGGCGTGGGCGGCGACAGGCTGTCGCAGGCCTATGCCACCTATGGCGCCACGCGGCTGGCGGCGGATGACCCGATCTGGGCCGTGCCTGCCGCGCCCGCGCGGCGGGGCGGCGGGGGTGCCCGGCGGTCGGGTGGCGGCGGGCGGGGCGGTGTGTCGGACGATGCGCGCGAGGCGGCCCGCATCTTCGAGGAAACGCGCACCGAGGCGGAAAAATATGCCGCTGAGCTTGAGCGGCTGAACCTGCTGCACGCTGACGGCTTTCTTTCTGCGAACACGCTCGGGCGGGCGATTGAACAGCTTGGAGAGAAAACCAAGGAAACAAAAGACGAGGCAGAACGACTGAACGATGCCTTTAGTGACACCTTCGAAGCCATCATTACGGGCTCAAGCTCGGCGAATGAAGCGCTGTCCTCACTTTTCGGCAACCTCGCTTCACAGCTTGCCAACAGTGCCTTTGACGGACTGAACACGGCGCTGTTCGGCGAGGGCGGCTTGGGTAGCGTTGTCTCAGGGATCTTCGGCGGGGGACGTGCCGGGGGTGGGCCGGTGCAGGCCGGGCGATCCTACATGGTGGGCGAGGCCGGGCCGGAACTGGTGACGATGGGCGGGAATGGTTTCGTGACCCCGACCGCCGCGCTGCGGTCTGCAGTGCAGGGCGGGGGTGGCGTGGTGATCAACATCGACGCGCGTGGGGCGGTCGATGGGGTGGCCACGCAGATCAGGCGTGAAATGCAGGCGGTGCTTCCGGCGTTTCTGCAAGCCTCGGTCGGCGCGAACCGCGCCGCCGCGAGCCGGGGGCGCTGATGACCATTGAGTTGCCCTTGACCGGCCTGCGCCGCATGTCGCGCAGGCTTGTTGCGGCGCGGGCCCTTGCGGCCAGCCCGTTCACCGGCACGCAGCAGGTGCAGGACTGGGGCGGGCGCTGGTGGGAATACGAGATCGAGTTCGCGCAATCGCAGGGGCCCGCGGCGCGGCGCATGTCGGGCTTTCTTGACTGGCTGGCAGGGGGCGTCAACACGTTCATCCTGCGCGATCCGTCGATCCAGAACCCGACCGGGCTTGGCAGCCCGCTGGTGAATGGCGCGGGGCAGAGCGGGACGAGCCTTGTCACGGATGGGTGGACGGGCACGGGGCTGCGGGCCGGTGATTTCTTCAGCCTGGGCACAGACAGCGCCCTGCGGCTGTATCGGGTGATCGTGGATGCGCCGCCGTCGGGCGGGGCCTGCACGCTGCAATTCGTGCCCGCGCTGCGGTCAAGCCCGGCGGATAACGCCGCGCTGAACGTGGTGAACCCGGGCGTGCTGCTGCGCCCGCAGGGCGTGATCCCGACCGAGATCGGTCGCGTGGACAAGCACCAGTTCAGCATCACCGCGCGGGAGGCGATATGACCCGCGCGATTTCGGCGGCGATGCTGGCGGCTTTGCAGGGGCAGAGCCTGCGCCCGGTGATCCTGTTCGAGAGCGAGTTTCCGAGCGGGTTCCTGCGGCTGTGGTCGGGGCTGGGCAGCATCGTCTGGGACGGGCGGACGTGGGTCGGCGCGGGCACGCTGCTGGGGGTGGCTGCGGTCGAAGAGACGACCGATGTGGTGGCCAGCGGGACGGCGGTGACGCTGTCGGCTGTGCCGACCGATCTGGTGTCGCTGGTGATCGGCGAGGCGCAGCAGGGCGCACCCGGGCGGCTGTGGCTGGGGCTGCTGGATGCGGGCGGGGCGCTGATCGCCGATCCGGTGGCGTGGTTCACCGGGCGGCTGGATGTGCCGACGATTTCGGACGGGGCCGAGACCTGCACGGTGACGGTGACCTATGAGAGCCGGTTGATCGACCTGGGCCGGGCGCGGGAATGGCGGCTGACCGATGAAAGCCAGAAAGCGCTGTATCCGGGCGACCGGGGGCTGGAATACGTCACCACGATTCAGGACCGCCCGATTGCCTGGGGGCGCGGCTGATCATGCGCCTTGCAGGCTGGGAAGCGGCGCTGGCGGCGGCGGTCGAGGATGCGCGGGCGCGGCCCTTTGAATGGGGCGTGCATGACTGCGCGACCTGGGCCTTTGACGTGCGCCGGGCGCTGACCGGGCAGGATGCGGCCGCCGCATGGCGGGGGCGCTACAGCACGGCCAAGGGGGCCTTGCGCACGCTGCGGCTGGTGCTGGGGGCTGCGACCCATGCCGAGGCTGCCACGGCGATTCTGGGCGCACCGCTGGCATCGCCAAGGCAGGCGCAGCGCGGGGACATCGTGCTGGTGGAAATGGGCGATGGCGATTCCTTCGGTGTCTGTCTTGGGGCAAAGGCCGCGTTTCTTGGCCCGCAAGGGTTGGAGTTCCTGCCGGTGGCAGGATGCACACACGCATGGAGGGTAGAGCGGTGTTCATCGCTACGGCCATAGCGGGGCTTGCGTCGGCTGTGGGCTTCGGGTCGGTGGCCGCCCAAGCCATCGGCCTTGGTGTTCTGCGGCTGGGCGGGTCGCTGCTGCTGTCGGCGGCGGCGAAGGCGCTGACCAAGAAGCCGGGCGAGTCGGGGGCGCTGAACGCGCAGGACCGGATGGTGACGGTGCGCCAGCCGGTTGCGCCGCGCGAGATCGTCTATGGCCGCGTTCGCAAGGGCGGGGTGATCGTGTTCCTGCACACGAGCGCGCAGCCGGTGTTCAACGCGCCGGATGCGCAGAACGGGCGGCTGAACCTGATCGTGGTCTTTGCGCAGGGGCCGGTGCGCAAGATCGGCAACATCTATCTGGACGGCGAGCTGGCCGTGGATGACGGGCAGACGACCGGCACGGGGCGGTTCGGGATGGGCGTGCAGGTCGAGCGGGCGCTTGGCGGGCGGGACCAGTTCGCCTTTCCGGGCCTGCGGGGCGAATTGCCGGACCTGTGGACCATCGACCACCGCCTGCGCGGTCTGGCTGCGGTGCGGCTGGCGCTGGCGTGGGATGTGAACCGGTTTCCCAACGGGCTGCCGAACATCACGGCGGACATCGAGGGCAAGAACGACATTCTGGACCCGCGCACCGGCGTGCGGGGGTACACCGAAAACCCGCCGCTGTGTCTGGCCGATTACATGGCCGACCCGGTGTTCGGGATCGGGGCGACCATCGGAGCGGAAGACGGGATCAACACCGATTCGCTGTTCGCGGCGGCCAATATCTGCAACGAGGTGGTGGCGGCACCGGGCGGGGGGTCCGAGCCGCGCTATGCCTGCAACGGGGTGCTGGACCTGTCGGTGACGCCGAAGGCGAACATCGAAGGGCTGCTGACGGCAAATGCGGGCACCTGCGGCTGGCAGGCGGGGCAGTGGTTCCTGTATTCGGGGGCCTATCGGTCGCCGGTGCTGACGCTGACGGCGGATGACATCGTCGGCGACGGCCTTTCGGTTTCGACGCGGATCAGCCGGGCGGACTTGTTCAACGGCGTGCGGGGCACGTTCATCAGCCCGACGAACGACTGGCAGCCCGACGACTTTCCGGCCTATGCCAGCAGCGCCTATCTGGCCGAGGATCGCGGCGAGCGGTCGTGGAAGGATGTGGCGCTGCCCTATACCATCGTGCCGGGCTGTGCGCAGCGGCTGGCGAAGATCGAGGTCGAGCGGGTGCGCCGCCAGATCACGGTGGAGCTTTCGGGCAAGATGCGAGCCTGGCAGGCCACGGTCGGCGATACGGTCGCGCTGACTTATCCGCGGTTCGGGTTCAGCGCCAAGCCGTTCGACGTGGTGCGGGTGTCGACGGAACTGGTCGAGGCGGACGGAGGTGTGGCGCTGGTGCCGCGCCTGACGCTGCGCGAGACATCGCCGCTGGTCTATGACTGGCTGGTGAGCGAGGCGCAGGTCTATGCCGCCGCGCCGCGCACGACGCTGCCGACGCCGTGGCAGGTCGATCCGCCCGGCGGTCTGAGCGTGACCGAGCGGCTGGTGCAGGCGCGGCCCGGCAGCCCGGTGATGGCGGTGGCGCGGATTGCCTGGATGCCGTCGCCAAGCGCCTTTGCCGCGCAGTATCAGGTGGAGGAACGGCAGGGCGCGGGCGACTGGCTGGTGCTGGGGCGGACCGAGTCGCTGTTCTGGGAACGCGAAGGCGTCTCGCCGGGGCGGTGGGAATATCGGGTCAAGGCGGTCAGCCTGCTGGGCGTGTCGTCGGTCTATTCAACCGGCAGCTTTGCGATTGGCGGGCTGGCGGCGGCGCCTTCGGCCTTGACGGGCGTTTCGGTGCAGGCCGCTGGCGGTCTGGCCTATGTGCGGTGGAACGAGGTTTCGGATCTGGATGTGCGTGCGGGTGGCGCGATTCTGATCCGTCATTCGCGCGACGGCGCGACAGACTGGGCAACATCTGGCCGCATGACCCAAGTTCCGGGCGTGGCGACAAGCGCGGTGGTTCCGTTGTTGCCGGGTACCTATGTGCTGCGCGCGCGGGATGCGTGGGGCGTGCTGGGGCCGGAGGTTTCGGTGCGCGCGTCGGGCGTGCAGGTTCTGGGTTTCGTGCTGGCCGACGAATTGCAGGAAGACCCGACCTTTCCGGGGTCGAAGTCCGACGTGCTGGTGGTTTCCGGTGCATTGCGGCTGGATTCCGCAGGCGATGTGGACGACGTGACCGACATCGACACCGTGCCGAACGTGGATGCACTGGGCGGCCTTGCGCCTGTCGGGCTGTATCTGTTCGCCACCGGAATGGACCTTGGCGCGGTAAAGTCGGTGCGCCTGCGGTCTGTGATCGAGGAAAGCGTCTTCGGCACCACGAACAGCGTGGACGAATGGCCTAAGATTGATCTGGTGGCGACCGTGGACGGCACCGACGCGATCGACGTGGACGTGTGGGTGGAGGCGCGACTGACCGATGACAACCCCGGCGGCACGCCGACCTGGGGGCCCTGGCAGCGGGTGGACAGCACGGAAGTCTCGGCGCGAGGCGTGCAGGCGCGTGCCTTTCTGACATCGCAGAAACAGACAGTGACGCCAGCCGTGACGCGGCTTGGCCTTGTGGCAGAGGAGGTCGCCTGATGGCGCAGACATCGGATTTCGTGCTGGATCCCGGCATTGGCGGGCTTGCGCAGCGGGTGCAGCTGAACGCCATGATCGGCGCGCTTTTGACCAGCAACTCGGGGCCGACCGCGCCGCCGTTTTCGCCACCGGGCACTCTGTGGTTCGATACGGGCGTGACGCCCCCGGTGTTGCGTTTTGCCAATGCGGCAAACGATGAGTGGATCGCCATCGGGCCGGAAACGCTGCCCACTTTCACGGTCTGGGGCAACCCGACCGGCGCTGCCGACGCGCCTATCGCCATCGGCATGAACACGCTGCACACGATGATGGGCTTCACGTTCGACAACGGCAGCGTGAAGCGGCAGCAGGTCGGCAACGGGATGCGGTTCGAGGGCGGGACCGGAACGACGAACGGTGCAACGCCGACGACGGTCACCTACAGCGCAGCGTTCACGGCCAGCCCCATCGTGCTTGTGGCCCCGTGGAATGTGGCGAACTACGCGGTTTCCACGATCCGGGTTCCGACCGCCAGCGGCTTCCAGGTCGAGGGCTGGAGCGCGCCCGGCACGCTGTTGCCGATTGCGTTTTCTTGGCTGGCGTTCGGGAAATAGGGGGCGGCATGACGCGGTATTCAGCTTCGGCCAGAGGGTTCTTCCCTGAGCAGATCAATTATCCTGATCTGCCGGATGACCTGATCGAGATTTCCGACGAGTATCATGCGCAGCTTATGGCTGCGCAGGATCAGGGCGCGCAGATACTGCCCGATGCCAACGGGGTGCCGCAGGCGGTTTTCCCGACCCCGCCGACCGAGGCGGAGGTGCTGGCCGCGCGCCGGGCGGTGGCGCGGATCGACCGGGGGCCGCTGTGCAAGGCGCTGCTGGCGGCGGGCATCCTGTCGCCCGCGAGCGCGGTGGTGGCCGCCAAGGGCGACTGGCCGGTGGAGTTCGAGGGCGTTCTGGAGGCTATGGCCCCGACCACGCGGATCGAGGCGCAGATCGACTGGGCAGATGCGTTTCAGGTGCGCTACCAGAACCAGCTGCTGCAAAGCGTGGCGCTGGACTGGTGCGGAGACGACGAGGCGCTGGCAACCGCGCTTCTGGACCAGCTTTTCGGGCTGGTCTGATGTTCCGGGCGGCCCGCGCGGTCTGGCTGTCGTTCTGGGGCGATCTGAACACGCCGGAATCCTACTATGACGAGCCGGGCAAGGCGGCGGCGAACCAGGGGGCGCATTGGGCCGTCGGGCTGGCCTTGGCCTCGCTGGTGTGCCTGATCTATTTCCGCCTGTTCGGGGAAATGCCGCACCGCGAGGCGGTGTGGGCGGCGGTGGTGACCGGCTACCTGTTTCTGGAGTTGCGCAGGCAGGAATGGCAGGGCGCCGACACGATCAACGACACGATGTTCGTCGGGCTGGGCGCGGCGTTTGCGCTGGTGTCGCTGAAGGAAATCTGGGCGGGTGGGCAGCGGTGCCTTGATCCGCGGGCCGATGAGGGGCTGCTGCTGATGGCGGCCACGCTGGTCATCTTTGCCGCGCATCTGGCGCCGCGTGCGTGGCGGCAGTGGCGAGGGGCGCGGCAACAGTAACCTGCACGAACGTCAGCCTTTTCTAGGCGGCGGCTGCAAATAAGGGAGCGGACGGATGCAGGACCATCTGCCCGACGATCTGATGCGGAGGCACGAGGAATGGCTGAAGGAACATCCGCAGCTGGACCCCGACGAGCACAGGATTGTTCTGGAGGTTATCGACGCATGGCGAGGATGGAAGGCGATAGGCCGGATCGTTCGCGTGGCCGTGGTGACTTTAGGCACGCTGGTGGCAGCGTTCGCGGCATGGGACGCGCTGGTGGCCAAGGTCAAGAGCCTGATGACGCCGTGACGCGCAGGCTGCAGGCCTGGGCGGAATCATGGCCGGTGTTTCTGGCGATGTGCGCCTGGCTGGTGATCTGGACAGGTCTGCAACTGGCCGAGCCCGAGGTGCCTGGTGGCGCGCGGGACGGCGGGCCGTCGAATGCCGCGCAGGCGGCCGAGGGCGTGGCGGTTCACAGGGTCGACTGACGGCAAAGGGGTGGCGGTGGTGAAAGAGTTCTTCGACAGCGTGCGCGGATCGGTGTTCGGCGGCACGCTGGACGCCGGGCAGGTCGAGGGGTGCGAGGCGATCCTTGCCGCCAGTGCGCGGCTGCCGATCACGCATCGGGCCTATCTGCTGGCGACGGCATATCATGAGACGGCGGGTTCCATGATGCCGGTCAAGGAAACCGTGATGCCGCATCACAAGAACAGGAACCCGAGCGATGCCGAGGTGATCCGGCGGCTGGATCGGGCATGGGCCAAGGGTGCCATGCCACAGGTCAAGGTGCCTTACTGGCGCGACGGGTGGTTCGGGCGGGGCTATGTGCAGTTGACCTGGCGCAACAACTATCTGCGGGCCGGGCGCGAGCTGGGGCTTGATCTGATCGGCAACCCGGGACTGGCGATGGTGCCGGAACATGCGGCGGCGATTCTGGTCAGGGGGTGCAGCGAGGGGTGGTTCACCGGGCGCAAGCTGGCCGAGTGCCGCGACTATGTGGACATGCGCCGGGTGGTGAACGGAACCGACCGGGCGGCAGAGATCGCGGCGCATGCGCGCAAGTTCGAGGTAGCGCTGCGGGCGCTGTCGGCGGCCAAGCCTGAGCCGCCACCGAACCCGCCGCCACCACTTGTCAAGGAACCCTTGACACCTGAACCGCAGCCGCCTTCGGGCGGTTTTTTCATAGCACTGGCCGCGATCTGGGCGCGGCTGATCGGGAGCAGATGACATGTGGACCCCTGCGCGGATTGCCTTTTACCTGACTTCGCTGCTGGCCGGGCTGGGTGCCATTCTGGCGATGTTCGGCGCTGCGACCTATGACGCCACGGCGCAGACCATCGACCTGCATCCGATCAGCATTCCCGTCGTGGTGGGTGTCGTCGCGCCGACGCTGGCCTCGGCGCTGGCGGCGGTGGCGGCGTTCCTCGGCTGGGGTCGGAAGTGACGGAATCGGCCCGCGCGCGCATTCTGGCCGAGGCCTGCGCCTGCGTGACGCGCGACCGGGCGGCAACGCATGGCAGCGTGGAAAGCAACTTTGGCGGGATTGCGGCGATCTGGTCGGCACGGCTGGGGATTGCCCTGCGGCCCGACCAGGTGGCGATCATGCTGGTTGACCTGAAGACGGTACGCGCCTGGGGCAACCCCGGCCACGCCGACAACTGGGTGGACATGGCGGGCTATGCCGCGTGCGGTGGCGAACTGGCCGAGACAGCCGCGAAGGGCGGGGGTTGATGCCTGCGCGCCCGATTTCCGCCGACCGTGCGCGGCAGTATCGCGCCGCGATCGAGGGGGCGCTGCGCGACGGCTTCGACCCGTACCGCGTGGTGGCGGGCGGGCGCGGGTCATGCGTGCCGGAGGCGGCGCGGCGGTTGCAGGCGGCGGGGGACGGCGGCGCAACGCGGAACAAGCTGCAGGGGTTCATCCGGGCACAGGAGCGGGCCCGTGCGCGGGGCGAGCCGGACGAGATGCCGGACTGGTCGCTGTTCGTGGCCCCCGGTGCGGCGCCGGGATCGGCGCAGCGGCAGAGCGTGCGGCGCTGGCTGCTGACGGCGGCGCAGGACGACACCGACGTGCACCGGGGCTTTCTGGCGAACCTGCAGGCCTATGCCGCCGACATGCGGGCCGAGATCATCGTGGCGGGCTTTACCTATCAGAAGGCGCTGTACGAGGATCACCAGACGCAGACGGCCCTGTATCGGCCCGAGGTGGCCCGGCATCTTCGGTTCGACCCGGTCGATCTGGGGCCGGTGATCTTCTTTGCCAACGTGAACATCCTGCCGACGGCAGAGCGCCCGCTGCAGGGGTTGCAGACGCATTCGCGCGGGCGGCCTGCCGTGTTCCCGCATGCCAAGCTGCAGCTTGAAACCGTGCCGGCCATGCCCGGCCAGCGGCCGCCGATGGTCTGCACCACCGGGGCGGTGACGCTGCCGAACTACATCCAGAAGAAGGCCGGGCAGAAGGCCGAACTGCACCACATCTTCGGCGCGACGATGGTCGAGGTCACGGCGGCGGGCGACTGGTTCCTGCGCCCGATCAGCGCCGCGGGCGACGGGTCGTTCCAGGACCTTGACGCCGTGGTGCGCGACGGGCGGGTGACGCGCGGTGCCCGGGTGCGCGCGATCACCTGGGGCGACGTGCACCTGCCGTACCTGCCCGAGCACATCCGCCGCTGGTGCTGGGGGCGCGAGGCGGATTCGATGCTGGCCGCGCTGCGCCCGCAGACGCAGTTCTTTCACGACCTGATGGATTTCAGGATGACGAACCGCCACGTCGACGGCGACCCGCACCACAAGGCGCGGCTGACGGCGCGGGGCGAGGCGTCGGTTTCCGGGCAGGTGCTGACCGCCGCGCGGTTCCTGCGCGAGACGCAGCGCGACTTCTGCCAGTCGGTCGTGATCGAGAGCAACCATGACGTGCGGCTGGTGCGGTGGGCGGGCCAGCCCGACGCCCGGCAGGACGTGGCGAACGCCCGGTTCTGGCACGCCTGCAACCTTGCCCTGCATGACGCGGCCGAGGCGCAGGACGGCGGGTTCAACCTGGTGCGGTGGGCGCTGCGCGGGGCCGATGCGCAGCGGCTGGAGGGGGTGGATTTCGTGCCGATGGGGGAAAGCATGGTGATCTGCCACGACACGGGCGGCATCGAATGCGGGCTGCACGGGCATCAAGGCCCGAACGGGTCAAAGGGCACGGCGCAGGGCCTGTCGCGTACGGCGACACGCATCACCATCGGCGACAAGCACAGCCCGCAGATCCTCGATGGCGTCTATGTGGCCGGGGTCAGCGGCGATCTTGATCAGGGATACAACACCGGCCCGAGCGGGTGGTGGCACGCGCATGTCGTGACCTATCCGAACGGCAAGCGGACCATCGTGGCGCAGGACGGCGAAGGGCGGTGGCGGGGATGACCGGCATCCTGCGGAGAGAGGCGCCATGACGCTGCCATTCCTCGACCTGTTGCAGGCCGCGTTGCCCTGGCTTCTGGGCCTTGCCGGGGCGGTGTTCGGAGCGCGCTGGCTGCGGCGTGATGCGGCGCGGGATGCGCGCAAGGACCTGGTGAAGGAGATCGATGATGCCGACAAAACCCGCGCGCGCGAGATTCGCGCTGATGTGGCTGCTGCCCGTCGCACTGGTGGCCTGCGGCCCGGCGACGATCCCCGCGGCTTCCGAGACTGAGCACGCGCTGTGCCAGGCGTGGCGCGACGACCTGCCGACCCGATCGCGCGCCGATAGCCCGCAGACGCAGGCCGAGATCGGCGTGGCCTATGACGCCTTTCTGGCCGCCTGCGGCCCGCGCGGCTACGCGCTGCCGTTCTGACCGCCCCGCCATGCCGGTGGGGCCTGAAATCAATCGACGCCGCGTGCGCGAAGTAGGAGAGAGAGCATGACTGCAGCTTCAAACAACAGGGCGCTGGTCGCTGGCGTTCCCGCGCAGATCACGGAATCGGACTGCACGAAGATCCGGGTGCAGCTGCTCGGCACGGCGAACGTGCGCCTGATGGCCGCGCCGAACGCGACGACGCCCAGCAGCTTCGACGGCGCGGTGTGGCTGACGGCGCCCGGTCAGTTGATCCCCGGCGGGCTGACGCTGGCCGACCTGTTCCCCGGCACCGCCACGCCCGTGCGGCTGTTCGCGCTGTCGGATGCCAACACGACGGTCAGCTACAGCCATGACTGACATCCTGTGGCCGCAGTTCGGCAATCTTAAGAGCCCGGCCATCGGCTGGGGCGCGGGTGGCGGTGGGGGTGGCGGGGCCGCGCCCATAAACACGGTCCTGCCGCTGATTACCGGCAGCAACCAGCCGAACCAGACACTTTCTGTCAGCGATGGCACCTGGAACGAAAGCGTGACCGTGGCGCGGGTCTGGAAGCTGGATGGTGTCGCCATCGGGCAGACCGGGGCAACGATCACCAGCGCCGCCGACAGTGCCGGAAAGGTCTATACCTGCGATGTCACGGCGACCGGCGCAGGCGGTTCGACCACCGTGACCACGTTGTCGTTCGGCATCCAGACGAGCGTCATGGTTGCGCCCGCTGCCGCGCTGGCGACGTTTGCCTACGCCACGGCCTCGCCCGGTTGGACCAACACGGCGAATGCCGTTAACCCCGACGCGGCGGCGGCGACCTGCACGGTCACACTGGCGAACACGCCGAGCCACTATCTGTCGCTGTCTCTCGCCGCGACCGCGATACCGGCAGACGCCCGCATCGACGGGGTGAGGATCACGCTGGATGCTTCCGCCAGCAGCGGTATGCGCGTGGCGCGCATGTATCTGACCGACGCGGTGGGCAATCAGCCTAGCGGCACGCCGGTGCTGAACGACTCGGTTGTGATCGACGTTGGGACCACGACTACGGTGTGGGGCGGGCCGACCGAGGATTTCGGCCTGAGCCTGACGCCGCAGGGCTTCAACGCCGGGGCGGTCGGCCTTGCCGTGTCCTTCAAGATTTCGGTCAACAGCACGCGGACCATCAGCGTGCGCGGTGTGGCGGTCGAAGTCTTCTGGACGCCAAAAATGGGCAACGCGACCATGCCGCAGGTTTCGACCGCGACGGCCATGCTGCGCAACAGCCAGACCGGCAACACCAGTCGCCTACACCGCATCTTCTTCCCCGGCGAGACGCGCACGCCTGCCGCCGTCCTGTTCATGTCGAACGACTTTTCAACCACGCAGTTCGTCAACGGCAGCATCAGCGGAGTGGCCAAGAAAACGTCGGTGCTGGCGAAGTTCTTTGGGGCGGCAACGCCGACCCGGCAAGCGTCGATCGAGCGCATCCTGAACACAATCGACTGGACCGCCGGGTCGGGCACGTCCTTCGCCGCGTCAATTCACCTTGACCGGGCGATCCCCGCCGACATGGCCGGTGCGGGAACGACCAACAACTACACGTTCGGAAACTCGGGAACGCAGCGGTTCAAGGTCGAGGCTTGGGGGCCGGGCTACGTCGATGTGCTGGGCACCGTCGCGGAGGGCAACACGGACCTCGTTGTGCATTTCCAGGCGTTCTTTGGGGTGCAGGCGCATCTGGAAGTGCGCGAGGGTTTCAACAAGGACGGCTCCGAAAACAGCCGCACCGTCACCACCGGGTTTGAACCGCAGGTGCTGCTTGGCATCGGGCAAGACCTTCAGGAGACAGCCGCGCACGGGGCCTACTGGTTCGTCAACCTGGGCTTCGCGCTGCGCGTTGGGTCGGTCTGGTCGCAATGGACGGTCAACCACACGATTGCCACGCGCTACTACGACACCGCGCTTCTCGGCAATGGCTCGCCGTTCCCGAACACATGGCAGACCCTCGCGCTGTCCACGGCAAGCCTCTGCTACAACATCAACACCAACGATCCGCAGGTTGAAAGCGTCCCCGCCGCAAACCTGCCCTATGGCCTGACCTATCGGCACGGCGTCACTGGTTCCAGCGCGACCGGCTATACCTATGCTCCGAACGATGGAGTGCCGTTCCGGTCGCAGAGCGAGGATGCCTACATCACGCTGGCGCTTGCGGGCCTGAACAACGTCGCCGCAGGATTCACAACCGCGCCAGCGGCGACCGGGCGCGCGGTCCTGCCCGTGGGCTTCCGCACGCAGGCGGCGCTGCTTTTCAACACGCTCGGGACCAGCGTTGACCGCTTCAACGACGCCGCCGAGGTTGCAGACGGAAGTTCGTTGACGATGATCGGGGCGACCCATGCCTTCACGCAGGGGGTGCATGTGCCGGGCAACAGCCTGCCGCCGATGGCATCGTCCAGCTTCCTGCATCGCGGGCTGATGGTCCGCTCGGGCACCGATGCGGCCCCTGTGGATCGCATCGTCGCCACGCTGGAGCAGCACGCGGCCAATGGCCCCGTGTTCAACTACAGCACGGCCGACGCAACGCCGCGTCAGCTTATGTATCTGGCCTTCGGGTAAGGGCGGAATCGCCCGGCATCTGCGCCCGGTGTCCCACGGCTGAAATCGTGGGACACCTCTGCCCTGATTCTGCTGGCTGAATAGGTTAGGTCGAGTAGGCCCGGAGGGCTTGCCAAAAGCGCCGAAAAATCCCTTTTGAAATCGGGCAATGGGTGTCCCACGACAGGCCTTGATCCGGTTCAATGAAATCAACGCCCTACAGGAAGGGTGTCCCACGCTCACCAGTCCATCCCGCCCATCGACCTGACCGCCTCGGCCGCCAGTTTCGTGCGATCGACACCGGCGGTATATACCTCGCTCGTCTTGGCTTGGGTGTGGCCCAGCACCGACATGATCTGGTATTGGCTTGCGCCGTTCGCGGCCATCCACTCGCTTGCCGCCTTGCGGATGCCGTGCGGGCTGCGGTCCGTCAGGCCCGCCTCGATCACCCAGCCTCGGAACTTGTTGCCGAAGGCCGCCGGGCTGGCAAAGGGCTTGCCGTAGGCGGTCAGCAGATAGGTCGGGCCGCGCATCGGGCGGGCTTCCAGGGCGCGCGCCAGCGGCGGCAGGATCGGCACGGTCACGGGGGCGGAACCGCGCTTGGCGGGCTGAAAGTGCAGGCTGGCGATCCCGTCGCGCGTCACCTCGTTGTGTGGCCCCAGGAGGGGTGCATCACCGATCCGGCAGGCGGTGAAGGCGAACAGCGACAGGGCGACGTGGGCCATTGTGCCCAAAGGGTGCTTTTCGCGGAACTGCGCCAGGTTCTCGACACTCCATGCCGTCGCCCCGGTGCCCCGGTTGATGCGGCCGATTCCGGCGGCCGGGTTCTCGGTGACATGCCCGTGGTCGATGGCCCAGGCGTAGAGCGCCCGGATCGCCTTGACCATGTTGTCGGCGGCGCCGGGGGTCGCGGTCATCTTGTCGCGGATCTTGATGACGGCCGACCGGGGCATCGCCGCGTGCTTGGCCCCGTATTCGGCGCGCAGGCGGGCGTAGAAGGCGGCGCGCTGGTGCAGGGTGCCGGGATGCAGCAGCCCGGCCTTGACGCGCGCCTGCATGGCTTCCTCGAAGGCATGGGTCAGCCACGCGACGGACATAGGGATCGCGGCATCAGCGGGGCTGGCCGCAGGTTCCAGCTTCACGCCAGCACGGGCCGCCCGGTAGTGTTCCATGAACAGGGGATGATCTGGGCCGACCGACAGCGCGATCCGCTGCCACTTCCGCCCCTCGACGCGGACGCGCCAGCGGTGGCTACCTGACGGCAGGCGTTCGCACAAAAGGCCGGGTAGGTTTATCTGCATCGTCCCACGACTCGGGCTGCCTCGACGCAGCAGGCTGCGCCGTGCCGGGGTCCGGTGGCAAGATGCAGATGGTGCCGTCGGGCCGCACCTCGACCCTGCCGATCGGCAGACCGCCGTCCAGCGTGCCCTTCACGGCGCGGCGGATTTGGGCCTCTGTCGGCGCGCGGGTCATTCGTAATCGTCCAGCATGGGGCCTTGCGCCAGTTCGTCCATTGCCTCAATGATCGCGTTGTTCGCGGTGGTGACAATCTCTTGCCGAAGCTGCGCGATCATCTTGCGGCGCTTCAAGGCCGGGTGTTCCGCGACCGGCACGAGGCCATCATGAACGGCGACCTGGCGTTCCAGTTCTTCCCACAGCGCATCGCAGGCCGCGCCGTGTTCCTCGGCTGCCTTGCGCACGTCCTGCCGCCACAGGTGGCGATCATCGCGGGCACGGAAGGCGGCGCGGG
>JACCDR012647749.1_pt1 | contig 15961 bp, 16 predicted proteins | sample 7446431 | NCBI WGS metagenome assembly JACCDR01 (sample SAMN15323443, study PRJNA562643) | freshwater metagenome | isolation source: river surface water | place: USA:Blue River Watershed | collected 2017-08-17 | reverse complement strand
CTCCGGTCGATTTTTCAATGAATTTTTACGGCACAGCAATATTACGAGGAACATATTAAAACATGAATAAAAAATACATAACAAAACAAGATGGGGCAGCAATGATGACACTGGTCCTCTTCTTCTTGTCTGTTTCAATTGTAATATTGGTAGGAATCACAACACCTATAGCAAATCAAATTAGGAATGCCGCTGATTACCTCCAGTCAAAACAGGGTTATGTAGCTGCAGATACATTGAATGAAGAAGCGTTATATAGATTGAATAGTGGAAGAACACTCCCTGCACAAATCGTCCTGTCTTTTTCTGGAGCCACCTCAACAGCTGCAATCACAGACGTAAATGGTGCCAAACAGGTTATAGCAGAAGGAGATGCCGGAGCTTTCTCAAGAGTGTCAAAAAGTATATTTTCACAAGGGCAAGGGGTCTCAATTAACTATGGTCTACAAGTTGGAAACGGTGGAGTGACTATGAGCGGAAGCTCAAGTATTGTTGGAAATGTGTACTCAAACGGAAACATTACGGCAACGGGGTTATGTAGTATTACTGGGTCTGCAGTTGCTGCAGTTGCAACTGTTCCTACAGCAGATCAGCAAAACCACACATCTGGATCTCCTGCAGTGAGCACTACATTTGGTACCGCAAATGCAAGTCAGGATTTTGCACAGAGCTTTGTCGTATCTACTTCAACTGCTGTTGCCGAGGTGTCACTATATATTCGAAAAAACGGATCACCAGCAAATACTACCGTAAAGATTATGAATAATAATAGCGGTGCACCAGGATCTACCGTGCTTGCAAGTGGTACATTAAGTGCCGCATCTGTTTCTACAAGCTTTGGTTGGGTTGATGTTGCATTCGCTACAAACCCTTCGCTTTCACCGGGTACAACTTATTGGCTCGTTATAGATAATGGTGCAAACTCAACTTCAAACTACTACATAATGGGTACTACAAATACAAACTCATACACAAGTGGGCTGCAAAGACTTGGAAGAGTTGGAAGCACCTGGACTACAGCCAATGCAAACTATGATGCATTCTTTAAATTATACGTAGGTGGTGTAAGTGTAATTAGCGGGGTTTCTGTTGGTGGGTCAGGTGGTGATGTGCGTGCGTTTACTGTTAATAACACAACTGCATCTGGTGTCATTTATTGTCAGGCGGGGACTGGTAATAACAAGTCATGTAATACAACACAGTCTACCCCATCTCCTTTGTCTTTCCCTGTATCAGATTCAAATATTCAAGCTTGGAAAACAGAGGCAACAGACCTTGGTGTTCGGAATAGTTCCTTGACTATAGGTGGATCTACAGCCACCACATCTGCAGGTATGAAGATTGTTGGTGACTTAACCGTGACAAATAGTGGACAACTTACGCTTACAGGACCACTATACGTTACAGGAAATCTAACAGTGAGTGGGTCTGGCAAACTAAAGCTCGCAACAGCATATGGAGCTTCGTCTGAGTTTATAATTGTAGATGGAAAGATTGATCTGGGTGCTTCTGGTGCAGTCCAGGGCAGCGGCTCATCTGGTAGTTATGTGCTTATGGTAACCACGAGCCAATGTGGGGGACTTGCGACGTGTGCTAATCCGGCTGTTTTGGTGAGTGGTTCTGCTGGTGCTGTTGTTCTTGTTGCTCCATACGGAAGGGTTGAGTTTACAGGATCTGCAGGTGCAAGGGCTGTAATATCACATGGTATGACACTAAGTGGATCTACTTCCTTAAACTACGAGTCAGGTCTTGCAGACATAGATTTCTCAAGTGGACCATCTGGTTCTTGGACCGTTGATTCTTGGAGAGAGATTGTGCAGTAACTGGAATTCATTTCCACATTTTTGCAAGAGTTATGTTTTTTTGTATTTGGTATAATCAACACATGAAAAAACTAAAACCATTAATTGTTGGAAATTGGAAGACTAATCCTGGAAGCCTGAAAGATGCAAAAAATATATTTTCAGGTATTAAGAAAGCAGCGAGTGTGTACAAAGGATTGGATATTGTGGTTTGTCCTCCATATCCTTTTGTTTCAATACTTGCACAGTCAGTTGGTACAGGAAAAAAGAATATTTCTGTTGGGTCACAGGATGTATCACAATATGAAACAGGTCTTTCAAGGACAGGTGAGGTCTCTGCGGATATGATTGCCAGTGTCGGAGCAAGATATGCAATAGTGGGTCATTCGGAACGAAGAGCGATGGGTGAAAATGCAGAAACCTTAAAGGTTAAGTTACAGCAGGTGCTTAAGACAAACATGTCTGTCATTCTTTGCGTCGGTGAAAAAGAAAGAGATACTGAAGGTGGTTATTTTGAGGTTGTTAAGGCTCAGCTTAAAGAAGTGTTGTCGGGAGTAAATAGGTCAGATTTTCATAAAATAATAATCGCATACGAACCAGTGTGGGCAATCGGAAGGAAAGATAATGTTGCACTAACGGGATATGATTTACATCAGATGGTTGTGTATATACGTAAATACCTAAAAGAATCTTGGGGAGACACGATTGCTTCAATGATGAAGATCCTATATGGAGGGTCAGTTAATTCTTCAAATACTGAAGATATTGTAATTAACGGTGAGGTTGATGGTCTTTTGGTAGGGCGTTCAAGTTGGACAACAGAAGCCTTTAGAGATGTGTTTGCGTCTGTGAATTCATGCATGACTACACATAGTATAAAAGACTTGAAAAAAACATTAAAAAAAGCTCAAGCGCAAAAAAAGAACAAGAGATAATATGAATATACTTTCAATCGCATCAGCTGAAAAAGAGCAGCTTCAGGGAAAAACTGTACTTGTACGAGTCGATTTTAATGTGCAGATATATCAAGGAAATATTCTTGATGATTTACGAATAAGAAAGACACTTCCAACAATTACATATCTAAGGGAACAGGGAGCGCGGATCGTATTGGTGTCTCATAATGAGAGCAAGGATGGTACTGGATTGGAACCTGTGTGTAATTATATTAATAATACGTATCAAAAAGAATGCGGAGAAGTTAAATTTGTTAGAGATTTTATGGCCCCAGACACTAAGGCTTTTGTGCAAAATCTTAAAGATGGAGAAGTTGTTCTTTTTGAGAACTTGAGAATAAATCCTGGTGAAAAAGCAAATGATATTGAGTTCGCAAAACACCTTGCGAATATGGCTGATGTATATGTGAATGATGCCTTTGCTGTCTCACATAGAGAACACGCGTCAGTCGTTGGTGTCCCATCATTTTTTGTTGGAAAGAGGTTTGCCGGACTACAATTACTCAATGAGGTGGAACATCTTGCAAAAGCATGTTCTCCGGAGCATCCATTTGTTTTCATTCTCGGTGGAGCGAAGTTTGAAACCAAACTTCCATTAATACAAAAGTTTTCTGATAAAGCAGATGTTATTTTTCTTGGAGGAGCACTACTTAATGATGTTCTTAAAGCAAAGGGGTACCCAATTGGAAAATCACTCGTGTCTTCTGGTGAATTTGACATATCAGGCGTTGTCTCAAACAAAAAAGTTATTATCCCTTCAGATGTTGTGGTTGAAAGAAATGGTACCCAAGCAACAGTATTAATTAGTGATGTGTTAACTGATGATTTAATTATGGATGTAGGACCTTCTTTTACCGCAATGCTTAAAGATCATATTCAAAACTCAAAGTTTGTACTTTGGAATGGACCAATGGGTAATTATGAGAAAGGATATAAAAAACAAACCATAGGTATGGCGAAAGTTATATTTGATTCTGGAGTCTCTGCAGCACTCGGAGGAGGCGATACCACAGCGGCAATAAAGGAGTTAGGGTACGAAGAAAAAGAGGTTGAAAATATTTTTATTTCAACAGGGGGAGGGGCCATGCTTGAATTTCTTCAGTATGAAACTCTACCTGGCATCAAGGCTCTTGAGTAGTTAGCACGTCCTACCCTTTTAAGGTGTCTCTGATTTTATCAGCAACATCTTTTGTTTCTTCCTCGTCAATATATGATTTGTGTGGCCAGTGTACAAGCCCATCTTCGTTCTCGCGTGGAATAATGTGCACGTGTGCATGAAAGACAAGTTGCCCAGCTGCACTCTCGTTGTTCATAATTATGTTCACACCATCGGCGCTCACAGCGCTTTTAACACCGATTGCAATCTTTTGTGTTACAAGCATGATTCTGCACCAGAGCTCCGCTGGAACCGAGTATATGTTCTCAAAATGATCTTTCGGTATTACAAGGGTGTGACCTTTGTTTACAGGTCTGATATCAAGGAACGCCAGCACATTGTCGTCCTCGTATACTTTAACTGCAGGTATTTCTTGGTTAATTATCTTACAAAATACGCAGTTTGCGTCGTGGTTTGAATAGTCCATATATTAAAGTATTGTACAGATTTTTACCCCACAGTCTATGTGTTACACTAAAAACTCGTATGGCTACCTATAAATTAAAGGAAACAGAAGGTGAGACACTTGGAGACAGGTTGCTGTACAACAGGGGTATTAAGGATTCTTCTGAGAGACAGGTGTTTTTGAATCCACAGTATACAACTGGTACACATGACCCGTATCTCCTTAAGGACATGTCTAAGGTTGTGGAAAGAATTAAAAAAGCGGTGAGTGAGAATGAAAGGGTTTGTATTTATAGTGATTTTGATGCAGATGGTATTCCTGGCGCTGTGGTTCTTCATGATTTTTTTAAAAAAATACAATTTACTAATTTTGAGAATTATATACCCCATAGGCATAGGGAGGGATTCGGTATACATATTGCAGCGCTTGATGAAATAGCTCTGGGTGGAGCTACACTTGTGATATCAATTGATTGTGGAATTGCTGACATTGAATCTGCAAAAAGAGCAAAACAACTTGGGATTGATTTAATTATTACGGATCACCATACACCAGGTGATACTCTTCCGGATGCATTTGCAATTATCAACCCAAAACAACCTGAATGTCAGTATCCAGAGAAAATGCTTTGTGGTGCCGGGGTAATCTATAAAGTTGTACAGGCTCTTGTGAAGGAGTTTAATTTAAAAGAAGGTACTGAGAAATGGTGGCTCGATATGGTTGGTATTGCAACACTATCTGATATGGTTCCTTTGTTGGGTGAAAATAGGATCTTTGCACATTTTGGACTAGTTGTACTCAGAAAAACCAAGAGAGTTGGGTTGCAAAAACTTTTTAAGGCACTGAAGATTAATCCGATGCACCTCGCAGAAGAAGATATAACATTCATGGTCACCCCAAGGATTAATGCAGCATCTCGAATGGCTGACCCAAAGGATGCGTTTGTTTTGCTTTCTACAGAATCAGAAGTGGTGGCAGATGAGATGGTTAAACATCTGAATGCAGTAAATGATGACAGAAAGGTACAAGTTGCACTATTGGTTAAGCAGATACATAAGCAAATCGAAGAACGTAAACTGTATGAAAAAGAAATTATTGTTCTGGGTAATCCCGACTGGAAGCCACCTGTACTTGGGCTTGTTGCAACAAACATTGTAAGAGATTATGGCAAACCAGTTTTTCTTTGGGGTCGCGGGGAGGAGGATGTAATAAAAGGTTCTTGTAGAGGTCCAGAGGGGTGTGACGTTGTAGCAATTATGAGATCTGTCCCTAATCCAGAAAAATTATTCATCAACATGGGTGGACACAGTGCGTCTGGTGGGTTCTCACTAATAAAGGACGGTGTACATACTTTTGAAGAAAAACTACTTAGTGCTTTTAAAAAAGAGAAGGATACTCCGGAAGATTGGGTTGTATATATAGACTCTTACCTTGAGCCAAAAGAAGTTACCGCATCAACGTGGAATCACATGGTAAGACTTGCACCCTTTGGTGAAGCAAATCAAAAGCCTTTATTTTTATTACCAAAGGTTTCCGTAGCTGCTGTTAAGTTCTTTGGAAAGAACAAAGAACATGTTGAGATAAGTGTCTCATCTGGTGGTTCGGTTGCAAAAGCAATCAAGTTTTTTGCTGCTGAAGATAAAAGATTAATCAGCCAGCTTGAGGTGGGAGCAGTTATACATGTTGTGGCGCATATGGAAAAGTCTATGTTTAAAAACTACCCAGAGTATCGAATCCGTATTGTTGATGTGTTATAGTTTAGCTATGACAAAACTAGAGATAACGGAAAATCAGATAGTAATATTTACAGATGGATCATCAAGGGGTAATCCTGGTCCGGGTGGGTATGGAACTGTTGTTGTATACACAAACGGCAAGGGTGAAGTGTGTATTGATGAATTAGGGGGTAGAGAAGATGAAACAACTAATAATAGAATGGAGCTAAAAGCAGTTATTGAGGGTTTGAAATACTTTATCGGATACTATGATAATTTACCTCAGTATACATTTACGGTATATCTTGACTCTGCATACGTGCAAAATGGACTAACAAAATGGGTTCCTTCTTGGAAAAAGAAAGGGTGGAAGACTGGCACAAATGAAGAAGTCAAGAACCAGGATCTGTGGATTGAACTGAGTGAAATTACGGACGATTTGTCTGTAAAATTAATTAGGCTACCTGGACACGCAGGCGTATGTGGAAATGAGAGATGTGATGAGATTGCTACAGCATATGCTGACAACAGACCTGTTCCTCTCTATAAAGGGAAGATCCTTGAGTATTCTCTCGCAGAAAAAATTTTAGATATATCTGTACAGCAGACACAGTTGGAGAAAAAGAAAAAAAGTGGAAGTAAGATAAAAGCATACTCATATGTAAGTCTAGTTGATGGAAAGATTAATATCGATAAGAATTGGAAAGATTGTGAGGATAGGGTAAAAGGTAAAAGTGGAGCTCGATTTAAAAAATCAGTTAGTCCTATTGATGAAGATTTGATTGTTAAGGAATTTTTAAAATAAAATTTAGAGTATAAAAGTGAGAATAACACCTGATGCAGAAAAAACATCAGGTGTTATTAATTATTTGTTTTGCTGTCTTGCTGATCACATTTCGCTATTTTAATTTTCCGGGTGAAGATACTACCCTGAAAAAATTTAAAGGCAAAAAAATTACAGTTTGTGGGTTTGTTGTTGGTGAACCGACAATTAAGATTTCAGGAACAAAGTTTGTGTTAAGGACAGGTGGAGAATCTTGCAAAGGGGATAGTTACATAGAAGTTAGAGTGAGAGAAGTGTTACAAAATATTTCACACAACCAGATGGTTAAGGTCGAAGGGAGGCTCAGTGTCCCAGAGAACATTGTCGATGAGGAAGGTAGGATTTTTGACTATGTTGGGTATTTAAGAAAAGATAAAATTTTTTATCAAATTAATCAGGCTCGGATTGTTGAGATGGGTGTAGAGAAGAAAAATATTCATAGAGCTTTGTTATCAATTAAAAAATCAATCATGGGTTCAATCGAGGAGAATTTACCGACCCCACATTCTCTTCTTGCTTCAGGTTTGATTATCTCAGGTAAAGGATCTATGAGTAAAGAGTTACAGACAGAGTTTCAGAGAGTGGGACTGATTCATATTGTGGTTCTTTCCGGATCAAATGTATCAATTATCGGAGAGGTAATTTTTAAAATATTTTCGTTTCTTCCAAATGTACTCGGTGCCCTTTTGGGATCTATAGGAGTAATATTTTTTTCTGTAATGGTTGGTGGAAGTGCCACGGTAATTCGATCTACTGTAATGTCTCTTATTGGAATATTTGCACGAGTCACTGGTAGGTCGAATTCGGCACTCGTATCGCTTACAGTTGCTGGTGCACTTATGTTAATTTGGAACCCATTACTTTTGATATATGACCCTTCTTTTCAACTGAGCTTCCTTGCATCTATTGGACTAATATTATACTCGCCACGAGTCGAGAGTGTGCTTAAAAAAATATTAATTTATTCAAAAGGACTTTTGTCTCTTACAAAAGATAAACAGAATCATTTTGAGAACATGGTAGTTGAGATTGTTTCATCATCACTGGGTACACAGGTAACGACACTACCGTTTATAATTAAAATGTCTGGTCTGGTATCAATTGTCTCTCTTCCGGTCAATATACTTCTTCTTCCACTCATCCCCTATACAATGCTCCTTGTGTTTATTACTGGTGTTACCGGTTTCATATCTTCATATCTTGTAATCATTCCCTCATATGTTTCATGGGCAATGCTTCATGTGATTTTAGAAACAGTTCACTACTTCTCATCCTTGAACTTTGCGGTATATGAATTCGGTCTTGTAGATTTAAAGATAATTTATGTTTTCTACATATTGCTTGCTCTAGAATATACTTGGTACATTAAAAACAAAAACAGGTTTCTCAAAAAGAAACCTGTTTAACAAAGAATTAATTGATTTTGCTATATGTTTCTCATTACTGTGAAACAGCCTCTCTGAAACGTTTCTCAACAACATCCCAGTTAAGGTTTTTGAAGAATGCATCGATATACTTCTTCTTCTCAGAGGGTACATAGTCCAACATGTATGAGTGTTCCCACATATCGAGTGCCAGTATTATATTGAGACCTGCGAGATGTCCGATATGCTGTTCCTCAATCCATGTTTGTACAAGTGAGTTTGTCTTTTTATCGAAATAAAGAATTGCCCAACCTACACCACGTGTCATTGCGAGAGAGTTGAAGGATGTGAACCATGCATCAAAAGTACCCCATGATTTTTCAAGAGCTGCCCGCAGCTCGACAAGAGAAGTTGTATCGTTTACTCCTCCTTCGAATTGAGAAAAATAAAGTTCATGGTTTCTCATTCCGTCATACTCAAATGCAAACCTTCTTTGCATCTCAGACATCGCGTATGAGTCAGTCTCTGGGTTCATTGATTTAATTTTTTCGATAATCAGGTTTGCGTGTTTTACATACCCTGCGTAAAGCTTAAGGTGTTCAGTTACAGACTTCTCAGAAATACCATCTAGGGTTGGTATATTAAATTTTTGTTCAATGAATGTCATACAGTTTTTAATTACGAATATACAAAAAGTATACCACACTGGCATGGGCCTACTTTTTGCTTCAAAAAGAGTTCTTAAGGTGGCACTGGGTTCTGCCATAATTGCATGTGCAATTTTGATAACAATACATTTTGACCTGAGACAAAGAAGTGAAAATCTTAAAATATATTTTTTTAACGTTGACCAAGGAGACTCGATTCTTGTAGTGGCACCGAATCAAAACTCAATACTCATCGATGGTGGACAAGCTAACAACAAAGCGCGAGATGCTCTGGGAAAAATTAAAACAGTGTACGACAATTCAATAGATGTTGTTCTTGGTACACACGGGGATGCGGATCACATCGGAGGCCTCACTCAGGTCCTCGATACGTACACACCTTCATTGTATATCGAGAGCGGGTACGAGAGTGACACCGACATGTATAAGATTCTAAAAAATAAAATTGACGATAAAAAAATTGAAAAAATAAATTTGTACAAGGATTCTAAAATTACTTTAGACAAAAAATCAAAAGTCACAATCTCGGTTCTCCATCCAAGTTTTGAGTTTGTCGAGAGTGTGCACGCAGGTTGTCTGCAAAAAAAGAAGAGAAATAAAAATTGTGATGCCTCATATGTAATTGATACTAATGACATGTCACTCGTGCTTTTGCTTGAGTATGGTAACCGGAAAGTTTTACTGACAGGAGATGCTTCCAAAGAGGTCGAGGAGTTTATTCTTAAAGAAAATAATCTTGATGCCGATATTTTGAAACTGGGACATCATGGTTCAAAAACATCGAGTAGTGAAATTTTTTTGCGGGAGGTTAACCCTCAATACTCAATTGTTTCTGCAGGTTCCAAAAACAGATATGGACATCCTCACCGTATAGTTATTGATACAATCAAAAATGAGACTCGCTCTAGAATAATGGAGACCAAAAATGTTCAGTCGTATATTATGTTTGAAATATCTGAGAGGGAGATTGTTGTAGTTGAAAAATAAAATGACCATCCTGCGATGGTCATTTTATTTCTACTTGTAATCTGGATTAAATAATCCTAGCTTTTTTTAGAGTCTTGAACGCACCGTTCTTTTGGATAGTCTTCAGTGCTTTAGTTGAAATAGTTACAGTAACTGTTTTCTTAAGCTCAGGAACGTAAATTCGTTTCTTCTGAAGGTTAGGGTACTTTCGAGTAGTTCCAGTTGGGTTAAACTGGGTTGCTCGAGTTCGGTTTGAATACCCGCCTGATGTTCGAGATCCTCTTTTTGTAATAGCGCAAACTTTTGCCATATGTGAGAGCATGCTATCATATTATTTGCATTTGGCAAATAGCACACATATATGACCGGAGGAATCTTTATGCTTTTAATACTCATATTCTCAGTGATTATCCATGAGGTGGCTCATGGGTTGGCAGCATTGCTCTTGGGTGACAAAACAGCCCAGTATCAGGGTAGATTGACCTTAAATCCAATACCCCATATAGATATTATGGGATCAATTATCGTGCCTTTTATGTGTTATTTGCTTCCTGGGGGGTTAATGTTCGGTTGGGCCAAGCCTGTACCGTATAATCCCTATAATTTGAGAAACGGAAGAATTGGTGAGGTTATGGTGGCTTTTGCTGGACCTTTATCAAATATATGTATTGCATTTCTTGCCTCTTTGGCCTTCAGGGGATTAGGTGGCGCTCTTCCAGAGGCCACGCTTGCCATCCTTGCATCAATAGTCATTACCAACTTGGTACTAGCTATATTTAACCTTGTTCCGCTGCCGCCATTGGATGGGTCAAAGATATTAATGGGGTTATTTCCTCAAATTTACGAGAAAATAAGGGTATTTTATGACACATACGGTCTTTTTCTGACATTTTTCTTTATATTCTTCCTTTGGAAGTATTTCACACCCGTTGTTATATTTGTATACAAATTGTTCTTGGGTATATAGCTTGCGATTTGGCTAAAAGTATAGTATTCTCACCACCAGTGCTTTTCGAAGCATTTTATTTTTAGTACTTATTGTGCGGAACACAAAAAGACTAGATTAATTAGTAAATTAACAATATACAGGCACATGCCTACACTTAATCAATTAGTTAAGAAAAATCGGTCAAAAACAAATCGAAAGAGTAAAGCGGTTGCGCTCACTCGAGGTTTCAACGTGCTTTTGAACCGACCTGTTTTCTACAACTCACCATTTAAGAAAGGCGTTTGTACTAAGGTGACAACAAAGACACCTAAGAAGCCTAACTCAGCGATTCGAAAGATTTGCCGAGTAAGACTTACAAACGGTCTTGAAGTTACAGCGTATATCCCTGGAGAAGGTCACAACCTACAAGAACACTCAGTAGTACTACTACGAGGTGGACGTGTAAAAGACGTAGGTCTCCGATATACAGTAGTACGAGGCGTTCTTGACTGTGCGGGAGTAGAAAAGAGACGAAAGCAACGATCTGCATATGGTACAAAGCGACCAAAAGCAGCTAAGTAATCAGAAGGTATCTCACTTAGACACCAAAGCAGAGTAAGCTATGCATAGACGCAAACGCTGAATACAATTCTGCGAATTATCAGAATATTTCCCATTAAATAACAAAACATGCGAAGAAAAGTAAAAAATCGAAATATCGCTAAAGCTGATTTGAAATACAACTCAGCTGAGGTTGGTAAGTTCATCAACTACTGTATGTGGAGTGGCAAAAAGAATACTGCGACACAAATCGTGTACAGAGCATTCGACGCGATTGCTGAGAAAGAAAAAACTGAGAATCCTATCGAAGTTTTCAACACAGCTCTCAAGAATACAGCCCCAGCAGTAGAAGTTAGATCACGAAGAGTTGGCGGTGCAAACTACCAGGTTCCTCGAGATGTGAGACCAGAACGACGACAGTATCTTTCAATGAAGTGGATCATTGACGCAGCGCGAGGTAAAAAGGGTCAACCTATGCACCTCAAGCTCGCGGACGAATTGATTGCGGCTTCAAAGAATGATGGTGAAGCGGTTCGAAAGAAGGAGAACACTCACAAGATGGCAGAGGCAAACAAAGCATTTGCACACTTCGCTTGGTAATCAAGCAAAAACAAAAGGCCCCGAAAGGGGCTTTTTTGTTTTACAGTATACTACTGAGTCTCATCTCAAGGTTGTCCTCTGTCTCAGTGTTCTCAATTTTGTAGTCTGCATGTGTAGACAATCTTACAATCTCTGTCTCTGTTGCGACTTGTTCATCAGATACAAATTTTTCAAAAGACGTCTTTGCCTCATCAACCTTTTCTCCTCTAAGTATTGTTCTTTTGTAGCGCAATTCCACCGGGGCTGTGACATACAAGATTACGTTGTTTTCAAAACTTCTAATCATATCTAAATCAGATTGCCATCGTATACTTTCGTATATTACTATGTCTGCCGTGCTTTGTTCTATTCTATTTTGAAGGGCATCACTCAAAGTTGTATTTCCATACTGTGCGTTCATTATTATCGCAAGGTATTGTAGGTTGTTTCTGGTATGAGGAATATTCCAAAGTGTAAGTGTCTCAGCAAGAAGTGTGGAAGTTTTAATACACTCAACGCTCAGGCCTCTGTTGGAAAATATTTTTTTAATCAGGTTAACACAAGTTCCTTTTCCACTCCCTTTTTCTCCAATGATTCCAATTATATTTTTCACTTAAACATCATAGCATTATGCACACCAAAAACCTCCTGCTCGACGGTCGAGCAGGAGGGGTTGAACTGATTGCAACTTGGGTTGGAAGTCTATGCAAATATTTTATGAGTGCGGTTTAGTCCTTCCCATGCTGCAACTGACATTCCCACTGTCATCCTTCCGACGAATTCGTCGACTTGATACCAGTGAGCAACCGACCAGATTGCCATTATGTGTCTCCACGAGCAATCCGATGGTTCCATTTGTTGACCGTACACTGCTTTGAATGCTTTTCGTTCGTTGGTCATTTTCTCAATCTCGGCCATTGCTTGATTGTAGTCAATCAATGGGTTTTGAATGAGTGAAATATCATATGGTCCATCGTCTGCTTTTAGAGTGTAGTCAACACTCATAAAGCCAGTCTCAGAATCATGTGACATAACGATTGCGCGAACGCGTAGGTCATTTTCAAGGTGCACAGTGTGTTTTGATTTGGCGAATGTGTTATCTATTGTATGTGTATGCATGTATCTCACCTCCTCTCCCACACATATTAATTGTATACCTTGAGTTGGCTCACACAACTGTGATGTACACCGTTGACTTAGTGCCCCACGGTTGTACCATTATATATGGAGGATGTGTACCAACTGTTCTAGAATCAATCGAATATGATCCGCTCTAGGATTATAGGAATGGGCAGTCACATTAATTTGTAACATGAAAATTGCATCACCTTGTTCTCGTCCCACTTTGGGGATTTCGCCGACGGCAGTGATACTTCCGTATGTTGTCATTGGCTGCCTCTTCTTTCTTGCTGTCAGTTTCATCTCAGCGCAAGAGGTTGTCAAACCTGCTGTCCCTGTTTCTCCACCGGAGAGATTTATACCAAAGAGGATTTCTGTGGAAACCACTGTCTTGGTTTTTATGACTGACGAAGGTGCTACCGTTCTGCGGAGGACCCTTGTCTCAGTGGCGCTTGTTCCCGAAGATGGTGTGCAAACTCCACCCTTCTTCTTTGGTGAAAAAACAGACTTTGAACCAATCCTCAAAATCTGTAAGCACTTTCTTGTCCGTGATGGTGCTGATGGAACAAGAATCGTTCAAGGGGTGAATGTGGAAGGGAAAGTTGTCTATGAAAGACTTCTAACCCCTCCTCGGCCACCAAAGGAAGAGAAACATGAAGAGGGTGGTTGTCCCGTGTATAACACATGAACACTTTCCTCTAGGTAGCGCACCCAACACTGGGTGCGCTTCTACATTAAATCCTCTGGAGTAGTTATTCTTTTCCAATACGTAGCCTCAAATGCTTTGATTTTCTGTGCATCAGATATTGAAACAAAAGTTTGAGGAAGTCCAAATTCTTTAGAGTTTGGTAGCTGTATCATTTCAATATCGAACACCTTTGGTGTAAGGAGGCAGGCACCGGTGTACATCTTGTTAATCGGATTGGTTCCATCTGGGTCTTCAACAATACTCTTTAAATATCCTGACTCATCAACAATGCACTTTCCTGCTGACATGTTCTCATCTTGATCCTGTAGAAGGACGCACCATTCGTTTGTACCCTTGTGGTGGTCAATCATTAACCCTAAGTCTTCAGGAGAGTATAGATCATCACCCATGAGTACAATAAATGGAGAGTCGCCAATTAGGCTCTTTGCCTGATGTAAAGCATGGGCTGTACCCAGGAGCTCAGTTTGCAAAGCATACGTTACGGGTACTTTTTTTCCGCTTTTAAGCTGGTGATTGTCACCTACGGATTCCTTAATTTTTTCACCCAAATGCCCTATAACAATGATAATTTCGTTAAAGGTATCCGGTAGCTCATCGATTTTGTGATGAATAAGGGTCTTATCTTTGTATTTTAAGATGGGTTTTGGGGTATGGTTTGATGAGTCACCCATTCTTTTGCCTTTTCCTCCTGCTAATATTACAAGTTTCATAGGTTTTGAGTATAACACCATAATTATTGAGCTGAACTGTGTATTTTACATATCACAATACATATATTCTGGCGTCAAAGTGTATTGTCAACAGCGTAAAATAATGCTATTTTATCCCCACGACGCAAGTCGGTGCTTTATTAATTTTTATTTATTTACACACCCTCAAAAAAGGGCTAAGAACATATGGAACAACGAGATTACCCATTAGAGAAAGTACGAAACTTCGGTATCATTGCGCACATTGATGCCGGAAAGACAACAACATCAGAGCGAATCCTTTACTACACTGGTATGTCACACAAGATCGGTGAGGTACACGAAGGTGAAGCTGTAACAGACTGGATGGAACAGGAAAAAGAGCGAGGTATTACAATTACTGCCGCCGCGATTACTTGTTTCTGGAACCCTACATACATGGGTACAGACCTATCAAAAAAGCACCGATTCAACATTATTGACACTCCTGGTCACGTAGACTTCACAGTAGAAGTAGAACGATCTCTTAAGGTACTCGACGGTGGAGTAGTGGTATTCGACGGTGTAGCCGGAGTAGAGCCACAGTCAGAAACTGTATGGAGACAGGCAGATAAGTACCAGGTTCCTCGAATTTGCTTCATCAACAAGCTTGACCGAACAGGTGCTTCTTTTGAACGATCATACAAATCTATTCTTGACAGACTTAACAAAAATGCAGTACGTGCACAGCTTCCAATTGGTTCAGAAGGTGATTTTGAAGGTGTAATTGACCTCCTTACAATGAAAGCCTTCAAGTTTGAAGGAGACATGGGAAGTAATGTAATTGCGTACGATATTCCAGCGAATATGCTCGATGAGGCAACAAAGCGACGAGCTGAGTTTGTAGAAAAGATTGTTGAATTTGATGACGAAATGATGAATCAGTACCTTGAAGGAAAGACTGATTTTGAGATTGATAAGCTCAAAGCAGCACTACGAAAGGGTGTTATTGCAAACAAGATCTACCCTGTATTTACAGGTTCTGCGCTTAAGAACAAAGGTACACAGCTCATCCTGGATGCTGTTGTTGACTACCTTCCATCTCCACTTGATATTCCACCAGTACAAGGAACTGATCCTGAATCTGGGGAAGTTATCACACGAGCTGCATCAGACACAGAGCCATTCGCTGCTCTTGCATTCAAATTGCAGACTGATCCATTCGTAGGTCAGCTTACATTCTTCCGAGTGTACTCAGGAACTATCGAAGCTGGTTCATATATCTACAACTCAACAACAGGTCAGAAGGAAAGACTTGGACGAATCGTACGACTTCAGGCTAACAAGCGAGAAGAAGTTAAGAAGGTGTTTGCTGGAGAAATTGCAGCTGCTGTAGGTTTGAAAGATGCAAAGACTTCACACACATTCTGTGATGAGGCAAAACCAATCATCCTTGACCCAATTAAGTTTGCTGAATCTGTAGTGTCACTCCGAATTGAGCCAAAAACAAAGGCTGATCAAGAGAAAATGGGTATGGCTCT
>JACCDR011172864.1_pt1 | contig 15961 bp, 32 predicted proteins | sample 7446431 | NCBI WGS metagenome assembly JACCDR01 (sample SAMN15323443, study PRJNA562643) | freshwater metagenome | isolation source: river surface water | place: USA:Blue River Watershed | collected 2017-08-17 | reverse complement strand
GGCATTTGAAATTCTCCTGCATCACCCGCGATAAGGCGTGTGTAGAGACTCGAGCGACTGCCCGGGGCCGGGCGTACGGCAAGATGCTGGAAAGCGGCCACGGAGACCGGGCGGTGCGGCGGCACCGCCCAGGTCAGATGCTTTCGTCTTAGCCCTTCCTAGGCGTCTCCTCTTGTCGTCGGAAGAGGGACGCCGGGATCTCCGCCAGCAAAAAGACCGGACCACCGTTGTAGTGCTGTTCGCAGACCGGGATCCACTTGGTCGCCTTGGTCCCCCCACCGTAGCTGAGGGTCACAGTGGCGAGGAGCTTGGCCTCGTTCGGGGTAGTGACGGTCTCGCTCTCTTGGCAGACCTTGCACATCGGAATAGCCGAAGAAGCCATGTCGTCACTTTCCCAACTTGGTCAGCTCGGCCAGGCGATCGGCCGGCGGCTTGAGACCGCCCACCATGGTGAAGACCCGCATCCCTGGCTTCTTGTTCTCGTAGATGCCGGTATGGAGAGTGAGCTGCTCGTTGCCCAGCGCCCTGGTGAGGGCATGGAAGGCGTAGTCGATGTTGCTCATCGGGATCGACTCGAGGACGTCCTTGTTGGCCACCACACAGGCAGCCGCCACACTGGCCTGAGAGAAGTCGAAGCCCTCTCCCAGGAGAGAACCCTTGAGGTTCTTCCTAACCGCCTCGGAGATGTCCGCCTCGCCCTCCCAAGCCTCGACGGTGGTCATGCCAAAGATGGTCAGGCCGGCGCGGAGCGTGCCCTTGAAATCGGCCTTGTCGAAGGTGACGTACTGGCTGTTCTTCTCGGCCAGCAGATTGAAGGTGTGGAGCACCATGGCGAAGCTCTGGTTGGCGACGTCCCAGAAGGTCGCCGCCGGCTGCTTCGGGAACATCGCCTCGATGCGGGCGTTGTCGACGACGATCAGCGTCTCGATCTCCTTGGCCTCAACCATAGCGAGGGCCTTGGTCAGAGCGCCGAGGGCGTTCTTCTGGACCCGATGTCCCTCCGACCGCTTGGGCAGGGTCAGGATGACGCCGATGTGCTTCTGCCTCGGCGCTTCGACGCCAGTGATCTTGGCGTACTCCCGGATAGCATCGATGATGACCGACCACGATCCAGTCCCAGAGCCACCACCGCCACCGATGCAGACGAAGGTCTGATCGACGTTGTCGCCCCAGCCTCGCTTGAGCAGATCAACGATGTCGTCGAACGAGGCCCTGGCCGCAGCCTCACCAGAGGCGGGATCCTTGCCGGCGCCGCCCTTGTCCTTACCGATGACCAGCTTGCTCTTGAGGGTCAGCGCATCGAGGTCTTGGTTGGTCGTGTTGACCGCACAGACCCGGCGATAGCCGAGCTTGTAGAAGGTCTCGGCGATGCGACCTCCACCCTGCCCTGCACCGATGAAGGCCATCTTGATGGCCGACTCGAAGGTGTCTTCCGCGTCGACCGACTTCTTGAGAGTAGCCACTGGCAGATCTGGCAGATCGATACCGCCGCTGCCGTCGTCCTCGACTGTATCAGGCGCCGCCTTGTGCTCAGCGGTATCCGCCTCCTTCTCCGCCTCGGTCTCGTCGTCCGGCCCCTCGTTCTCATTCGTCATGATCTAGCCTTTCGCCTTGGTGTGGACTGCGGCTCTTTCCCCTGCGCCCAAAGATCCAGCTTGAGCCGAGTGATGTGCTTGCACTCTTTGTCCTTCTTGGACTTGGTCGATTGCTTGTGGACCCAGTCGCCGCAGTTGCAAGAGAAGGCCTGCTGGTCAGGGTGAAACTTGATCGTGTACGTCTTCGAGCTGGTCTGGCTGGGGACTTTATAAACCGGAACACCCTTGGCCTGCATGTGGCGGCCGTTGTTTTCAGCGTAGCGCCGAAGCTTGGTATCCGACCTGTCATCCTTCTTGACGGCCTGGACAAACCCCGGAGAGATCAACTTCTTCCTGAAGGCTCGCCACTTGGCGGTCTCAGGGGTGACGAAATGGTGGTCGAGAAACCCTTGGTACTCCTCTGGCTTCTTGGGCTTCGGCATAGCGGTCTTGCTGAGCGCCCTGAAGAGCACCGAGTTCACAGCTTCACCGCCCCCGGCATCGGAGTTCCCCAGGTCCCGGGGAGGTTGAGCGTCTCGCGATCCGCCGGGTCGGCGTCGAACATGCAGCAGCAGGTCAGGCAGGTGAACCGAGGAAGGCCGATCTTGTTCTTCTGTCGGAAGTGGCCGATGGCCTGACAGAGCTCCTGGACCTTGCTGTACCTCTCTCGGTCCTCGTCCGAGAGAGCTTTCTTGAGCTCGCCGTATCGCTTGCCGAGCTCGTAGACCTCGATGAGGACGGCTTCGTCGGTGATGTCCCCATTGGTAGGCCTGGCGTCCCAGTTCTGAACAACGATGTTGTTCTCGGCACAGAAGAGCCCGTAGGCCTTCCGAGCATCGAGAAACTCTTGGACTGAGCTCATGCGTTGAAGAATGCCCGGAAGCGGTCTTCCAGGGAAGCTCCGGCCGAGATGTCCTTCATGATGCGGGCCAGCGGATAGATGAAGCGGGCCTTGAGACGGCGAGCTTCTTCTGACCCGTTGGCTTTCTCGAACGCCTTGTAGCGGGGGTCGACCGGCAATTACTTGCAGTAGACATCGGCGTTCTGCTGCAAGACATTGAAGTAGCGCGAAGTGAACTGGGCCAGGTCTCCGGTGGTGCCCAGGAACGGCAGCTGGCCGGTCAGGTAATCGGTCCGCACCATGCGCTGACAGTTGGGGCAGTTCGCCACCCCACTCATCATCGCCGAGCTCGGGATGGGGTGACCGCACCCGAACTTGTCCGACGGCTCCTTCTTGTCGAGGATGGCGGTCAGGAGCTTGGTCGCGGTGTCCTTGTGGATGACCCGGGCGTCGAGACAGAAGTACATGTTGCCGTCACCGCCGCCATGGAAGTACTGCCCGCTCTCGAAGATGGAGAAGAAGGCGTAGAACTCCTTCAGCGCTGAACGATCCTTGCCGAAGAAGATCTCGATCTTGTAGCCCGCCTTGGACTCGCCTACCGGCTTGACGATTCCGGTCTCGATAACCGAGTTGTCCTCGCGTAGATCGCTCATCACTTCACCTTGAAGTCACTGTCACCGCCGATGGTGTGGACTCCTTTGCCACCGCGGTGCTTGGGGATGTTGCGCATATGAGCCACCCCGGTCATCGGCATCTCCTCGACCTCAGCGGTCGACGATTCAGGCAGCTGGTCGCCCTTGATTACCCGGACGATGTACTCGGTGGCGGTCTGGAGATCAGTCGACTGGAGCGAGATGTTCCAGCCGAACACCATCTTCTTCTCGCCATTGACCTCCTTGAGGAAGTAGTGGCGACAGATGTGGGCCTGCCAGGCGTAGGGCTGGCGCTGCTGCGTCTCAGTCAGGAGCAAGAGCTTGCGCAGGAGCTCGGTCCAGCCTGCCTCTTGTCCCGGTGGAACCCGACACAGCACGCTGATGCGATCGTCCGACGGACCGTTGGATTGGACCGGCTCTGCCAGCCCGCTCAGGGTGATGGCCCGCGCCAATCTCTCGGCGTGGACCTTGCTGCTACTCATAGCTCTTGCCTCCGTCGACGACTCCCAGGCCTGGATGGCCAACCGGGTCGGTGTCTCGCAGATCTCCATTGCGGATCTGGTTGATGATCTCGTTGGTCCCCTCGATGGTCCGCTCGATGGCATGGATGGCCATCTCGAGCGATCCGACCACTGCCCGCGACCCCGACCACTCGTGCAAAAGAGGGCGCCGCTGGATAGGCAGCTCGTTCGACTCACGGACCCTCTGGCACAGGATGTCGTAGGCCCGGGTGAACGCGATGAGATCATGCCGAAGCTCATCGCGTTCACGGAGCAGGGTCGAGAGGCTGTAGCCCTGCTCGACCACGATCAGGCGATCCGCAGCTTGGGTCCGAAGACCCGCTGGAGCTCCGGCATCGGCATGTGGAAGCCGATGACCGCGTTGCCCATCCCCAGCTTGGCCGACAGCCCGTTGGCGCTGGTCAGCTGGATCTCATAGGTCAGCTGTGGCGGAGCCAGTGGCAGCTCCTGAACCACCTCCGCCGGATTCCACGCCGGGTGGAACAGGCTGTAGCACGGATGGCAGAGAACCTTCTGCGTCTCCTCACAGAACTCGACATCGTTCTTGCTGATGCCCTGACGACCGCACTTCTGACACCACGCCATAAAGGCCTCCCTTGTTGTGGCCAGCCCGGCCTATTGCTTCTCGACGGTGACTTGGTGTGCCACCAGCTTCTCGCCTCGGTGCAGTGGCTCGATCTCGAGGACCTTCCACCAGCGTGGCCGAGGAATGATCTTGCCGATCTCATCCGGCGTCACCATGGCGCCACGAAACAGCTTGATGTTGGGGGCGACGATGAAGCGTCCGAGCTCGTCCTCATGAGCAGCGAACGTCGCCAGCTTGGGGTTCTGGATCTGGGGGCAGAACAGCAGGATGGGAGGTCTGACGGTGATCTCGAGACGGGTCTCCTTCTTCTCCGCATTCTCATCGAGAATGGCATCGAGAGCCTCGATGAAGTCGGCAACCCCCTCATCCAGAACCGACGTCGTACCGACCAGGTCGACTGACTCCTTGTCGAGCGTGCCCCAGCGCTCGAACATCTTGAGGATGTTCTTCTCGATGATCCCAGACTCGAGGATCTTCTTGGTCAGCGGCTTCACGGTAGAGCTCCCTTCACCGAGAAGCGGATGTCCTCCGGCTCGGCATCGCGCTTGATCGAGCCGACCACCAGGAAGGTGTCGCTTGGAATCTCCGGCATTGGCACCACTGGGACACCAAAGCAACGCATCGACTTGTGTGATAGCCGAACCCCTAGCCAGTCCTGGAAAGAAAACTTGCTACCGACCAGGATGTGGCTGACTTCGAGACCCTCTTCCTCGACCGTAGAGAACATCGCCCACAGAGTCTTGAACGGATCTCCTTCGCGACTCAGCTCCTCCATCTTCTGCGCCCGAACAGCATCATGAAGCAGCAGAACAGGCGGAGCCTCACCCTCTGGGACCAGCTTGACGATGTCGATGGGCTGGCCAATGCGGCAGGTGAACTCCTGGGTGAGCGGGTTGTCGGACAGGATCTTCCTGAGGAAGCCGAGCAGAGCCTCGGCGCCCTTTCCGGTGAACGGGATCTGCTCCCGCACTCGAACCAGGTTCTCAGATCTGATCGACACGTCTCGCTTCCTCGGCCTCCTTGAGGCTTCCAAAGTACTGGAGGATGATGGCGGTCACCGTCGTGTTGTTCCTCCTGGCGTAGTCCTTGAGCCAGGTGTCGAGCTCGATTGGCACCCGCATGTTGAGCCTGACTTTGCCGTCGATGTGGATCTTCTTCTTCTTGACGTAGGGGTTCGCCACGGCGATGTCCTAGGGTGCTGTCGCTTCGTTGGTGGTCTCCCCGATACCGGGGAGCAGAGGAGGCATCTTCCCGCTCTCATACATCTGGTGGACCTGGGGAATGGCCCACTGGGCGACCGTCGAGCCATCGGACATGACGATGTGAGCGAGGAACTCTTCCTCGAACGTCGTGATGCCGGCTTCGACTGCCTCGAGCTTGGCCTTGATGACGAGCAAGAGAGCTCGCCAACGCTGCCGGATCTCCTGCTCGAAGGCCTGCTTGGCGGCATCCGCCGAATTGGAGTGGCGGACCCTGCCGGTCGGCGTACGGAAGAACTTCTTGTCCTTGGGGTCCGGCATCGGCAGGAAGAACTTCACCATCTTCCCCTTCATGGTGAAGCCGATGATGGCGGCGGCGTTGGACCAGCCGGAGATGAACTGCTCGGCGCCGTACTTCTTGATGACGGTCTCGATCTCCATCTTCGTCTTCTCAGACGAGACGGTGGTCTGTGATGCGTACTGCATGTTGCCTCCCTGCGAGGGTCCCCAGCCCGAGGACTTGTCCCGCTGCTCTACGAGAGTGCTCCGACCTGCACGCTCTCGTCGACCACCGCCAGGATGTCGTCGGCGGTGATCATGAAGACCTCGCAGCCATCCTCGTGACGCTCAAAGATGTGCGCCGAGGCATCCTTGAGGAAGCCGCGGAAGCAGACCCGCATGCCCGGCTCGAGGCCGAAGTTGAGGGTGTCGCAGACGGTGCCGCCAAGGCGGAGGACGACCCCAGTCGCCTCCGACATCTTCTCCATCCCCAGTAGACCGTCAGGCAGATGAAGCCCGCCCTTGGTCTGCTTGACCCGCGGATCGGTCTTGACGAGAGCCCAGTCACCTCGCGGCCTGACTCTCTTCCAATCGAGCTGACCAGACACATAGTCGCTCGATGGATCGATGACGCCCTCCACGACTAGGCCACCCGCCCCAGCTTCTGGAGCACACCGGACTTCACCCAATTCTGGGCCGGCTTCATGATGTTCTTGTCGTCGAGGAAGTAGACCGAGCCGTCGGCCGCCACGATGGCGATCTTGATCTGCTCGACCCCGTGACCGTCGCGCAGCTTGACCATCACGGTCTTGAGGTCGGCGACGCCGAGGACCTCACCGCCGCCCACCCCGCTTTCCACCTCGGGGGTTGCTCCCGTCTTCTTGCTGGCTGCTGCTTCCATCGCTGTTCTCCATTCGTGGTCCGAGGACCGGTGGGGCAAACGCGCCGAGATCGATGGGCGCTTGCAGGCCTGTGCCGCACCCGCACTTGCGGGCGATGAGCTTGTTGGTGATGTCGACTTGGTAAGAAACCGGCTGAGTACAGACCGGGCAGACGTGTTGACTGTCGCCGACCGGGGTCAGCATGTACGTCCCGCGCTTGCCCGGACCGATGATGGTGGCGAAGGCCTCGAGGATGAGGTCGAGCTTGTGCTCAACCCGAGCCAGGGCCTCAGACAGCGCTGCTTCGCCGGCCACGAGGAGCCTCCTTCTGCGTGACCTTGAAGACAGCGACGCCCTTGGTAGACGGCGCCAGGTGGAGAGTCTTGCCGTTGTCGAGCGTGATGGAGTGGAGGAACGAGCGATCCTTGGGTGAGCCAAGATCGATCTCGACGCCGGTGATGGTGGCGCCGGTCATGATCTTCCTGAGGTCCTTGGGCGAGCACTTCCTCTCCGCCGGCATCCCAGTCCCCATCGTCGCCTGGTAGAGCTCGACGGCGGTGAGCTGGGAGGTCGTGAAGATGGGCTTGATGTTGGTCGAGGCGGCAGCCCGTAGCGTGCTCTTGCAGACAGCCGAGTTGGGGCAGCGCAGCTTGCCCTTGAGCAGGTGCAGGTTGGGATCGATGGCCGGCACCGAGTAGGCTGCGAAGCACTTCCGGCAGGTGTAGATCCGGTTCATACCTGGTCGACTCCGTCTTCGTCAGTCACCTCGCCGTGACCATTCTGCGGCCGGAAGCCCCACGGCATGCTCTGCGTCTTGACCTCGTCCCTCTCCTCCGACTCCTCGCCTTCCTCGACCTCTTCGCCTTCAGACTGCTGGCCGTACATGTACTCGATGAGGCCCTGGATAGCCTCTTGGTTGACAGGGACCCGAAGCTCGCCGTTGTTGAAGACCAGGTAGTACTCGGACCCAGAAACGAGTCCGTTCGACGCGAACTGCTGTTCGGATCCGATGCCGGTGAGAATCATCTTCTTCATAGCTTCACCTTAGGTGGTGCGGGCGGGACGGGCATCGCCGGAGCTCGCGATCCGACCAGCTTGCGCAGCGAGGAGAGGATGAAACAGGGCTGCGCTTGGTTGGGGATGTAGGCGGTGCAGTCGACATTGCAGACCCGATCCTTGTCTAGAAAGCACGACGTCTGCGGTGCCGGACCCGGTCGAAGGCGTCGATGTCCACTGTCTTCCCCGACTGATGCATCGCTGTCTTCTTCGCCAGGTCTTGAGTACCGCGGGCTAGACGTGACGATATCTTCCTCTGGTTCGGGTCCTCCAAGGGGGTGACCGAGATCGGGCCGCGCCTGACTTCGCGCATCAGGTGCTCGCGCATGTCCTTGAAGTCGGTCGACTTGGATGCCTTGCTGAAGGGGAAGAACGACTCCTTCAGAGCATCGAAGGCTTCCAGCACCGGCTTGCTCTCGACCCCCTGCTGCGACATCAGTGCCTGGAGGGTTGCCCTCTGCTTCTGGAACTCGATGTCCTGTCGCATCTTCCAAAGCAGTACGAACACGATCTCCATTGGGGACCCGGGCTCGGGCACCCTCTTCGCCTTCTCGAACATGATGTTCGCCCGGGCCCATCCCAACGGAGTCTCTAAAAACCCTTGAAGTTGTCCACCACGAAGAGCTTCTCGAGCCTCCGCGAGAACCACACCCAGTTCACACTGAGGTCAGCCAGGACCGCCGACGGCAGCTTGGCGAGGACCTTGTACTTGGCCTTGAACAGCGTCTCGTCTGGGTCCTTGTCAGCGTTGAGGTGGCTGGGCAGCGGGTTACCATTCAGGGCGTAGAGCCCGAGAGTCAGCTGATAGACCGAGAACTTGTCCGAGATGTACTGGTCGGACCCGCGCTCGCCGGTCATCAGACGCTTGATGAACAGCATCTCGTCGCCGCCGACCGAGCGGAAGGTCGGCTCGAACTGCCGCGGCACGACCGGCACCCGCTGACGAACCTCACCACGAAGAATCAGGTCGTCGATCGACATCGGCTCGCAGCGAGCCTCGATGGCGTCCTTGCGCTTCTTGTTGTTGAGCGTGGTGTGGACCTTGTTGCCGTACTCGTCGAGCTCGAAGGTGTCATCGAGCGCATCAAGCTCCTCGAGGTCCTTCTTGAGAGCGGCATCGGTCTCTGCCGCGGTGTCCTTCTGCGCCTTGGCCAGCTGCTCGATGCCCTTGATGGTCTCAGGACGTAGCCCGCCTTCGGCGCGGGGCGGGTTGACGAACTCCGACTTGGGCTCCGCAGGAGTCGCTTCCTTCGATGCCTGGTGCGGGTCGAAACCAGGCTGGTTGCGGGCGTAGGCCGAACCGACTCCGGGGATGAACTTGCCCTGCTCGGCAAGATGCCGCTGCTGCTCGGGGGTGAGCAGCTTGGCTGCTGCGGTTGCGTTCTGCACTCCCACGCTGGGATCCGTCACCGACTGATCGAGGCGCGGAATGCTCGGCATCGGTGCTCCTCCAACCGGCACCCTAGCGCCCTTGGCGCGGGCGATGCGAGCGGCGTAGTCCTCTCGACTCTTGGCCGCATCATCGAACTCGGTGACGCCTTTGCGATTGTCCATTACTCGTCTCCGTAATCGAGACTCTTGCCTGGGTCGCGGAAGCCGTAACCCATCTCGCGGTGCGGCAGATCATCATCCGGGGCGGGGAGCCCGGGATTGGGCAGGAGACCGCGGTTCTCCGGCAGGCTGAAGTCGGGCTGACCCGCCATACCGCCAGACCAGACGTTGCCGCACTCGAGGCACTCTCTCCAGCTGGTCCATTGGTTCTGCCGCGCCTTGAAGTTGGCCTTGCTGCACACCGGACAGCAGATGGCCTGCGGTCCTTCCGATGCCGCGTTGGAGCTGCCGAACGGATCGACGCTAGGTGATTTCGCAGTCTTGTCTGCCATGGATCCTCCCGCGTCTGACCTTCCAGACGCACACAGTATGTCTACCGGCTGCCGCCGGTCAAGCAACTAGGAACGAGAAACGCCGCGCCGAGCGAAGACCCTGACTTGAACACCGGCCTCGATCTCTGGGCGAAGAACCGAGCGGACCACAACGTCCATCAACCCTTCTTCGAGACCACGATCGCAGCCGATGAAGATGTCGTAGATCGGATTCTCGGTGTCGGTCTCGGGGATGACTTTCACTCCAACGAACAGGATGCCGCTCTCCTTCGGCAAGGCGAGCAACCGTCTCTCGATGTCACGGGCGAGGTCGGCTTCGGAGGCCTTCACCAAGAAGAGCGTGCGCATTAGGAGAACATACTACCCGTCGGTCCCACCATCCAAACTCAAGAGAGTAACGATCCTTCTCTTCTCCAAGACAGCCCTATAAGATCCGGCGAAAGGGGGAGTCTATGGAGAGCATCCAAGCATTCTGGGCCACCTACGGGGCTTGGATCAGCGTGTTGCTGATCCCATCAGTCGTCACCGGCCTCAGCCTGTCACCCAAGACCAAGAAGTACGCCACTTGGCTTGGCGAGACGTGGGACAAGATCAAGCCGTTGATCGCTATGCTATCGGCCACCACCTACAAGAACCAGGTCGGCACCTTCAAGCTCCCCCTGACCAAGGGACCGGATCAGGTCATCGATCCAAAGCTGGCGGCAACCAAGCCGCTTGACCCGCCCGGCGGTCCCGGTTGCGCTGCCATCCTCTTCGTGGTGGCGATGTCGTCGATGACTCCCACCACCACCGGATGCGCCTGGCTCGGCTCGAGTACCGAGAAAGCCAAGGAGATCGTCGTTGACTGTACGGTCGAGGCGGTCAAGGCCAACGCTGCTCATCTTCTGCCGATCGTCATGGCCATCCTGACTGGCACTTCGCCCGACTGGAAGAAGATGCTCGAGATGTTCACCAGAGAGATGGGCACCGATGCGGTCGCCTGCGCTCTTCAGAACGCCGCCATCGAGCTCCAGGCCAAGGTGCCTCCGACCGGACCGGAGACCACGCCGGAGGGCAAGCTCACCTTGGCCGGCATGCAGCGGGCTCGCATGTTCATCAGCGAGAAGAAGTGGCAGTACAAGGAGAACCAGTAGCCTATGGGCCGCAAGGTCGAGATCGCCGGCGAGAAGCGTCACCTGGTGTGGATGAAAGACCGGCCCGACCCACGGGACCGGCTGCTGGAGGTCTCCAAGCTGAAGTCGATCCTCCTGCCCAAGCAGGTCGACCTCAGGAAGACCTGTCCGCGGGTCGAGAACCAAGGTGACCTAGGCAGCTGCACCGCCAACAGCTCGACCTCGGCGCTCGAGTTCCTCTACCGCAAGGCGAACAAGCCGCAGCCCGAGTTCTCCCGCCTGTTCCTCTACTACGCCACCCGGGTGTGGATCTCGCAGGAGGATCCCGAGTCGGACAACGGGGCGATGCTTCGGGACGTCATGAAGGCGATGGCGAAGTACGGCGTCTGCATCGAGGGGATGTGGCCGTACAAGAAGGAGAACTTCTTCGCCCAGCCTCCTATGCCGGCCAAGGGCGACGCATCGAACCACCAGATCACGTACTACTACCGCTGCCCCAACCTTCGATCGATCAAGGCCTGCTTGGCCGAAGGCTTCCCTCTGGTGTTCGGCTTCTCGGTGCCAGACAGTATCGACCGAGCTGAGTACACCGGCATCGTGCCCTATCCAACAGGCCACGAAGGCTTCATCGGCGGTCACGCCGTCATGGCCTGTGGCTACAGTGACAAGACCAAGATGCTCTTGTTCCAGAATTCATGGGGCGAGGGCTGGGGTGAGAAAGGCTTCGGCTACCTGCCCTACGCCTACGTCGAGAACTGGCTGGCCAACGACTTCTGGACGATCCGCCGCGCTGAGATGTGATGTGAGCCCGGTCTCCGGGTGGCGCTACCATAAGCGAGGCTTCTGCCCGGACTGTTCCGATGCAGATGCCTCGCTTTACGTACCGGTCATCGGCGGCCAGGAGATCGTCTTCGATGGCAAGCCGACTCTCTTCGGCCCCAACATCCCGCACTTCACACCGGTCTGTAAGGGCTGCAAAGAGAACTATTCACTCGACGTTCTCTGCAAGAAGCACCGTTACCCACTGAGAACCACCGACGCCCGCTGCAAGGTCTGCCCGAAATAAAAAGAGGGCGCCCCGGGGGTATAGAGACCGAAGTCTCTGGTAAGGGGCGGGGCGCCCTCAGCAGGGGTTTGTTTGCGCGGTCCGCGCTCCAGTACTCGGCCAGGTATCTTTTGGCCTCCAAGGTCTAGAGCTCTTACGGGTCTCTGGTCGGGCACTCTTGGCCCTAGGCAATGATTCCCTAGGCAAGAAGGTCGGGACTACTCCACCGGCTAGAAGCCAACAGAGCACCGCCCAGACCCACCATCCTGGGAAGAGCACAGATCCAGTCTACTCATGCTTGGTGAGAAAATGGAAGTGCGAGTGCTTTTTGTTTGCCGCCTGCCAGAAGACCATCATCGAAGCGTTCTTGCTCTCGTAGAGGTCTATCAAGCTGCGCATGCAGCTACGACACTGCTCGAGCTGGGATAACGGATCGGTCGCACGTGACATACGCGAGCGTCCGCTGGGTCCTGGCATCGAGTCTCCCACTGGGCTCCAGGTTCACCGAACGCTGGAACATCATCAAGGCTGTCTTCGACACTTTGCCGAACAGGCCGTCGATCTCGCCATGGTAGAGCTTGAGCTCGGTGAGGGCCTCCTGAGCCTGGGTCTCCGTGAGGGCCAGGACCTCGCCGTACTCTTCCAGGATCCTCGCCTCGACGTAGCCCGAGGTCGACTTGACCTTGGGCGAGATGGCGGTGCCGATCCCGAGGAAGTTGTAGTGCCACTCCTCCCAGTCTCGTAGGTGATCCCGCCGGTGGCAGAACCAACCCCGGGCCTCCATCCAGTCGTCGAGCGCCTTCTTGTCGACCTTCTTGAAGAGGTTCTTCGAGACAGCGGTCACGTCGATGTCGATGGCGAAGCCGTAGTTGTGGGCGCTGTAACCAGGAGCCAAGGCCCCTCGATTCTCGGCCACAGCTTGGAGAGAAGACTCCGGCGTCCTGAACATGTCCGACACCACCATGATGCCGAGCGGAAACGCTCGGTATGACTCGGCGGCGTCTGGATGCAGATAACGAGCCCTGGCTGGCATCTTACCGCCGTACTTCTTGATCCCGACGACCTCCGCATCCGCCATCTCGGAAAGAGTCAGAACGAACATGGTGGGTCTCCTAGGAGATGTAGGTAAGATGGCCTCTGGTGAAGCTGGTCCTTCAGCAGCTCATCGTTCGCGGCCCGGCTCGTCTGCCGTACCTGTCCCTCGAGGCAGCGGCATCGGTCAGGACCCTCGAACGCGATACCGGCGGCCTGGTCTACAACGACATGTGGCGCGACCCGATCGGCTGTCTGCTCGCCAAGCGGGTTCGACGCAGCAGCCTCTCTCCCGGATACACACCCCATTCGTACGGCCTCGCAATTGATCTAGACCTCAAGACTATCCTCGATGAGAAGAAGATCCACTATGAGGACCTGCTCTATCTCCTGAAGAAGCGGGGATGGTATTGCCATCGCCGGGACGGCCAAGCCGGTCACCAGGAGGCCGAGCACTTCAACTACCTCGGAGACACTGCCGAGAAGTACCTGCTCAAGACGACCATGGACCCGACGACCTGGCATCGACCGGGGGAAGAGAAGATCTACGAGAAGCACGGCAAGGACTTCCAGACCTCGCTCCCGGAAGTCCAGCGTCTGTTGGCTAAAGTCGGCCTCTACAACGGCCCCTTCACAGATACCCACGACCAGTACACCAGGGAGGCGATCCTAGCCTTCCAAAGGACTTGGGACCTGATCGACGACGGCACCGCCAATCCGTCCTTCTGCCGCGTCCTGTCTTACGTCGCCGCCACACTGGAATTGAAGCCGCCGGAGAAGTAAGGTGTCCTAAAAACTTCTCCCCCTAGCCGGGGATAAGACAAATGGACTGAACCACCTTACCTTGGGGGCTACGTGGAACAAGACAAACCGGAGCTGGCGCCGGTACTGAAGTGGGCAGGGGGGAAACGCTGGCTGGTTGGGCAGATCGAAGAGCTCTACGCCCCTCACCGAGGAGCTAGGCTTGTCGACCCGTTCGTAGGTGGCATGGCCATTCCTCTTGGCCTGCGGCCTGACCGCTGTCTGATCTCGGACGTCAACCCGCACCTCATGAACTTCTACCGCTGGCTCCAGCACGGGCTGGAGTGGAGCGAGAACTTCGGCATCGAGTTCGAGAACGACCGGATCGTCTACTACGAGAACCGGGCCAAGTTCAATGCGCTGTGCGAGGCTCGGGAGTACTGGACCATCGAAGGCGCCCTGCTGTTCTACTACCTCAACCGGACCGGCTTCAACGGGCTCTGTCGGTTCAATGCCAAGGGCACCTTCAACGTCCCGTTCGGCAAGTACAAGAGCATCGCGTACCGCAAGAACTTCCCCGAGTTCCCCTACGCGATGCGTGACTGGTTGCTGTTCTCAGGCGACTTTTCCTCTTTGCCCATCGAGCCGGGCGACTTCATCTACGCCGACCCGCCCTACGACGTCGAGTTCACCGCGTTCGCTCCGCGCGACTTCACCTGGGCCGACCAGGAGCGGCTGGCCCACTGGCTGGCCCGCCACTCCGGCCCGGTGGTCGCCTCCAACCAGGCCACCCCGCGCATCCTCGAGCTCTACCAAGGGCTCGGCTTCTCCCTGCGCCAGATCCCGGCGCCGCGGCTGATCTCGTGCAGCGGCGACCGCACCCCGGCCACCGAGATCCTGGCCACCAAGGGGCTGTGATGTTCTCCAAGCAAGACTTCTTCTGCTGTATCTGCGCCATGCCATTCAAGGGGAGGGCCGGCCCGCAATTCAACGGCATCGATGTCGGAGGCCTTGAAGAAGGCGTCTGTTCGACCGACTGCCTCAGAGAGAAGGGCTGGCGACGGACCCTCTCGATCATGGGGTCCGACTACCACCCCAAGAAAGAGACCGCCTGATGGGATTCAACACGATCGCCTTCCTGCTCAACGACATGATGGGCTACCTGGAGAAGAGCCCCAAGACGGTCGTCTATGCCCTCACCCATCCGAAGATGAGCCTGGACGACGAGAGGCAGTTCTGGCGCCGGTCAGTCGACAGCTACGCCGAGTCGGTCGGCGAAGAGCCGCTGCACCACCAGGCGCTCGAGATCCTGCCGACCTGGCACGCCGACGGTCACAAGTGGTTCTTCGCCGGCGGCAACATGATCCAGGAGATGAAGTTCCTTCGCTACGGCTCGACCAAGGACGGCAAGCTCACCGTCACCTTGGAGCTCACTCCCGACTGGTTCGACCACCCCAAGACAAGGAAGAAGAAGCGATGAAGCCCAACAGCACCGAGATCATCGTCGTCGTCGACCGTAGTGGATCGATGGAGAACATCGCCGCCGATATGCGGGGCGGCTTCAACACCTTCATCGAGGAGCAGAAGAAGGTCCCCGGCGAGTGCAAGCTCACCCTGGCCCGCTTCGACAACGAGTACGAGCTGGTCTTCGAGAAGAAGGACCTGAAGGACGTCCCTCCGCTCGAGCTCATCCCGCGCGGCGGTACCGCCCTCAACGACGCCGTCGGCCGGACCATCAACGCGGTAGGCGAGCGCCTGGCCAAGACGCCGGAGGACCAGCGGCCGTCCAAGGTCCTCTTCGTCATCATCACCGACGGCGAGGAGAACGCCTCGCAGGAGTTCAAGGACACCAACAAGGTGCTCAACCTGATCACCCACCAGCGCGAGAAGTACCAGAGGGAGTTCCTCTTCCTCGGCTCGACCCTCAACGCAGTCCAGGTCGCCCGCCACATGGGCATCCCGGCGCAGGCGGCGGTGATGTTCAACGCCCAGGCCGGCGCCAACGCCCGCGGTGTCATGCGCGGCATGTCGAGCTACGCCACCTCGCACCGAGCGGCTCCCGTCGGAGCTGCCATCGATCTGAACGCCCAGGAGGTCTACCAGACCTCGGTCAAGCTGGAGGAAGAGGAAGAGAGCAACAAGACTCCGTGAGATCCAACTTCGAGATCGAGATCCGACGGCCCACGAACCGCTTCTGGCGCTGGCTGGAAGCCTTGTTCCGCCCACGGCTCTACGACAGGGTGGAGGTCATCATCTATCAGCGCAGCCGCGGCCAGCTGACGGAGGCCTTCACCATTCACTGCTATGCCGCCAAGGACGGAACTCTCACCACCACCGTGAACACCGGAGAGCTTACCCGTCACAAGAAGGTCACAAACCGATGAATTACCAGGAGATGTTGAACAGAATCATCGACGAAGGAAAGGAAGCCGCCTGCCAGAGCTACGCGAACAAGCCAGACCGGCAGCACATGCTGGTCGGCTCTCTCGCCGGCTTTGAGGCCTGTCGAGACACGAGCCCGCCCCAGCTCAAGCTCTTGCTCTCTCGCGCCAAGCGAG
>JACCDR010259217.1_pt1 | contig 15964 bp, 11 predicted proteins | sample 7446431 | NCBI WGS metagenome assembly JACCDR01 (sample SAMN15323443, study PRJNA562643) | freshwater metagenome | isolation source: river surface water | place: USA:Blue River Watershed | collected 2017-08-17 | reverse complement strand
CCATATCAAATAATAAACAACTATAAAGTAGCTCATAAATATGTAATATTAAGATTTCTTTTTATTGATTTATGGATAATAAAATTTATAGGATTTTTAAAATTAATAACTAATGATATTGTTAAAAAAAAAGTTCGAATAATATGGTCTGATATAAAGTTCATAAAAGAATTTACATACAATGAAGATGAGATAAAATACTTAGGTACAAATAAAAAATATGATATTTACAAAAAAATACTAAAATTAACAGAAAAAAAATATTACCCTTATTATCCCGAAATTTATTTTAAAACTAATGACAAATATAGAACTTTGCAATAATCACTATTTCGGTTAACCATTTAACAAGTCAGGGGTAATACATTACCCTTAAGTAATTTCTTACTTGTTAAAATTTTCAATTAATCATTGAAAATAAGTTAACTTTTAAATAGTTTTAATTTGGTATTAAACTTTAAAAGGTTAATAGAATAATATTTTTTTATTAATTTGTTATTTTGTTATTTGATTATTTTGTTATTTTGTTATTTTGTTATTTTGTTATTTGATTAATTTACAGCATCAGCCCATGATTTGCTTTTTAAGGATGTAGCTTGGCAAGTAGCTTGATGGCTTGTAACTTGGTTTGTTTCATTCTGATTTTCATCTTGTTGCTGATTTTCATCTTGATTAGTTTCATCTTGATTTGTTTCAAGTTGACTTGTTTCATCTTGATGCGTTTCATCTTGATGCGTTTCACTTGCTTGTTGAGTTTGATCAAGTTTTCTTGCGACAGATCTGACTTTCTTATTTGAAACAGCAGGAGTTTGAGTAGTAACGTTCAATACTCTCTGAGTTAGAGGTAAATATTTACATGCCTTATATGAAGAAGTTGTAGAATCCCACAACAAATAAACTTTATTATGCAAATTAAAATATTTAACAATATATTTACTTTCAGTCCACAGAATAAGTGCATTAATTCTATTCTGAGAATCACATAGATATTTCATAAAATTAACAGGATTAGAGAAATAAAGAGACTTTAAAAGATAACGTTGAGCTCTTTCATTTTCATTAAATGGTTGAGCTTCATTAAGCATTCTTTCGAAATCATTCAAAGTGTTTTCATTAACGGTTTTATATACGACCAAGTCCAATTGGTTGATAGCTTTAAATAAATCATAAACTCTCTTGGAGATACTCATTATGATCAAATTTTGAAATGGGAGTTATTATTGTTATTATATAAATGTTATTTTTTATATTTAAATCAAATTAATTTTCAATTGAGTAATCATTAGATAAATAAAGTAATATGGAATCCTTGATTTGTTAAAATGTATTTTGTCTAAAATAAATTTTGTTAAAATAAATTTTGTTAAAATAAATTTTGGTTAAATGTATTTTTCATTTTAAGCCTATTTTTGGATAAAATAGGATATATAGGATTTTCTTTGTAACAATTTAATAATTTATCTTTGTATTTATCATGATATTTTTGAATTTCAGGATTATTAGCAATTTCAAAGTTATTATTAACATTAATTTTTCTGAAAAGTTCTACAGCTTTTATATCTCCATTTATTTTGTTTATTTGATTGTTATATATTTCATTTGATGATTCTAAAATAATATTTAAAAAACTTGAAGGTATATGTTCTAATGATATTAATGGCTGTATTTTATATATGTATCCTTCTATTTTTGATACATTATCAAACTTTTTAATCATTTCCATAAGTGATTGAATGTTATCATCATTAATATCTGAACCTTTAAAATTTTTTCCTACTAAATATGTTTCGCTATTTGCTTCTCTTGATGAAAATGGTTTGCAAATATAAAATTCTTCAAAATATAAAGATGTTATATACATTAAACTTATTGTAATTGGCTCAAAATATGTAAATTGTTTAGTAATAAAATTTCCACCTTTTTTTAAAACTAACAATCCTGTTAAGATTTGTCCAATATTACCATAACATTGTATTAATTCTTGATTATTATAATCAGATGATGCATCGAATCCTAGATCACTTGTATATAAATCTATTTTATTATGAAGTCTATTATAAAAATCTAATTGATTATTATAATTTAATATGTCTCCATTATTTTTATCAGTCATTAACCAATTATCTGGATAATTTCTGTATAAATTATAACTATCACCTAATTCTGTTGAAGTTTGTGAATTTGATTCAATTAAACTTGAACCATACCACTTAAGATTAATATTATTTGTTGATGTAAAGTGATGTACTGATAAAATAAACGAACCAGGAAATGCAGCATTATCAAACAAAGATAATTCTTTATTCTTAGAAATTAAGTCAAAATGATTTAACATTTCATAACATTTAATCCACGCATTGGATATATTATAATTATTTGCGAGTTTTGCTATTACAGATTTTTCATATTTGAATATATCACAATTATTCCAAAATTTATTAAAATATTTTGTAGTAAATAATGAATCTAACTGTGATCTAGATTCATTTATATTATCTTTTAATTTATTTAGTGAAGATATAATTTGTTTTTTGTCCGAAGATTTATTAATAGATTTATTAGAATTTAAGTTATAACTGATCATTCTGTATATATTATTATTTTATTCTTTTTATATAAAATTTAAAAAAAAAATAACTTTAAAGATTAACCTTTTAACTTATTTTTTACAAATAAAGTTCTAGTATTTTGTTTGCTTCTTCTTCATACAAAGGCTCTAATTCTTCGCGAGGTCTATTTGGATGTAATTTATTAATTTTATCAACGGCTTTCAAAAATATTTCACTCAATAATTCTTCTCTTTTCACAGTTGATAATTTATATAAATTATTAATAATTGGAGGCTTAACTACTTGTGTTTCAACTTTTTCAACTTGTGTTTCAACTAATTCATTATTTTTAACTTGTGTTTCAACTTTTTCAACTTTTTCAACTTGTGTTTCAACTTTTTCAACTTGTGTTTCAACTAATTCATTATTTTCAACATTTGATTCATTAATGTTAATGTTGATATTTTGATTGGTATTTTGGTTAGTATTTTGTAATGTATTGTAGTAATTTTGTCTTTTTGTTTGCATGTGTTTTGTTAAAGCATCTTGTTCCATCATTAAATTTTCAAAAGCAATACGAACTTCATCAAAATCATTAACATTATTTTCATTAATATCAATTTCATCGTCACTTTCTTCAACATTTTCTTCAACATTTTTTTCTATTTCACTAATTTTTTCATTCACTTTATTATTATTCCTTACTTCAGTATTAACATTAACATTTTTATTTACTTCAACATTAACATTTTCATTAACATTATTATTCCTTACTTCATCATTGTTATTATTTTCTACTTCACCTAATGATAGAAATAAATTATTAACAGTTTTTGTTAAATGTTGGAGATAATTTTTAATATTAGAAAGTTCATTTAAGATATTTGTAGTCATCTTGTATGATATAATATTCTATATCATTAACATAATTTTATAATAAAATCAAAATTGAATATTTAATATAGTATTACAATAATTTACAATGCATAAAGCAGTATTTAATACAAAAAGTATTTACAATCTGTGGCTAAAAACTACATATCATAAATATTATACAAGAGAAGAAATTATAAATTACATCGAAAATAATCATATTACAGATATTAATAATAGACAAATATTACCAAAGAATGATATTAATTTAGAAGAATTAACAAATGATATAGATGATCTAGATTTATTAAATAAAAAAATAGCAGAAGAAGAAAAAATAGTAGAGGAAAAAATACCAAAAGGAGGAAAAATTCCTATAAAAAGAGCGTTAAAAAAATCTGATAATTCGACGTCAAAAAAACCACTTAAAAAAATAACAAAAACTTTAATTAAAAAATGTTTTAATCTTATTTATACAATTAATGCTTCTTACTTTGATGATTTGTTACCAGAAAATTTATTTACAGAGGATGAATATGTAAACACATTAAGTAGGAAAAAAAAACAAACTTATATGAAAAATGTAATATATAAATATTTATTAGAAGAATATTCATATTTTCTTGTCAAACTTACTGAAGATTTTGAAGTTAATAAAGATATTAAAGTTATTATGAATAACAACAAACTAAATAAATATGAAGATGAAGCTGATAACAATAACAATAACAATAATACTAACAATAACAATAACAATAGCAATAACAATAGCAATAGCAATATGGATCATTCGACAAACCAAAATCAACCTACAAGTCAAAATACTAATCAACCTACAAATCATCATTCGGCAAATAATGATGATGAAATGTTTGTTTTAGAAAATTTAAAATTAACTCAACAATTAAATAATTTACAAAATTTTATGGATAACATTTATACAAAAAATGTTAATGTTGATATTACTAGAGAAACTACTGATAATAATTTTAATGAAAGTGAATTTGATTTATTTGAAGAAACAGCAAAATTAGATTTTGAAACACTTAATGGATTATCTGAATATGCAATTAAAATAAGTCAACCACAAAATTTAAAAATATTCAGTTATTATTTCTATAGATTGTATTCTTTACTTAGACCATCAGGTAAATCCTATGATGATATAATAGATATGATTATTTTCATAATTGGTAAAGGAAGAGATATTTATGCATGTTTATTATTTGAAACATCTGAAAATATCTATGAATATTATAAAAAACATCGCGGTGAACCTTATCCTTCAGCAATAAAGTATGCCGATAAATTAAAAAAAGTAATAGATAATATTAAATCATTTATTAGTGAAAGTTCAAGTTAAGTATTATTTAGAGACTATATTACCCTTAAGTAATTTCTAACTTGTTAAAATTTAGATTAATTTCGTTAATCTGTTGATCAAAGTATTTGATCGAAACTTTAAAAGGTTAATCTAAATCTTGATATTTTTCATTGATTTTGTATAATCTGTTATAAATATTTTTTTCTGTTGCTTTTGCATTTTTTTCTATTACAATGAACAAGTCAATATTTTTCTTAGAATTAAACTCATTGCATACTTTTTCTTGATCATCAATTAGTTCTTGTTTATTTGCATTTAACCGATTGATAATATCAGTGTGTAACGTGAGTAGTCTATTTCTAATTTCATTTGCTTCAGCAGAAAAATTTTGTTCTATTTTTTTGTATTGTTTTTGAAGTTCATACAGTTCATTTAGTGCTTGTTCTTTTTTGTGTAGATATTGGTTTGCCATTCTATACTCAAATGACAAATTATCTTCGTGAAAAAATGGAAATAAATTTTCAAGTTTATTATCATTAGCAATTTTTACCAATACAGGATAAACAAAATACACAGAATTAAATAACATACCAACTGCTTTCTTTAAATTTTCGTTATCTTTTATTTCATTCAAATCAACTGACGATGCACTTACTCTATTATTATTAACACTAAGCATATTTTTTGGTTCGCATGATAAATAGCAAGATAAATAATCACCTTTGTATTCGAATGATATCACATCATGTTCTTCGGAATAATCATTAAACAATGATTCTGGTGATTTATCAAGATAAAGAGCAATAAATTTTTTTACTGCGGACTCTGCGTAATCAAAATATTTCATGACAATCTTCTTTTGATCTTCCCTATCGAGATTTTCAGGTCCTGCATGATTATTAACTTCCATGTTTATATTATATATTATAATATAGTTGTTAGTTTAAAGTTTAATTTAAATATGAATAATGTTATTCATGATTATCTTAATAAATTAAGATTAATTAGTAAGTTAAAAGAAGGTCAAAGTCTTTGTGTTAAGGATCATGTGAGTATATATGAATTTAATTATGTTAATTGGTTTTGGAGAAAACTATATAATGATAATAAAAATGAAGTTGCTCGGTTTTTACAAGAATTTTACAAGTCTATTGATCAATCTGTAGAATTACTTGTTAGTGATTTGAAAAATAAACCAAAAAATATTTCAGTTATAATTAATTTAGCAGAAAAAATAAAACTATCAATTCATGGAATTGAGAATTTATCAAAAACATATAATAACTATCCACAAATAGTAGCTATACTTGAAGGTATTATTCAAGATTATGCTATATCAAGTTACAAACAATTGCTAGAAAATATTCCTGTTAATTGTAGAACAAAATATTTAAATGATGATGTCATGTATAATGAAACAGTACTTTATACAAATAAAGTTGCCGATAGTGAAGATACAAATTTTAACCATTTAACAAGTCAGGGGTAATGTATTACCCTTAAGTATTAGAGTATAAAAATAAAAATAAAATACAAAAATACAAAAATAAAATTTAGTATATAAAAATAAAAAATAAAGAAATAAAGAAATGAAAAACCAGAAGAGCTGGTAGTTCATAATTTTTTTGCTAAATTACTCTAGCAATTTCTTGATCGCTGGAACGATTTCAAAGATGTCCAAGACCGCTTTGTGAAACTCTTCACGGGAAAGCTGGTACAAATGGATTCCTTTGATTTCTCCTCCAGATCTTTCATCTTGGAAATTGATGAGACAACATTCACTGCCGGCTTTTTCAAGCAAAACAGGTCTGCAGAAATCAAACAAGGTGATGTTTCTGAGAAAATGGAATGGCGGGTTGAGCAATCCATAGGTTCTTCCAGGACGAATTGTCAGACCACCTTTCTCTGTGCCAATTGTCGCAAGTCTCAATTTCTTACGATCCAACGCGAGAATTTCTTCATTTGTTGGAAATCTGCAACTGAGACCGTTGAAGCCATTGATATGACTAACGAAATGTTGAACAGAGTCAGTGCAAAATTGCCAAGATGGATTGTGTGCGAGTTTGAGAGTTGACCCAATACCCGCAACACACTCCAAAGAATTGGAAATATTTCCGTAGAATCTGTCGTAACCTTCCACTCCCAAGATCTGATATGGATTAGTTCCGGGTTCGGTAGGAGAAACCATGAACAACAAAGTATGGTTGACTCTCTCATCGTTCGTAGCATGTAAGTGGATTGCTCCACAGCAGTTTTTGTACGAAAAGTAGTCAAAGATTTCGTCATCAGTGGCATTCTGCCTGGAATGGTACAATTCACCACCATCTCTTTTGGGGTAAACACCGCCATTAAAGACATTGATGAAAACCGCAGTGCTTCCAGCAGCCTTTTTCGCAAATTTGATAGCATCACGAGGATGCAGACAAATATCGACTTTGCAATCGATTCCGCGATAGTGTTTGGTTTCAAACACAATGCTTGGGAGTACCAAACCGAAGTATCGGGGAATAGTTCTATGGTAGTTCACCATGAACTTGAAAGTAGGGCGCGAATTATCTTCGAGAGACCATCTTTCCATATCTTGAACAGAATCTTCAAATCTTGCAGACATCTTCAATCAATTCAATTCCAAAATATTCGCTTCTATATAGCATGATATAAATCAATTTTTTTTTATCAATATTGTCAGTTAACCTTTTAAAGTTTCGATCAAATACTTTGATCAACAGATTAATAAAATTAATCTAAGTTTTATACCAAATTAAAACTTTTTAAAATAGCGACTTTATGTTATAAAGTCCTTTGATAATTAAATGTTTAATTATCTAAATTTTAACAAGTTAGACATTACTTAAGGGTAATATATTACCCCTGACTTGTTAAATGGTTAAAAAAATTGAATATATAGTTGATATATTATCAGCGTTTGAGTGAATTATTAATATTCATACAATTATCATGAATACTGACACTTCAAATGTGATTGATATTTACAATATGCGCTCGCCGTATGAGAATATGTTATCACCAAATAACAATAATTCTCCAATTTTCCATAAGTTTCGAGATGATGATCAATCAGGTCCTTCTTCATCACAAACAAACTCCACCAACTTGTTAGATCAAGGTCCTATCTTGTCACAAAGTCTTAACTTGTCAGATCAAGGTCCTATCTTTCCAGATCAAGGTCCTAACTCAAAATCTAACAAAAAAGAGAAAAAAGATTCTGTGGAAATTTTAAAATCAGCGTTTCCTGGTGGTACTCCGATAATATCATATGTCAATGGAAGACAAGTGGTCAAAATTCATTATGATCATGAAATAGTATTTCCTCAAAAGTCACTACCAAATAGCTCCTTTTCAGTAAGTAGCGTGCAATCTTCTGGAAGTATTATTTCGGAAAATACTCGTTCTTCGAGAGCTTCGCAATCTTCAGGAATAACTCGTTCTTCGAGAGCTTCGCAAATTTCAGGAATAACTCGTTCTTCGAGACCTCTGCAAACTTCAGGAAACACGCAAACTTCAGGATACCCACAAAGCGGTCCAATTTTGCAAAATGTTGATGAGTACCCAAAGGTTTACCCATTGGATCAACAACGTACTATTGACTCGGTTATTCAAGAATTGAAAAAAGCCGCATGGTATTACGATCCCGCAGCTTCAAAAAATGAACTTGAGAATCATGTTAAACATGATATTTCAAAGAAATTTGTAGCATGCATCGTGAAAAAAAATGGCGAATTTGTGAAAGAAAACTTCTCCAAGTTTATTCATATTATGGAAGAATATGACATTTGGAAAATCGTTTCAAACGGCAACGAATACGTCGGAAAATTCATTCAAGAAAATTCTTGTATGTATTTGTTCGCCGAATCGAAAGAGCGTTTAACAAACGAGATAGCAAATTTTGCAAGAGATCTGAAGATTTACTCTTCCACATTGCCATATGGACAATTCAAAAGAAAAATGGAGTACCATGACACCGATCCAGATAGCGACTAAATAGTTGTTATTTTTTTTGATGTTCAAAATTGATTTTATTTTAAATTAAATATGGTAATAATATATAGAATGTCAACTCTAGAAACTAACACATCAGGTAGTGAGAATAGATTGATTAAAATTTCTATAGATTCGTTTGATTATTCGATCGAACCTGATGATTTAATTTTAGTAGGTGACTCTACTATACAAGAACCAAGAGATTTAATTATACATCATCTTAATTCTACTAATAATTTTTATGATCATGGTATATCTAATATTATTACACAAGGTTTTAAAATCGAAAGAACTATACAAAATAAAAGAGTTAATACACCTGAAGATGTTGAAATAGAAAAAATATTTTGCGAAGTTATTCCTACAGATATTCAATTACAACCACCAAGAACACTAAATTATGTTGCGGATCGCGAAATAATTTTGTATCCTAAAATGGCATTAATGAATGATAAAACCTATAGTGGTGTATTATTAATAAGTTGCCAAATTAAAGCAACAGCCTATTTAAAAAATGGAACAACTATAGAAAGATCAGCAAACATAAAATCATTTAAAATATGTAAAGTTCCTATTATTAAAGGATCCAAAATGTGTAATACCTATGGACAAAGTAAAGAAGCACTTATGCAATTAGGAGAAGATCCAAGTGATCCTGGTGGTTATTTTATTGTAAAAGGCGAATGGGCAGTTGAATGTACAGAAAGTATGACATTCAATTTACCAAAAATTTATATTAATGAAGGCTATGGTAAAAATAGAGTACGATGTGATTTTCTTAGTAAACCTGGTGATCATTACCAAAATCAGCATTATAGTATTATGCGTTATTCAAATGATGAAACATTTACTGTTGAAGTTGCGCGTGAAAACTTACTGATAAGTAATTTACATATTCCATTCTATTTAGTATTTCGAGCATTAGGATGGAATACAGATAAAGAAATGATGGACTGGATTATTTATGATTACGAAAATCCAGCAAATAAAGCTGTATTAAATATTGTCACAAAAGCACTTAATGCTAAATATGGAAAAACACCAACTCGCCAAATTTATAACCAGATAGATGCTATTAAAGCAATTATAGAATTAGCTCCTGAAGAGAACTTTAAATTTCTTGATCTTAAAAATAAACCAGAAAATTATCATTACGCAATTAATGAAATATTAAAAACATTTGATATTTATTATATGCCGCACATAGGAACTAACGAGTCATCGCGTCATGAAAAACTAAAATTCTTAGGATACTTGATACGTAAGACACTTTTAGTATATTTGCGATATATTCCTCAAACAGATCGCGATAGTTACAGAAATAAACGAATTTTGTCAACTGGTGATAATTATGCAAAAGCATTTAAAACGTATTTTAACCAAACTATTGTGATGCCTATTAAACGAAAAATGTTAAAAGAGTTTAATAATACTTCTTTTCAAAATGTAAATTTAGAAAACTTAGTAAAAGGTGCAATATTTGCTGATGACTTTGAGAGACTTATTGTTCAAACAATTATTTCTGGTAATAGATCAAACTTAAAAATTAAGAAGAAAGTTATTATTAATAGACTCGCAACTCAATTACTTCAAAGAAAAAATCAGCTATATGTATTGTCAGCATTAAGACAAGTTACTGCGACAGGTTCAGAAAGTGCGAATCACTCAGAACGCGCCTTAGAAATGCGACGAATTCATATGTCTTCAGTAGGTTATATTTGTGTTAGTCAATCTCCTCCTGAAGGTGAAAAAGTAGGAATTAATAAACAAATGGCTTTATTTACAAAAATTGCTATGGGTAGTTCATCTGAAGTATTGAAAAAAATACTAGCTAAAGATCCTGATATTATTACAGGAAATATTGCTCCAGAAACTATTTATAGAAATAATTATGCCCATATATTTATTAATGGTTATCTTGTTGGATATGCTATTGATAGTATTGACATTATTAACAAATATAAAATAAAAAGAAGATTATTTGAAATTAATCCTCATACAAGTATATTTTGGGATAATACTCAAAATGAAGTTCACTTTTCAGTTGATGTTGGAAGATTAATTAGACCATTATTTATAGTTTACAACAATAAGCGTGATAGTGATGTAGTTAAATTACGGTCAAATACAAAAGCTAATTCGCAAGCAAATAATTCGCAAGCTAATTCCGAACACGATACAAATCATGATTTTGAACAAGGTATAGCTATAACTCAGCAAGATATTATTGAATTATATGAAAATAAGAAATCTATTGATGACTTAATTCGAGAACAAAAAGTAGAATATATTTCACCTGAAGAACAAGAAAATTGTTATGTGTGTCCTAATTTTGAACAATTAACACGTGATCGTTATGATGAATTACATGAATACACACATTGTGATATTCCTCAAGCAATTGAAGGACTTGCTGCATTAACTGCACCATATGGTAATCATAATCAAGCACCACGTGTTACTTTTCAAACTGGTCAATCAAAGCAAACTTGTGGATATTATGTATTAAATTGGCCACATAGAATTGACAAAGAAACATTTTTGCAATATATAAATGAAACTCCACTTATTAGAACATTGGCGAACAAATATATATTTCCTAATGGAGTTAATGTTATGGTTGCTATGATGTGTTATACTGGTTATAATCAAGAAGACAGTTTAATTATTAATAAAGCAGCTATTGAACGCGGAATATTTACGGGAAGTAAATTTACAAATATTAAAACAGAATTTGAACAAAAAGAAGAATTAGGCACTCCTGACGCCACAACTACAGATGGACTTAAATCATCTAACTATAGTAAATTAGTTGATGGAATAGTTAAGAAAGGCGAACAAATAAATAATGATGATGTAATAATCGGAAAATATTTGCCAATACCAAAAGGTAATAACGAAAAATATTTATATGTTGATAGATCTGTTGTATACAGAGATGACGAAAAAGCAATAGTTCATAGAGTTATTAAAGAAAGAAACGATGACGACGAACCATTTGTAAAAGTTGCACTGCGTAAGATTCGACCAGTTTCCATTGGTGATAAATTTTCATCGCGATCTGGACAAAAAGGTATTGCAGCATGTTTATTACGTGAAGCTGATATGCCATTTAATAAACACGGTGAACGACCAGTTTTAATATTTAATCCACATGGTTTACCTTCTCGTATGACGGTTGCTCAATTGATCGAGAGTTTATTAGGTAATTTATGTGCTATTAAAGGTGTTCATCATGATGCTACTATGTATAAAAAAGTAGATATTGAATCAATTGCCGCAGAATTGGAACAATATGGTTATAATCGCTATGGATATGATAAATTAATTTCCGGTATAACTGGAGAATATATTGATGTTGATATATATTTTGGTCCAACATTTTATCAGCGATTACAGAAATTTGTTGTTGATGAAGAATATAGTGTTAGACACGCTTCAACTGATGCAATTACTTTTCAGCCATTAAGTGGTAAAGGAAGTAATGGTGGATTACGTGTAGGGGAAATGGAACGTGATGTTTTAGCAAGTCACGGAGTTAGTAGATTTCTTAATGAAAAATTCTTTAAACATTCTGATGGATATACTGAATATATTTGCAGATGTGGTAAAGCCGCTATTGTTAATCATAGTATTAATAAATATAAATGCTTTTACTGTAGAGATAATGCAGTAATATCTGCTGTAGAAACAAGTTGGTCAGCAAAATTATTTAATCAAGAATTAAACTCGTGTAATGTAAGCACTAGACGATATTTAGCACCATATCAATTTGAACTTTATGACACACCTGATAGAAAAATAAGTCAAGTTGAAGATTACAATAAAAATAATATCAAAAAATTATATAAAATAGCAAGCGACATGGTGGACAGTTCCGAAGCTCGTGTTGATTATGATTAATCACTTAACACATGAGAGTAATTTATAAATAAAATAAAATACGTTAAGAAAAAATAAGAAAAATAAAAATATTATTATTTTTTGTATAATATAACTTGTCTTTTAATTAGTTTATAATATGGGAGCATCTAATACAAAAACAAAAACCTCGACTACTATAGATACTAGCCAAGCAATTAATGCTCTAGTAAAAACTGTAATGAATTGTAGTAGTATGACAACAGGAAATCAGCAATTTATTATTTCAGGTAATGGAAATATTGTAAGTAATGTCACACAAGTACAAAAATTATCATTTAGTTCATCATGTGTTCAGTCAGCAAAAAGTATAGCAGACTTACAACAAACTATTTCAAATGCTATAACACAGGCCGCGTCATCTCAAAGTCAAATTATAGGTATTCTTGCGGGTAACACAGAGAGTGACGCGGCGACAATTATTAAAAATGATGTTAAACAAAACATAACGCAAGAAACTATTAATAATATTATTAACAATGTAGTAGCAAGTCAAGAAATTATCTTGTCGGGTAATAACAATGTTATTAATAACTTAACACAACAGCAGACTTTAGATATTGTTAGCAAAAATTGTCAAAATGCAATTAACGAATTATCATCAGTTCAAGCAGCAAATAATGGTACGGAACAATCAACATCAGCTCAACAAGCAGATCCAATTAGTAGTATTTTAGGAACAGTTATTGGTGGATTAAAAGGAGATGGTGGACCTCAGTGGACATTAATCATATTATTTCTTGTAGTTTTAGTCGCTGCTGGAATTTTTTGTTATTTCTATTTCTTTAGAGGAGGAAATAGTATGAACTCATTTATGCCTCAAATGTTTCCTATGATGCCGCCTATGATGCCGCCCATGATGCCTCAATATAATCCACAACCTCAATATAATCCACAACCTCAATACACACCCCCTCCACAACCACAATTACCTCCTCCACAACCTCAATACACACCGCCTCCACAACCTCAATACACACCGCCTCCACAACCACAATTACCTCCTCCGCCTCAACCACAATTACCTCCTCAATATACTCCACCACCACAATTACCTTCTCCACAACCACCAATTAATAAATTATTGCCTCCTGGTCCTGGTGCTCCTGTACCTCTTCCATATGATAGTAGTAAACCACAGAATGCGCCAAGTTTATTACCACCAGGATCGGGAATTACAACAAAATAATGAAAATATTCTGTTGGTTATAAATAATTTCGATCAAAGTATTTGATTAAATGGTTAACGAAAATTGAATAATATTAAATGAATAAACTACCTAACTTAATACAAACTCATTACAAACTCATTACAATTCAATATCATGTCTTTCATAAGATTCGAGAAGAATAACATTGCAGTTAAAATGGATTACAATGACGTACAATTTATAAACGAAAGTTTATCATTATTTACAATGTACCTTAATGATAAATTAGATTTTAATATTTGGGATATTTTCTCAGCAGAAAAAGGAGTAATAACAATTAATCCAAAAAAACCTAACTATAGAGAATTTGTTAAATTATCTTATGATAATATGTTTGATCCAAAATTTAATCTTGGTGTAATTGAGTGTGAAGAATCATTAATAGATTTTATATTTATTGCACATCAAAGAAAAAAAGAAATCATGTTGGAACAAGAAAAAACTTCTTGTAGTTTAGAAAATTTTAGATACAAGGAAGAATATAAAAACGCAAGTAATAAAAAATTTATTAATGACTGTACTGATGTTAATGGTAAAAGTGTAAATTTATATAAATTACTTAATTGCCATAACATGTATAATATTTTAAGAAGAATAACAATCAATGGAGAAGAATATTTGAATAATTTTTATGAAATAGAATTAAAAGTTAAACCTAATATATCATTTTGCGGTATCAAACAAATTATAAAATTTATTGAAAATCCTCAAATATATGAAAGAATAAAATCCATTGAATTCTCTGAATGTAAATTTAAAATTGTGATTGTAGCTGGAATTATGAATACTAATATCATTACAATCATTAACCAATTAAAAGAAGAAGCAATTATTTTTAATGATGAAAATCTTGAAAACAATTTATGCTCAATAAATTACAAAATAAAATCACTTTACGAAATTTTTACATTTTAACATATTAGATTTATCAAATACTTCAATTAACAGATTGATCTAAGTTTTATTTTTTCTATTTGTACTTTATATGATATAAAAATAAAACGTAATTTTAGTATAATAATAATCATGAACGAATATAATATATTAATTAGAAGCAAAATCAAAAATGTTAAAGATCAACAAGAAATAAAAAGAGAAATTAATGAATATGTTTACACATTAGAGAGTATTCCTATTTTTGTTAATAACATGTATAAATATATTAAGAAGACAAATCATGCTTACACTGAAGAAGAAGTACTAAAATTAATTACTGCAAATGAAACAAATGAAACAAATGAAACAAATGAAACAAATGAAACAAATGAAACAAATGAAACAAATACAACAAACAATACAAATGAAACAAATGAAAAAATAATATTCAAAAATTATTATAAAAATTTACTTGGAAAAAATAGTATATTAAATGTTTTGTATAATAACAAAAATGTTTCTGGTGATTTTTTAACAGGAATATACATTGGTAACATGTTTATTAAAAATAATGTAAACTTATCATTTCATTTTGGGTTTAGTGAAATTCTACATGGTATTGAAAATTTTTTAGGTAAACATAAGAGAAATTGGAGTTTCTATTTTGCAGATAAAAATTATAATAATCATAAAAGATTAATGAATGGACATTGTAATTCAGGTAATTTAGAAAATATCAACAACGTTTTGAGTATTCGCAATGACTTATTAAAGTTTGATAAGATAACATTTTATACATGTGATGTTTATCCAAAAAATATTAATCATTTATATAATTCTTTAGTATTTGCTTTTAATATTAAAGAGTTTGCGTGTATAAGAATTCCTATTCCCGAATATTGGGATATGTATTTTATTAATTTTTTACTATTTTGTATGATGTATTTTGAAAATACTAAAATATTTAAGGCATCGTGGTTTGATATTCCAAAATATTATATTGTATTATCATCACCAAAACAAGATAATATTGTTGTTATGAATTACATGAAATATTTAGAGATTATTATTCCTGATAATAACATAGTTAATATGTTTTTATTTAACAAAAAATTTATAGCAAAACATATTAACATAGTTAAACATATTTATGATCTTAAAAAAAATATACAAGTTCAACTTGAAACTGAAAACATAACTGATAAATG
>JACCDR010315978.1_pt1 | contig 15966 bp, 13 predicted proteins | sample 7446431 | NCBI WGS metagenome assembly JACCDR01 (sample SAMN15323443, study PRJNA562643) | freshwater metagenome | isolation source: river surface water | place: USA:Blue River Watershed | collected 2017-08-17 | reverse complement strand
TCTAGGAATGGCCGACAGCACGGCCATCTGGTTCGCGCAGATCGTCAACCGCGAGGTGCGGCTGATCGACTACTACGAGGCCAGCGGGGAAGGGCTCCAGCACTACGCCAAGGTGCTGCAGAGCAAGCCCTACGTCTACGGCACGCACCTGGGTCCGCATGACATCGAGGTGCGCGAACTCGGCACGGGCAAGAGCCGCAAGGAGATCGCCGAGACGCTTGGCATCACGTTCGAGGTGGTGCCGAACATGCCCCTGGACGACGGAATCGAGGCAGTGCGCCAGATGCTGCCCCGGGCCTGGATCGATCAGGAGAAGTGCAAGCGCGGGTGGGACTGCATCCGGCACTACCGGCGCGACTTCAACGAGAAGCTGGCCGCCTACAAGCCCGTGCCTGTCCACGATTGGGCAAGCCACGGCGCTGACGGCCTGCGAACCCTGGCCGTGCGCGTGGACAGCCTGCGCAACGGCAAGCCCGCACAGACAAAGCGACCCGCACCCGTCAACTGGCGCGTGGTCTAGGAGGACACCCATGATTCTTGGAACATCCGGCAGGCCCATGGTCGAGCTGGGCGGCACCAACGCGCTCAAGCAGTTCACCAAGGGCGACGTGGTGTGCTCTCTGCAGTGGCTGGACCTGGGCGGCGAGGACGGCCCCGAGCCGTGCGCGGCGCTGTTCCCTGCCCATCGGCGCATGGAGACGGGCGCCTACGTGGTTCCGCAGCAGAACGCCCATGCGTTCTTCACGAACCAGGGCCATCCGACCGCGCACCTGATGGAAGCCGGGTTCAACGCGGCCACGCAGATGGGTTTCTTCCCCGACAAGAGCACGGTCTTCCGCGTCATTGACGTGCTGACCGATGCGGCAGCCGACCTCGTGAAGATGCCCACGAGCCTGCCCAGCAGCGTGCAGGAGGCCATCCGCCGCGAGGGCGAGAAGCTGGTCTACGGCATTGAGGCCACGGCCAGCGTCAACGGCAAGACCATCGCGGAGCGCCTGTTCTGATGTTCACGCACCGCCGCGACCGCCAAGACCTGAAGGACGAGGACGGCGCAGCCCTGGCCGACGACACCGACCAGGCGCGCGAGGCCAGCGAGAGCGACCCCGCCGGGCAGGCGATGATCGAGCGGCACGACCGGCTGATGGAGATGCTGCACGACGAGCGCGACCGGCAGGCCGACGAGCGGTTCCAGATGTCCAAGGATCAGGACTACGCGGACGGCCTGCAGTGGGAGCCCGAGGACGCCGAGGAACTGATGGCCCGGGGTCAGGCGCCGCTGGTGTTTGACCGCATCGGCCCCATCGTGGAGTGGGTGACGGGCACCGAGAAGCGCACGCGCGTGGACTGGAAGGTGCTGCCGCGCGAGCGTGACGACGAGGTGAGCGCCGAGGTGCTGACCAAGGTGCTGAAGTACGTCAGCGACACGAACCGGGTGGGCTTCAAGCGCAGCGCCGCGTTCAAGGAGGCGGTCATCGCCGGCCTGTCCTGGCTCGAAGACAGCGCCAGCCGCGACCCGAGCGGCGAGCCGATCTACAGCGGGCAGGTGTCCTGGCGCGACGTGTACCGCGACAGCCGCAGCCGCGAACTGGACTACAGCGACGCGCGCTACCTGTTCAAGCAGAAGATCGTGGACCTTGACGTGGCGCTGGCCATGTTCCCGGCCGCCCGGTCGCACCTCGAAAGCGTCACGCGCGACGACGTGACCGACGACGACGAGGATGATGTCTGGTTCCTCGGCGAGCGGCTGACCAACACGCAGGACATGGAGGCCCGCACCCGCTTCGGCGAGCGTTCCAGCGTGGTGAGCACGTCCTACACCGACAACGGCCGGCGCGACACCGTGCGGCTGCTGGAGTGCTGGTATCGCGTCCCCGAGGCCGTGGAGGTGTTCGCCAACGGCCCGATGATCGGCCAGCCGTTCGACCCGGCCAACCCGCAGCACGCCGAGCTTCGCAAGCAGGGCGTCCACGTCATGAGCGACGTGAAGATGCAGATGCGCGTGATGATCTGCACCGAGGACATGCCTCTGTGGGACGGCCCGAGCCCGTACAAGCACGACCAGTTCAGCCTGACGCCGATCTGGTGCTACCGCCGAGGGCGTGACGGCGCGCCCTACGGCATCGTGCGCAAGCTGCGCGATCCGCAAGACGACTTCAACAAGCGCAGGTCGAAGGCCCTGCACATCCTGTCCACCAACCGCGTGATCGCGGACAACGACGCGGTGGACGACCCCGAACTGCTGCGCCGCGAGGCCAGCCGTGCCGATGGCGTGATCCTCAAGCGGCGCGGCACGGTGGTGGAGTTCCAGAAGAACACCGCCGAGCTGACGGGGAACTTGGAACTGATGCAGCACAACGAGGCGCTGATGCAGGACATCAGCGGCGTGCAAAGCGAAAACCTGGGCCGGCAGAGCAACGCCACCAGCGGCAAGGCCATCATCGCGCGCCAGGAGCAGGGCTCCATGGTGACGGCCAGCATCTTCGACAACCTGCGCCTGGCCATCCAGTTGCAGGGGGAGAAGCAACTGAGCCTCGTGCAGCAGTTCTACACCGAGCCCAAGGTCATCCGCATCGTGGGCCAGCGTGCGCCGACCGAGTGGGTGGCGATCAACACGCAGGACGAGACGGGGCGCACCCTCAACGACATCACCGCGGCCAAGGCCGACTTCATCGTCAGCGAGCAGGACTACCGCGCCAACATGCAGCAGGCGCAGGCCGAGGTGCTGGGCGACGTGCTGGCCAAGGTGGGCACCTTCGCGCCCAACATCGTGGCCACGGTGCTGGACCTGTGGGTGGACTTGCTGGACGTGCCGAACAAGGACGAGTTCGCCCAGCGCATCCGCAAGGCCACCGGCCAGCGCGACCCGACCCGGCAGCCGACGCCCGAGGAACAGCAGGCCGAGCAGGACGCCGCAGAGCAGCAGGCCATCGAGCGCCAACTGCAACGGCGCACGCTGGAGGCGCAACTGGCCGAACTCGACGCCAAGGTGGGCGCGACGCAGGCGCAGGCCATCCGGCTCCGCGTCCAGGCCATGCTCGACGCCATCACGGCCGGCGGGCAGGTGGCCATGACTCCGGCGCTTGCCCCGGTGGCCGACGAAATCATGCGCGGCGCGGGCTACGAGGACATGGGCGGTCAAGACCCGAACATCGTGCAGCCCGAGCAGCAGCCCATGCAAGAGCCCATGCAGACGGGAGCGTTCCCGCCTGACATGCCCGACCCCGGCGCACAGCCGATCCCCTGACCAGCCGCCGCAGAGTGGCTTTTCTACTTCTGGAGCAACCATGAGCACGAGCGAAGACGACCTGCACAAGCTGTCCGACGAGGAATTCAACAAGCTGCTGGACGCCGACGACGGCGAGGACGAGCGCGAGTACCCCGAGGGCGAAGGCAAGGACGACAAGGACGAAGCGCAAGACGACGCCAGCGACGACGCCAGCGACGACGAAGGCGCGGCAGCCGACGAGGCCACGCCTCCGGCAGCCGACGACAAGCCCGCCGCCGAGGCCGAGCCCGAGCCGGCTGCGCCGGCCAGCCGCGCGCCGTACACCTTCGAGGCGCCGGCCGACACCGAAACCCGGCTCGCCGCGCTGAAGACCGAGGAACGCAACGCCTTCAAGCTCCTGATGGAAGGCGAGATGACGGCCGAGGACTACCAAGCCATCAAGGATCGCACCGAGGCCGAAGCCGACGAACTGAAGGCCGCCAAGATCAGCGCCCGGATCAGCGCCGAGATGGCACAGCAGCAGGCCGAGCGCGACTGGATCGCCGCCTGCAGCGCCTTCGCGGCCAAGGCCAAGACGAACGAGGGCATCGACTACGAGGGGAACAAGATCCTGGGCCGCGCGCTGGACGCCGAGGTCAAGGAACTGGCCGCCAAGCCCGAGAACGCCAGCAAGCCGGCCGAGTGGTTCCTGACCGAAGCCCACAAGGCGGTCAAGGAAGCCTTCGGCCTCAAGGCCGCAGCCCCCGCGCCGGCGCCGGCAGCCAGCCGCCCGACGCGCCCGCCGGCCAGCGCCATCCCGCCCAGCATCGCCAAGCTCCCCGCCGCCGCCGAGTCCATGGCCACCGAGAACAAGTGGGCCTACCTCGACAAGATGAGCGGCCCGCAGCGCGAGCGCGCCATCGCGGCGATGAGCGCGCAGGAGCTGGACGAGTACATGGACAGCGAGGCCCGCTGATAGATGACCCCCCCGGCTGGCAAGACGCTTTCGATGGACCTACGCGCAGGCGAGTCCGTGTCGGTCGAGGGGCGCGTGGTCATCACCATCGAGGACAAGTCGGGCAAGCGCGCCCGGCTCACGTTCAAGCAGGAATCTGGCGCCCGCGTTGAGCGCGTGGCCACCAACCCGGTGGCCCACGTTGCCCAACAGGGCGTCAAGTGGTCCCGCCCCTGACCGGGCGGGTGTTGTAAGGCTGCGCAGCAGTGCGGCCAAGTGCCTTCTTTCATAGGAGAAACACATGGCACGTACTCTGATGGCGACGACGGACGCCCAAACCGTCAAGAAGTGGTCCGACCTCCTGAGCGCGGCGACGATCAAGAGCGGCTACTTCACGAAGAAGTTCTTCGGCGAAGGCGCCAAGAGCAAGGCCCCGATCCAGCGCATCACCGACCTCGAACGCGGTGCCGGCGACGAGGTGACGGTGGACCTGCTCATGCCGATGCGCATGGAGCCGGTGATCGGCCCCGACACGCTGGACGGCAAGGAAGAACCCCTGCGCTACTACACCGACCGCGTGCGGATCGACGTGGTGCGCGGCGGCGCCGACCTGGGCGACTACATGACCCGCAAGCGGACCATGCGCGACATCCGCAAGGACGCGCTGCAGGCGAGCAAGGAATGGTGGGCGCGTCTCTACGACGAGGCGTTCTTCATCTACCTGTCGGGCTCGCGTGGCACCGGCTCGGGCTTCATCTGGCCGGCTTCGTCGCCGTTCTTCTCGGTCAACGCCCTGACCGCGCCGGACGCGATGCACAACCTGTTCGCCTCCACCGCGACCTCGCTGGCCACCCTGACCAACGCGATGCCGATGGACCTCCGTCTGATCGACCGGGCCGTGGCCCGCGCCGAGACGATGGGCGGCGACACGACCGATGAACTGTCGATGGTGCCGTGCGACGTGGAAGGCGAGGACAAGTTCGTGATGCTCATGCATCCGTTCCAGTTCGACGCCATGAAGTCCACGACCTCCACCGGCCAGTGGCTCGACATCCAGAAGTCGGCGGCCGGCGCGCAGGGCCAGAAGAACCCGATCTTCAGCGGCGCCAAGGGCGAATACAACGGCGTGGTCCTCCACACCCATCGCAACGTCATCAGCTTCAACAACGCTGGTGCCAGCGGGAACCTGCCCGCCGCGCGTGCCCTGTTCATGGGCGCGCAGGCCGGCGTCCTGGCCCACGGCGAAGGCGGCAACGGCCTGCGCATGAAGTGGACCGAGGAAGTGAAGGACCACGGCGACAAGGTGAAGATCGGCAGCAAGGCCGTGCTGGGCATCAAGAAGTCCACCTACACCTCGAAGGACGGCGCCACCGTGCGCGACTTCGGCGTGATGGCCGTGGACACCTACGCGGTCAACCCGGCCTGATCGCCAACCTGACCTGACGCGGGCTCCGGCCCGCTTCCCCATCTTCAAGGAGAAATCTCATGGCTTCCTTCTCGACTGCGGCCCGCCTGGGCACGCGCCCCATCGTGCTGCCCGACTCGGCGAACGTCGAATACGTCAGCGTGGACATCAACTGGTCCGACGCTGGCGCCGGCATCGCCGTGTCCGACGTGGTGCAACTGGCCGACATCCCGGCCGGCTTCGACATCGTGGACTGGCGGTTCATCAGCGACGACATCGACAGCAACGGCACGCCGACCGTGGCGTTCACCCTGGGCTCGCTCAACGCGGCGCGCACCGCCATCGCCACCGCCTACACGGCGGCCGGTGGCATCACCGCGCCGCAGACGGCCGGCGTGAACGTCCCGAGCGGCACGACCGCGCCCGCGTGCTTCCTCGAATCGCGCGCCTCGGCCCGGACCATCGGCCTGGTGGCCACGGCGGCGACCGCCACGGCGGCGCTGACGGGCAAGCGCGGCAGCCTGATCCTGGGCCTGCGCGCCGGTCTGTACTGATCCCGGCAGTTGCCTCCAGCGGGATTGGCGAGGCTCCTTCGGGGGCCTCGCCCTTTTTCGGTCCCTGACAACACAAGGAGCCCTCGATGGCCACCTTCCGCACGATCCTGATTCACAAGCCCGGCACCGAAATCGACGTGTTCGGCGAGCAGTTCACCTTCGACGCCGAAGGCGTGGGCACCCTGACGACCGACCGCGAGGACGTGATCGCCCGGCTGCGCAACATCCCCGAGGGCTTCGCCGAGGTGGACGGCCCCGAGGACACGGACGGCGAGGGCGACACCCCCGACGCCAGCGCCTTCGTGCTCAAGGGCGAGGACGGCGCAACGCTGGACCTGGCCACGCTGGACGACGCCGCGCTGGCCGAGTTCGTCAAGGCCAACGGCCTGAAGGTCCACCACAACACCGTGAAGGCCGGCGGCGACAAGCTGCGCGCGGCCATCGTCAAGGCGCTTGCCTGAGATTTTCGGGCCATGCGTGATGTAGTCGCGGGCATGGAGGCCACATGATCGGTCGAGACATCGTGACCCGCGCCCGCGTTGCGCTCAACGACCCCTCGGGGACTCGTTGGACCGACGCGATGTTCGTGCCGCTGGTCAACGACGCCTCCCTGTACGTGGTCCTGCAGCGCCCCGACGCGGCAGCAGTGTCGGCGCCCTTCACCTGCGTGGCCGGCACGCGGCAGACGCTGGCCGACCTCAACCCCGACCCGCTGCGCCTGCTGGACGTGGAGCGCAACGAGGACGGTGGCCGAGCCATCCGGCTCGTGGCGCGCGAAGACCTCGACGTGTCGGACCCCGACTGGCACGCCACCGGCAACACCACGCGCGTGACGAGCTACGTGTTCGACAACCGCGACCCGCTGGCGTTCTACCTGTACCCGGCCCCGCGCGCTGGCCACCGAATCCGCGTGCGCTACGTGCGCGATCCCGTGCGGCTGAACAGCACGGGCGACCTCGACACGGTGGTGCTGACCCCGCCCGACGTGTTCATGCACCCGAAGCTGTGCTACGTCCTGCACCGCTGCTACGCCATGGACGCCGACGACGCGCACAACGCCAGCCTGTCGGCCATGTACCTCGGTGCCTGCGATCAGGCCCTGGGCGTGAAGACCGCCACCGACGCGAAATTCAGCCCGGCAATGAACAGCCCGGCCCGGCCTGCGGCCGGCACCCTGGCGGGAGGTGTCTGATGCAGCTCGAAGACTTCCTGCCGATGGTCCTGCCCTACGCCCCGGGCTGCGCCGACATCCAGGCCGAGCACGCCGTCCGGCAGGCGGCCACCGAGTTCTGCGACCGCACCGATGCGTGGACGCTGGATCTGGACGAGATGCTGACCGTGGCCGGCGAAACCGACTACGAGATGGAAGTGGACTCGCAATCCACCGTCACCCGGCTGCTGCGCGTGCGGATCGGCGGCATCGACGTGCCCATGGTGCGCCGTGGCAACAGCGCCGGCATCGAGTACAGCCCGGCGCAGGTGGCCATGGCCGTGGACCGCTCCACGCTGCGCATCCTGGCTGCGCCTGCCGTGGACAACGTGCCGGTGCTGGTGTCCGTGGCCCTGTCGCCCAGCCCGCGCGCCGAGCGCATCGATGACACCGTGGCCCGGCCGCACGCCAACAGCATCGTCTACGGCGCCCTGTCGCGGCTGCTGATGATGCCCGGCAAGCCCTTCACCGACATGCGCGCCGCGCAGACCTTCGAGGCCAAGTTCACCGAGGCCATCAACACCGCGCGCACGCGCGCCTTCTACGCCAACGCCCACGCCCCGGCGCGGGTGGTCCCTTCCTACTTCTGACAGGAGCACCCATGCCCTACACCGCAACCGCGAAGACCTCGCGCATGACCAAGACCCGCGACGACCTCAACGGCGGCGACATCCAGTTCATCGCCAGCGGTGGTCAGGTCATCGCCACGGTGGCGCTGAACAACCCCAGCGGCACCATCTCCAGCGATGTCATCAACTTCTCGGGCTTCCCGAAGACCGTCAACCCGACGCAGACCGGCCTGGCCATCGCGGGCGTGAACTGGCGCACCTCGGCCGGCACGGTGTACCGCACCGACACCGAATCGGGTGTGGTCGGCCTGCCGGCCAGCGGCGCGCGGATCATCGTGAGCAAGCTCACCCCGGGCGTGGGCGACACGATCACGGTGCAGTCGGTGAGCCTGCAGCACGCCGCCTGAAGCCATGGCGGTCCTGAACGTCACCTACGCGCTGCCGGCGGGCACGGTCACGGCCAGCGGCGGCATCGGCGCTGCGCCGCCGCCCGTCGTCGTCGCCACGGCGTTCTCCATGACGGGATCGGCCAACGGCACCACCAACGTCGCCAGCACCATCACCGTCACGCCAGTGGGCGGCCCGCTTGCCAACGCGGCCACCGTCACGCTGGCCATCACGGGCGGCGGCACGCTCAGCACGACCACGCTGTCGTTCGCATCGGGCGCCACGGCTGGCCAGAGCGTGACCATCACGCGCACGGCAGACGGCACCAGCACGGTGACGATGACCAACACGCTGGGCCTGACCAACCCGGCGCCGTTCGCGTTCACCAGCGGCGCGCCCGTGACCGCGGGGGCGTGGCAGCGTCTGTCGGTGGCGCCTCATCTGCGCAAGGTGATCCGCACCTCGACGCCGGCCAACACCTACGACACCTACTCGACGCTGACGCCCGGCGCTCAGGCGGCGGTGGAGGCGCTGACGCCCGAGACGGTGCAGGGCGTGCCTTCGCGCGGCTACAACGTCTCGATTCGCGGCAAGCGGCGCCAGCGGTTCATGGCCGGCAGCCTGCACAGCGGCTACCCCGGCAACGAGTTGGACATGATGTCCATGCCCTTCGGCGGCTCGACGCAGATCGTCACGACCATCAACCATCAGCCGGTCGCGCCGCCCACCGGACCCGGCAGCGGCTACGGCGGCTATAGCTCGTACATATACAAGGTCACGTATGCGCCCGAGGGCGTGGTCGGCCTGCAGACCCAGGCCGAGGCCGTCAACTGGCAGCCGTTCCACGCGCACAACTGGACCATGGCGTCGTGGACGCCGTACATGGGCTACGTGGAAATCCTGGCCCACCCGATTCAGACCGGGCAGGCGGCCGGCCAGCCGTACCACACCGGCACGTTCTCGATCATCAACAACGTGTTGCAGTGCTCGGGGAAGAACCCCTCGGACACCTGGGCCTCGGGCATCAACCGTTACGGCCTGGTCGGCTACGACGAGGCCGATGGCCGCTACAAGACGTGGATCAGCCAGATCGGGAGCGAAATCACCACGCTGCCCAGCTCGGGCTACCCCTTCAGCGACGGCTCCTACGGCTTGGGCACGTCGGGCCTCGGGGACTGGAACAACTACGACCAGAGCCTGCTGCTTTTCAACAGCATCAGCAACTCGATGAACATCCTGCGTTGGCATCCGGTGCGTGGCGTCTCGGTGCTGGCCAGCATGCTGGGGACCGGCAAGAACATCGCCATCGGCGGCCTTGGTGGCGGGGACGGCCACAGCAACAACGGCTGGCTCGTGCGCAATTTGGAGGCGCGGAAGTACCTGATGTTGACGCAGACCCTGCAGGGCTATGCCGGCATCAAGTTGTTCCTCTACTCCGAGGACTTCATCTACCACCAGTGGACCGGCTCCATCAGCGGCACGGTGATGACGGTATCGAGCATCGCCAACGACAAGTCGGTGATGGTCGGCGCGCGGATCAGCGGCACCGGGATCACGGCCGGCACCACCGTCGTGAACCAACTGACCGGCCGCAGGGGCCGAGAGGGCACGTACACCGTCAGCACCTCGCAGACGGTCGCATCCACGACCATCGCCCTGCACCCCGACGAACGATGCAAGCCGCTGACGCCGCCGGCCAGCGCGTTCACTGGTTGCTCGTCGGTGTCCGACCCGCTGACCTACTGCGTGGACCGCAACAGCCGGCGCGTGTTCTGGCTGGTCGCGCCCACCAGTGCGCCGATCCGCCTGTACGTCTCGAACTTCGACGACCTCATGGCGTGGACGCCGATCACCATGAGCAACCCGCCGACGTGGCCGCGCCCCGACGACTGGTTCGTGCTGGACCGCCAGCCGATGATCTTCGAGGACGGCTACCTGCACATCAACAACAACGGGACGCCTCCTGCCGGGGCGAATCCGGGGTGGCTGCAGGGGGCGATGGACCTCTTGCGCATCAAGGTGGACGGCGGCGAAGAACTGCCGAGCATGGACTTCGCCCGGTACGACCACCGGCTGCAGGCTCGGGCGCCCAGCTCAACGTGGTGGATGAACATCGGCGGCGGGCAGACCGAGCAGCCCGGCCTCTTGCAGATGCACGCCACCAAGCACGTCAATTGGGCGTACAGGCCGTCCACGGACACCTACCACCAGATGGCCGGCGACTTCGGATCGAGCACCTGCCAGAGCATGTGCACGCTCAAGTTCGACGGCACGGCGCGCGGCTACACGTTCACCCAGATCCTCGACGAAGTGACGAACCCGCCCGCCGGCAAGGTGCGCCCGGCGGCGCCCGACGACGGCCACTGGTTCTACGTGCCGACTGACAGCGTGTGGGTGGAGGCGCGCGACAAGTTCGTGTTCTGCCGCGGCGGCGACGGCGAGCCGATGTTCTACAACCAATTCTTGGGGAAGAAGTACAACACCCAAACGTCGGGCTTCGACCCGACCTACGGGAACATCGCCCAAACCCAGGCCGCCATCGCGGATGGGTGGGACCTCTCCAGCAAGTTCTACCTGTTCGACCCCGCCGATTCGACGTTCACGACCCTCGGCGCGAGCTACGTCTTCAACGCCAACGGAAACCCAGGCAACGCCTTCGCCGCAAACGGTTCGTACCAAGTCTCGGCCTACAACGGCTGGACGCAGGACAACGGCGGCGCGGTGTGGCCCGACGTGTGGGCCGCAGCGTCCAACACCTCGCGCAACGGCTGCTTCGACCCGACCACCGGCACGGTCTGGAGGTTCTTCTCGTTCAGCTCGACGCAGGCGCTGGCTTGCTTCAACTTCCTGACGAAGACCGTCAAGGTCTACAACGTCAACGATTGGGTGTCGCCCGACACGGGCCGCCAGATTTTCCTGGCCGGCCCGACGCCTACGTCCGAGTCCGCGATCATCTCCGATGGTCCGCGGCCCAAGTTCTGCTGGCAGAACCCCGGCAACGGGCGCTACTTCTCGCCGTCGTCGTTCGAGTGGGAGCACAAGGCGACGTGGTTGAACCCAGCGGACGGCAAGCTGTACGTGGTGAGCCCCACGACGGGCTACCTGTGGTGCTTCGAGACGAGAGGCGCGCAGACGATCAACAACGGCAACCGCATCCCGTTCTATCCGCTGGGCAACCGCATCCCGCTGGTCGGCACTTTCTGTGTCGTGAACTCGCGCGACCGCTACCCGCCGTGGGTGTTCGACATCGCCGAGCCGAACCCGAAGACCGCGGGCACGAACGGCGATGTCCGCATGAACAGCTTCATCGTGCCGTTCAAGGGCGGCCTGCTGTGGTGGAGCAGCGGGCATCACGACTCGGGCGTCACAGGCCACCCGCGCTATGCGTTCTGGCGCTCGCTGTCCTCCACTGGCGACTGGACGGTGGTGTCGTTCCCGCAGGAGCTTTCTGCGAACTCCTTCGGCGTGCGCTCGCCGTACTCCGCGTCGAACGCTGAAGTGATGCTGATTTCGACGGCCGGCAATGCAGACGCGACGCAGGCCGATCTTCCCTGGCCCTTCTTCTGGAGGCTCACTTGAGCATTTCGGCAACCTCATGCAACGGCTACCGCGCGCTCAATGTAGCGAGCGCGCCGAACAACCCGTCCGTCATCAGCTTCTTCTGCTGGGCCAAGAGCACAGCCGACCCGAGCGCCTACCGCACCTACATCGACATCGACGCGGCTGATTCGGCGCTGCCGGACTCCGGCGTCAGGTTCGGCACTGGCGGCAGCGACGGTGCCATCATCCGCGCCGCCAAGGCCGGCACCATCGTCGCCACCAACGAGAACAACGTCTACTGGTGGCAAGGCGCGAACCGCAACAACTGGCGCGCGGTGGCCGGATGGATCGACGGTTCAGCCACCACCGCCGACGTTGGCACGTTCTTCGGCACAAACGCGCAGACCACCGCCGTGGACATCAGCGCCGGCACGTTGACCGGCCTGATGGACGACTTCTACGTCCTCCGCAATGGCTACGTCGGGGTCGGCTGGGGCGCGCAAGTCGAAAGCGTCAGCGCCAACCTGCGCGTGGCTCACATCGCCATTTGGGTCGGCTACAAGCTCACGGCCTCCGACATGACCGCGCTGGCTGCCGGCACCAACCCCATCGACATCGGCGGCGGCCCGCGCTGGTACTGGCCGCTGGTGACGCAGGCCGGCGACGGCCTGGTGGACGACGTGGCGGGCGTCACGCTCGCGGCCTACGGCGGCACGGCCACCTGGCACGACGCCGACAACCCGACCGTCTCGGCGCCCACGCCCGACACCACGCCGCCGACCCTGACGAGCCCCACCGGCACGCAGACCGGCAGCACGACCGCCACCGGCACCGTTTCGACCAACGAGGCCAACGGTACGCTGTACCGCCTCGCCTCGACCAACGCCACCGAACTGGTGGCCACGGTCAAGGCCGCGGCGCTCACGCAGTCCGTCACCGCGACCGGCACGCAGAGCGTGAGCTTCACGGGCCTTACGCCCTCGACCACCTACTACGCGCACTACGTCCACACCGACGCTGCCGGCAACGACAGCACGCGCGTGTCGTCGGCCAGCTTCACCACGGCGGCGGCAGCCGACACCACGCCGCCCACGTTGACCAGCCCGACCGGGACGCAGACGGGCAGCACGACGGCCGGCGGCACGGTGTCAACGAACGAGGGCAACGGCACCCTGTATCGCCTCGCCAGCACCAACGCGACCGAGCTGGCCTCGACGGTCAAGGCCGCCGCGCTGACCTCGACGGTGACGACCACCGGCACGCAGTCGGTGACGTTCGCCGGCCTGATCCCGAGCACGACGTACTACGCCCACTACGTCCACACGGACGCGGCGGGCAACGACTCGGCCCGCGTGTCCTCGGCCAGCTTCACCACCGCCGCCGCGGCCGACAGCACGCCGCCGAGCTGGGGTGCTGCCACGCTGTCCTCCAGCAGCGTCACCACCACCTCGTTCACCGTGACCGCTTCGGCGGCGGCCACGGACAACGTGGGCGTGGCCGGCTACGAAACTTCGTTTGACGGCGGTTCGACGTACACCGCCAACAGCCCCGTCACCAGCCTCAGCCGGGCCTACAGCGGCGGCACGCCGGGCGCAACGGTCGAAGTGCGGATGCGCGCCTACGACGCTGCGGGCAACCGCAGCGCGGCCATCGGGCTGTCGCAGGCGCTGAACAACACCACCATCACGCTCGGCCCCTTCGCCAGCAGCGGGACGGTGTGGCCCAGCGGCACGACCATCAACCTGACGTGGCTGCCGGGCGGTCGCATCGGTGATGCCTCCGGCTTCTCGGCTGCGGTGCAGCGCACGGCAACCCTGAGCACGGGCGGCACGGTCGCCGTCACCGGCCTGCCGGCCGGGGCGGGCATCGCGCTGGTGGCCAAGCGCGTCACCAACGCCACCGACGACGAGGTGTGCTACCAGCCGGGCACGGTGGCCTAAGCAGGAGCAACGATGTACCGCAACCTCAACACCGTGATCGGCGGGCTGCGGCCCTTGCAGACGCCCCTGGTGGGCGTGCTGGGGTCGTCGGTCCCTTCCACCGGCGAAGGCGGGAGGCCGGGCTGGCTCTACACGACCGTGCAGGACAGCGGGTGGGCTGCGGACCTCGTGGCGCTGTGGGTCGAATCGGTCAGCCGGCCGGGCCTGTTCGTCAACGACGACACCTCATGGACGTGGAGCGGCCTGATCGACGGCTCCCACACGGCCACGGCGCGCGTCTACCGCAACGGCGTGGATCAGGGCACGAGCACGCTGACCCTGACGGTGGGCGCCAGCATCATCACCGCGACCATCACGATGGTGGAGACGGGTGACGACCGCATCGCCATGGTGGCCGACGTGGCAACCACCGGAGCGCCCGTGACGACCACCATCGCCATGGTGGAGACGGGCGACGACCTCCCGAGCATGACGGCCGATGTCATCACTCCGGTCGGAGGGACCGTGGACGTGAGCATGGCGCTGGTGGAACTCGGCGACGACGTGCCCGGCATGTCGGTGCAGGTGACGGGCGGCGGCGTGCAGATCGCCGGCCCGGATGCGTACCCCATCGTGGTGTGGCCCGACAACAGCCTGGGGCTGTCCACGCCGGAGCGCCGCTACAAGCAGCCGGCCGAGGTGCTGGACTTCGACTTCGACTTCACGCGCTGGTTTGCCCGCCGCACGGACGAGCCGCTGTCGGCCTTCGCCACCATCCAGCCCGGCACCGGCATCGTCCTGGCGAACTACTGGCTGCTGGGCCAGCGCATCAAGGTGCAACTGTCCGGCGGCGAGAACCGCAACCGCGCCAAGGTGACGGTGCGGATGACCACCACCGCCGGCACGGTCGAAGAAGCCGAGGCGTGGGTGATCGTGCGGGAGTCGTGACGTGACGACGCTGGTTCTGCGCCCGTTCGGCGGCCTGAAGCCTTCGCTGGAGGCTCGGGCGCTGCCGGACGGCAACTCGCAGACCGCGCAGAACCTTGACCTTCGCTGGGGCGACTTCCGCCCCTACCGCGGCCCCGGCGCGTCGGTGTTCGCCGTCACGTCCATTGTGCAGAGCATCTACCGCACGTCGGCCGGCACCTGGCTGCAGAGCGACACCGACGCCGACGTGGCGCAGTGGCCCGAGGACGACGGCGCGGTGCAGACGCTCTACATCACCGGGCACATGCCGTACCCGACCGTGTGGCGCGACGGCACCTACCGGCGCCTGGGCGTGCCCGGCCCGGCCGCAGCGCCCGACGTGGCTGTCACCCCGGTGGACGAGTTCACGACCGGCGAGCGCGCGACCGCCCGCGAGGCGATCATCAAGGCCATCGAGGACGCCATTCAGGCCAACGCCACGGCCCTGGGCGTGGGCTACCCCAACACCATCGGCGCGGAGGCCGGCGGCGCCTACTGGCTGCCGCACGGCACGGTGGCGAACATGGGCACGATCAGCCCGTACCAGGGCGTGTTCGCGTCTCCCGTGACCGTCTCCGGCGGTGGCGTGGTGTTCAACAACCCGCGCGACTCCTACCTGATCGACCCGGGCCTGGGTGGCAAACAGATCACCTACAGCGGGCAGACCTATTGGGCCGTGCCGTTTTGGGCGCAGGGACAGGTCTACAGCCTCAACATCCCCGGCATCAAGACCGCGCTGGCCGCGATCAAGAACCCCACCGATGGCGTGACGCAGCTCATCCCGAACGGGCGCATCGACGAAATCGGGGTATTCCTGGCCGACCTCGCGGACCTGACCCAAGAGCCGCAGAAGACGCTGATCGACAAGATCCAGCATCTCGTGGACAGCATCGCCGAGGTGACGCTGCCGGCCGCCGCGCTGTCGCTGGTGAGCCAGCAGGCCGCGTTCTACGCCCGCACGGACGTGAGCACGGCGATCAACTCCGCGCTGGACAACTTCGCCACCGAGACGTTCGTGTGGGCCAGCCGCTACGCCCTGAGCGCGTGGGACAACCCCAACGTGCAGCAGGGCGACGCCGCGCCAAGCCCGCCGCCGCCGAGTTCGCCCACGGGCGTGCCTTCAACCTTCCACGCCAACGGCGTCGCGGCCACCGCCAAGGCGGCCATCAAGTCGGGCGTGCAGGCGTTCTTCGCCGCCAACTCGGCCGGCGTGAAGGTGCTGGACATCGACAGCGCGCGGACGTGGATGGTGGCCG
>JACCDR012193511.1_pt1 | contig 15968 bp, 18 predicted proteins | sample 7446431 | NCBI WGS metagenome assembly JACCDR01 (sample SAMN15323443, study PRJNA562643) | freshwater metagenome | isolation source: river surface water | place: USA:Blue River Watershed | collected 2017-08-17 | reverse complement strand
GTCTCTGTCTCGAACCAGAACTCAATCCAAGCTGTCTGGATAAAAGTTCCCTGGATCTCATTGGATAGGTACCGCTGAAGCGTGACGCCCCTCCGCTGAAACCGCTCGATACTATTATTCGCTGTGACGGATAGTACTGTCAACCCCGCAGCTAGCGGGGAATCACGGTATAGCATCCGCATGAGTCGCTGCGAAAGAATCGAGTGAACGGAGATGCAGTCCTCTTCGTTTGAGTCCTGCACCAGAGTCTGAAGAATCACGTTGTACATTGTGAGTGTCGGCTGGATCGAGCGAAACTCCGTACTCGATCTATCCGGAAGTTTCGTCAGCGGAAAAATGCCAACCGCCTGCGTCGGGTCCGACGGGCGAAGCTGACGCTTGAACACCTGCACATCAGCATCGATCGCGGCCGGAATCCTCGCAGCGATCAGCGCGATCACATTGTTGGGGAACTCGACATTCCCGGCCACGATGGTCATCGGCTACGCAATCAGATAGGCAGCAAGTTCGGATGTTACAAAAAGCATGTCATTCTCGTTCACACCAAGCACCGGGCGAGGCGGAGTAAACGGTCTCCGCTTGCCGCCCTGCGCCGTACTGATCTTCTGAAGAGTCAGAGGATTCCCACCCGGGGTTGGATGAGTGAACTCAATCATCGGACCCATTACCCTGGTCTGGCCAGGGTCACTTAGAAGATGATTGTACATCTGGTTTGATCGACGGTTGATCGGATGATCGGGCGGGTACCCCTTCTGCGCTCGAATCATCTGGGTCGCCAAGGTGAGCGGGTGCCACTTGCCCGTGACGTCATCACCCTCCGACTGGAACCTTTGCTGAATCCGTCGCCGAATGAAAGGTCCAACAGTCGTGTGCACAAACGCAGCCAGGTTCTGCGGTTGCATTCTGCGATTCAGCTCGGCCACGAATGCGCCGGCCATCGCCTGGTCTACGTCAAAGTAAATGAAGAAGCTCATGTCATCACCAGGTGTACGGGTTTCCGTAAGCCCATGGATACCTCGGAGCTGTCAGCGCCTGGGATGCAGGGTTACCGAACACTTCGCCGAAGGATTCCACAGCTGACGTATTGTCCACATTACTGATGATAGGCGCACTCGACAAGTTGTCGTCCGGAGTGACCGGAGTCGCACCCGGCAGAGTTACCGACCCGTCCACGATTGCGTTGAGTGCAGCCGTGGCTTCGTTCACCAGGTACAAACCGTACTGGTGAAGCTGGTCGTCTTCGCCTCCTGCGTCCCTGGCGAGAATCATCCGACCGGTGGCCAGCCAGGTGTTGATTCGCTTCAGGAGCAGGGTTGTTGGGCGCGACTCCGGTGACGAGTCGACGACCACCGGAGTTGCGTACTTCATACCGATCTTGCTGTCGATCTCGTCGGCAGCCTGATCGATGTACTTCTGTGCATCACTCGGTACGGGAATGTTTCCCATAAGGAGATCTGCAAGTTCGCAATACGGCTCGGTCGCCATGACTCACTCCGTTACTTGTTACTCGCGGAGGTGCTGGTCGCCTTCGCGGGCGCGGCCTTCACGGGCGTCTTCGTCTTGTCGTTGTCGCCCTTGTCGTCCTTGTCGCTCTTGGCGCTGTTGTCGGAGTCGTCGGCCTCGTCCTTCTCGGCCTCCTCTTCCTCCTCCAGCTTCTCCTCCAGCGTCTGCCCGGGACGAAGCTCGTACCGAAGCTCCTCGTCGGTCGGCATCCCGTGGTCGACCATGAGGTCCTTCTCCTCGTCGGTGAGGTAGGGACGCTCGGTCTCGTTCGCGTAGTTCTGGTACATCGGGTCGACGCCAACGTACCCACTCAGGTCGTTACCCTCGACGGTCATGCGTCCTGCCATGTCTTTCCCTCCTAGCAAACGAGGGGAGGTCGGCGAGAGCCGAACCTCCCCTCGGAGCTGTTCCTCTAGTGCGCTGCAGCCGAGCGACCGACCGGACCACGACCCGGAAGCTTCCGGACCACGGTGGTCTTGGTGCTCGACTTGGCTGCCGTCGTCTTGACGATCCCGGTGCCAGACCCACGCGGAGTGGAAGCCAGCTTGCCGGGCGTCTTGACGGTGACAGTCCCGTCAGAGTTGCGGGCCATGAGACCCTCCTTACGCGATCGGGTCGTAAGCCACGGTGAGGTCCATGTGCGGGAAGACCGGGAACGCCTTGATGCCCGTTCCAGCGTCGTACCCCCACGGGTCCACACCGTACTCCTTCTCCCACTCGTAGAACCCGGGCGACCAGTTGCCCGCCGGGTGCGGCGAAGTGAGAACCTTCCCCATCCCGAGCTGGGTGTCGTCGAACTCGTTGACGTCACCCTCCTCCGGCAGGAAGATGATCCGGTTCTCCGGAAGGAAGCGGTTGATCGTGACCGAAGTTGAGCCGATCGCGCGCGAGCGGTACACCGAGTCGTACTCGATGAACGTCAGGCCCGTCTGCTGCTCCACGATCTGCTGCGCCGCGAGCGGGCCCCAGCCGTCGATCAGGTACCGCGGGTCCACCGGCGTCGAGCCCGATGCAGTGATCAGGCCGGTGCGCGCGATGAACTTGCTGCTGTTGAGGATCGAGGACAGAACCTTGCGGCTCGTCAGCGCCCGCGTGATCCGGACACCGTAGGTGTCGTAGATGTACCGCTGGATGCTGTCGATGTCCTTGATCGGGTCGGCCGTGTCGGCCGTCCAGGCGTCGCCGAGCGGGTACGCCGAGTTCCCACCCACGTTGGTGGACGAGACATCGACAACCTGGTTCGACGGCCGACCGTAGTTGACCGAGAACTTGATCTTGCCGTCGTTGTAGCTGATGATGCCCGTGCTGAGCGCGGTCATGATCATCCACTCAAGCCGGTTGTCCAGCTTGCGCCGACGGCGAACGGCATCCCGAGCGAACCGCGCTGCCCAATCGGCAGTCATGCTGCCGACCGTGAGCGGGAGGAACTGCGTGTCGCGGATCTGCTCCTGGATGGTCAGCCACTCACGGTACCGACTCACGTCGCTCGCCGTGTAGTGATCCTTGACCGCCCAGTCGATGACGGACGCGCGCCCCTCGCCGCCGAACACGTCGTCCTTCTGTGCCAGCTCGGACTCGGCGTCCTCGGCACGGGCCGGAGCCAGGCCGTCGGTCATGCCGAGCGCGTACTGGAAGATGACGTCGTCGGTCGGAACCTCCATGAACGGGAAGAGCTGCAGCCCGATGTGGTTCTCCGGGGGAACGATCTCCCGGACCAGACCGAGCGACACCTCCTGCCGGACGAGACGGTCCTGGCCGATCGGCGAAGCGTGGTGCCCCGGGATGCCACCCTTGAATCCCGCGCCAGCGGCAGTGCCGGCGAGTCCATTCAGATTCATGTGAGGTATCCCTTACTTGAACGTAACGTCGAGGCCCTTGACGGAACGCATCGCGTCCGCCGTGGTGTTCGACAGTGCCTGTGTGGTGCCGGCCGCCACGAGTTCGAGGCACCATGCCTGCACTGCAGTGCCGATGTACATCGCCGCGACTTCGACGTCCCGCTCCATGAGCTGCCACGGGAGGAACGTGTCGTTCAGGCCGACGATGTTGGCTGCGGTCTGGCGACCGTCAGCCGCACCAGCCACACCGGGGGTCGCCGTCGCAACGGTGATGCCCGGGGTCGAGCCGGTGAGGTTGGTCGTGTCCACGGTGACCTGCGCGACGTTGCCGATCAGGTTGCCGTAGAACGTGAGGGTCAGTGCCGTGGTCTCCACCGGACCGCCGGTGACAGCGATGTCACCAGGCGCCACGTTGCTGAGCGCCTCCAGGGCGGCCTGAACCGTGGAAGCCGTCGCCGACGAAGCAATGGCCGCCGTGGTCTGACCGTTGAAGGTGATCGTAAAGGTACCGCCCGAGATGGTGCCGGACTCGGTGAGGGTCTGAACCTCCGCCGTGCCGGACGCCTGGTACGGGCCAACCTTGCCGGAGTCGGGGCCGGACGTGATCTTGGCCAGGACGGTACCCGGCTGAAGGATCTTCTGTCCACCGACGCCGTTGATCGTCTGGGCGGGAACCGTCGCGCACGCGAGCGTGTACGACTCGAACTTGCAACCGACGGTCGACCGGAGGTACACGTTCTTGCCGAACACGTACAGGCCGGAGCCGTTCTTGACGAAGTCAGCCATGAGTCATCTCCCTACAGGGCCGGCGTCTGGCCGGCTGCGACCAGAGCCTTGTAGGAAGCCGTCTTCTCGATGACAGCCTTCGGGGTGCCAGCCAGCGCGTGCTGACGCACGGTTGCCTTCCACACCTCGATCTGATCTGCCTTCGGGTCAGCCGGCGCCTCGGCCGCGTTGTCTGCGTTGGTCACGCCAGCGCCGTGGTTCCCCAGAACCGACGGCACGGGCGCCTCCCCCCAGGTCGCGGTCCAGGCTTCGTACTGCTCGGGCGTGAGCCCCAGCGCGAACTTGCCCAGAGCTTCGACCTGCGTGGCGGCGATCCGCGGGTTCGGACCCGCGGCCAGGCCGTTCACGAAGTTGAGGCGGTTCTGCTCGGTGGTGTCGCGCCGGAACTGCTCCAGTGCCGTGATGTGCGCCTGGACTGCGACCGGGTCGGAGACCTGGACACCGTTCACGGCGTACACCTGCATGGCCGGAGCACTCGGGGCCGCGAACGGCAAGGCCGCCGCATTCCCCTGAGCGGGCGCACCAGCGTTCGGCTGGTTCACCGGAGCAGCGGTGGTGTCTCCCACGCCTGTCTCCCTGTCCATCATCACGTACAGTTTTGGTGTTGCGTGCCCTTGCGGACTACTGAATTTTAGGCCCTCGACTGCCGGAATGTCAACGAACGCAACCCCCATATAAACCGGCCAATGCTCGGCTTTGCTGTTGGTGACGTACGTGCCGATCTCCGCGGACCTGTTACGCCAGGTGCCATTCTCGATCTGCTGCCTGGCGTATGGATCAGTGATCTCGATCTTGCCGAACAGGTAGTGGTACTTCTGTCCGTCGTGCGGAGACTCCAGCTCTTCGGACTCCAGATCGGTGTGCCACCCGACGACCTTACCGTTCCCGTCCATGCCGTGGATCAGCCAGCCAGGATGACCGTCCCGAATCGGGACGTCGTCGAAGGTTCCGTTGTCCCGGAGGTGCTTGAAGTTATCCACCATGTTCTTGATGTGGATCTCTTCCCAGGTGTTCTCGATCCCCATGCTATCCGCGAACGTACCGCTCCGGAAAACTGCGAAACGCTCCAGTACCAGTCTGCCGTTGTCCTTGGCATACATGACCGGCTTCAGTCCGAAGCCACTGGAGTAGTTGTACAGACTGGGGCGCGTCGGGATCGCGAGTCCAGCACTCATGCTTCCACTTCCTTGTTGTCGCGGCCCATCATACCGGACCCGTCTACCTCCGCTGGCACTGTGGATTCCTGCAATATTGCAGTATTTCTTTCCACAATGAACCTGATCACATGCCAGCGAATGCACTCTCTGCAGCGAAGTTTGACAACACCTCCGTATGAAATCCAGTCACCGTAGACTCTGTTCTGCTTGTAAACTCTGCAGTGTACGAACGTTCTTCCTTCTTTGTCCGTACCGTAGATGGCAAGCAGTGGCTTCCGTACACAGAAGCAGCGGAGTTCTTGCTTGCTAGTCCGCATTACCTCCCCCTGCCGCAACTCTCGGCAATCCATCCTTTACGATCCGGAGGAATGCGTCGACGGAGGAAAAGGATTCCATCCCTGCGGATGCTAGATCCGCTACCCACGCCACCGCGCGGTCGTGCGCTCCATCGGCCACGGCGGGGTCGATGCCATCGGCAACGAGAGCATCGGTCAGCTGTCGGGCGTACCCAAGATCCGGCACAAAGCTGTCTCCGAAAGTTCCATTCCGGTTGGCCTTGTAAACCTGTCCCGCGACCCGCCGGTAGATTGATGCGACAACTCCGCTAGACGCAGAAGTTTTTCCTGCCTTGGTGTCATCGTCCGCCGGAGCTGGATCAGTATCTTCGCCCTCCGGAGCCTCCTTGCTCGGCTCATCGTTTCCAGGTTCATCGGAGAGTTCCTTGACTTCGTGAAGGGTAAGTCCGGCAATGTCACCAAGCTCCTTCAGGTCGGGCCTTACGCTATCCTTGGTGAGAAGCATTTGAAGCAATGCCTTCACCATCTCCTGCTTGTCGTCCCCAAGCTTACGAAACTTGATTACCGCACGCGGGCTGGTAGGGCTGAAGTTGATGTCAACCATCCGGCTAAGGATGTAGTCATTGATGTACGAAGCCCAGTCGCCAGCCAGGGCGTTCAGCATCTGCAGGTACACCTGAGCATGGGTTGTTCCCAGGTTATAGCTGCCGACATCTGCTGTGCGAAGCATGAGCAGCGGCGTGAACATCGCCAGCGAGATCTCTTCATCCAGGCGCATGAGGTACCGCTCGAAGTCGGCACCGCGCATCTGGGATTCGAGATACTCGATGGTGTAGTCGTAGCTCGTACTCGTACCAACCACCGAACGCTGATCCGGGAGAACCACAGTGCTACGGTTACGCAGGTTCTGCAGCACGTTGCTCATGATGGACATACCCGACATCTTCTTACCGTTCACGTCGATCTCATCATCGTACGGCGCACGACCCACGGGGACAGGCTCGCCGAAGCGCTCGAAGTATCGGTTCGAGAACAGGTGCATGAGGATGCTGAAGAACCAGCTCGTGAACGCAGGGCGAAGAAGCTTCCTGCCGTAGTAGTCGCCGTTCTCCATGAGCAACGGATACCACAAGCTGTTCTCGACGGGAACCGGCCACTGTGTGTTGAACTGCTTGATCCCGTCGTAGACCTTCAGTTTAGGCTTTGGGCTACCAGCGGGAGCCCAGCCGTCAACGGTCTTCCAGTTGACACGGCACTCTTCTGGAGGGAGATCCTTGATCTTGGTGAGCTGCACTGTCTTGCCGGCCAGGTCATTTTCCCACTGGAGAATCGAAGGACTGTACCCTGCCCAGAACGCCTGACTGAGCGCACGCACAAGCCGGGTCCAGACACGAGCCATGTTTTCCTGGCAGTGCTTACGAACACGCTCACTGTCGGATTCGATCTTCCAGTCGAGTTGGTGCATCATGAAGGACAGCACGCTCAGGGATGCATTAACCTGGTAGTGATCCTTCATCAACCTGAAGTCAGCAAGCGTGAGCTTGTTCAGGTCGAACTGAAGAATGCCACCTCCAGGAAGCGTGAAAAAGTGATTGTCGTTCTCCGTCCAGCGAGAACCGAAGGCTTCACCCAGCTTTGGCGGCGGCGCCTTCTTGTAGCTCTTGCTGGAGATCGGCTTACCGTCCGGGCCGACCAATCCCTGTTCCATCCCAGATATTCCCTCCGGGCCTAAGATGCGTAGGAATCTGCGTCGTGGGAACATGAGGTGCTGAAAGGTTGGGCATACCCAAACGACCATTACCTTGAGTCACACGAGTTGGATCAAAAGCATCTGGTTGACTGTCGCTATCTTCTCTGCGACTAGGTGATGTTACCCCACGTTGGTACATCTTGTCACCCGCCAGAGTGAACACAACCCCGGCCATAGCGTCGGCAATGTCTTTGCTCCCGCCCACCGGGTGATCCACCTTGCGGCCAGTGTCGATTAGCTGAGTGAGTTCGCTGTACGGAACCTCAACCAACTTCGTGTCGCCATGCTTCATGTAACTCATGTACTTGGGGAACTCAAGTCGCTCTTCGTAAATAGCGTCCCGCAGGTCCTGGTATGGAGCCAGGTTCTTATCCACAGACAGGTAGTCGGAGTCGAACCTCCGCTTCTGTAGCTGCTGGATTGTGTCCGTACTCTGGAACCCATCCAGAGTTACCTTCTTGATCTTGAATCCATAATCATCCTTAAGGCGGTAGATGATCTGTCGGATATCGCCAAGAACAATCTCACGACCAGGGATCGGACGGATTCGAGCCAGGAAATCGAAGACAAATACTGGACGAAGCTCTCCTTCAACTTCCTTCAACTCCCTCACGTGTCCCATTGCGATACCAAGAGCGTCACCCGTGTCGCTATAAGCGATGTCGATGTGCACCACTCGCCTTAGACTGGGCGTGTCCGCAGTAAACCAATCAGCAAAGTTAACCGTGGCCAGGTCAGTCTTTACAGGAGAATCTTCTCGACCAAATCTTCTATGCCACTTATCACGGCAGAGATCGATCTTGTGAACCATCCCGATGAATGGATTGCCGACCTTCGGCGGGATGCCCGCGAGATCCTTGAGCGCCTTGTCTGGGTCATCGAGGAACCTCTTCTTGAATAGGTTCGGAATCTCCATGAAATCTTCGTTGGTCATGATGGTCGCCACCATGGCCGGGATCTCACACTTGCGACGCACGTCAAACCAGAAGCTGTCCCTGGTTCCGTCTTCCTTCAGGTACTTATCCCAACCGAACGACTCCCATAGAGTCATACGGGAGACATACGCTTTCTCGTCCTTGTCGAACTGTTCCTTCATGGTCGCAGCGAAGCCAACAGACTTCTTCATCTGACCGATTAGTATCAGCAGGCCTCGATCCTGGAATCGAGAAGTAATACGGTTCGAGATGGTGTTGTACCCCTCCATCGCGTAATCCTTCTTAGGAGTCACGCGATGGGAATCCATCTCGTCCAAGATTCCACCGAGAATGTTGTAACCCTCGAAGGTGGTTTCAGCACTGTCACCCGGGATGATCCAGATATCCTTCTGCTGAAACCGAATCTGATTCTTGAACTTGTCATCGTATGGATACTTCTTGAACCACACGGAATGCTTGAGTCGTGCAAACACGTCAGCGAAGATAACCTCACGAGCCTGGTCCTCGGAGGTACTCATCATCATGAACGCAATACGCGAACCCGGAAGGAGGCCAAAGAACTTCTGCGGATCACGCAGGCACAGAACCCAGTGCGCCATGTATGGCAAAACAATACTGGCGAACGTAGTCTTACCAATACCGATCGCGCCGGTCATCATAGCTTCCTGGTATGCAGCCAGCTTGTACGGGTTTGTCTTCTCGCCGAAGATATCCACCAGCACAGAACGCAGACCAGGCCGAATACCTGACTCGATGTTCAGGTACTTCTCGCCAAGGAACTCGATGATGCTTGCCGGGCGCTCCTCGAAGTCGGGGTTGTTCTTGAGCCAGTCCAGCTCTTCGATCCCAGACTCGATGTCAAAGTCATCTACCCAGCTCGTCATCCCAGTTCACCCTGAATGATCTTCGGCTCGCCGACCCGAGTAGCTTTGCGCTGCGCCGGCTTCTGCGCGATCGCAGCCTGAACCGCAACCTTCGTGTCACCGTTCTTGGCAGCAGATGTCAACACACCCTTGATCATGGCGGAAGTAATCTCCTCGCGAGGAATGCCAGCAGCCTCCAGCTCCCTGACAATTCCTGCCACAAGCTGACGCGGGTCCGCAGCCGCAACCTGAGCAGGACCACTCGCAGCCACGCCGACGTTTACGTTCACCTGCGTAGTCTTCCCGAGATCAGGGTCAACCAGCTTGGCCAGCTTCACGCCATTTGCGAACACACTGTTGTACATCTTTGTAACCTCGGGGTCGATCTCGCCCGCAGCATCCTCGGCATCCTGGGCATCTTCGAGCCGCTCGACCTGCTTCTTCATGAGCTGCCCGAGCGCTCCAATGATCGCATCGGAACTGCGAGTTCCGAAACTGTCAGCAAGTCCCACGGTCTCTGATCCCTTCACTACGCAGACTGAATCCGCTCTGTAGAGTGTGCACGCATTCTGTAGGATGCAAGTGTTGCACTGGAACTGATCCAGCTCACTCGCCTTCACGCCGATGTTTCGCATAAGCTTTCGCCTTGCTGCCGGCAGTACCATTACCGTGTCAGGCATCTGGATCATGCCGGGCTGCAGGAAGTGCTTCTTCTGTCCGCGCTTGCTGGCGAACGGAACCACACGATTCCAGTTCACACTTGCCCACGAGAACGCTCGCAGGTTAAACCTCAAAGCATCCCTAGCCTCGACGACATCAGCAGAGTTCCAGCCAACCAAGGCGAACCAGTCGTCATACCTCGCCGCATAGTAGTCCGGATGGTTCACCTGCTTTCCGGAGGGCGTAACGATCTGACGGGTTACTCCACCGAGGGGGGTGACGTTATGCGGGCACCAGTCAGCCGATCCAAACCCGTAACCCAGGATGTAAGTGAAGCCGCGAAGCCCAGAGATCATCAGATCGACATCCGGATATCTCAGCTGCAGCGCACGCAACTGCAGCATAAGTGCCTGCTGTTCCGGTCCGGCTACGCCGATCCTGTGCACCACTACCTTGTGCTTCTGCCCCTTGACCACCCGCATTGCTTGTGGAACAGACTCATCCAGGTAGTAATTTTCATCCTCGCCTGGGTTGTTCTCCATGAGCCAGATGAGATTATCCCATGACTCTTCCGGCGTCCAAGATGGATAAACAGCCAACGGCTTGTCGTACGAACTGAATGCTGTGTACACAGGGCAGCCGTACACATCAATCAGCATAATCGTGCACTTACTTCCGTACCCCATGGTAGCAGTACGGAACCAAGACAGCACCTCCGACCCATCTGTCTCCAGGTGGCCCATGTGCCAAGTAAACTTACGGAACCCCTCATCCAGCGCTTCCAGAATGTACGCTCGGGGATTTCCCATCCAGACTTCAGTCATCATGGTCCTTAAGTTTGCGACCTTCGGTTTTATCAGGATAGCGTATCGCGCCCGACCCGGAGATCAAAATGACGTGAAGATAAACGAAGCGGGCACTCAGTAAAAATACCTGAATGCCCGCTTCGTCCCGGAAGGGTGGAAGGTCTTTGCCGACGACGAATGAACGCCCCAGTTAGATCATGCCTTACACTATAGCACAACCTAGATCATGTCGTCAAGACTTAGGTTGACGAACCGTATCATCATGTGCTAGGCTACCAACGCGGGCACGCCGGTGAAATATCGGCGATTTCTTGCCCTTCGGAGGGGAATCAAATGACGGAAGATGTTGCACAGCTCTCTAATCTTCTCGCCAGCAAGTTCATTGCAAGGCCAGAACCTCGGGCCATGCAGCGGGCAACAGGCGAGTGGACTCCGCAGCGTGGAGAGAAGTTCACCAGGTCTGCCCTGGTTGACCACCTAACCAAGGTGCGCACCTACGGGCATTACATGATGAACACCGACGACAAGGTGAAGCTGTTCGCGTTCGATCTGGATCTCAACAAGACGGGCCGACTCCCTACCAAGCAGGGCGTCACCGGACAGTGGCAGAACTTTGTACCGTCCAGCCCGCGTGACTTCTGGATGGCCCGCACCAAGGGGCCTGCGCGTGACATGCTGAAGTACCAGATGAAGCTACTCGCCCACGAGCTGGCCAGGGTTATCCAGGCTGAACTGGATATCCCCACTGCAGTTGCGTACTCTGGCTCGAAGGGCCTGCACGTGTACGGCTTCACGGGACTGATCTCCGGCAGCCTGGCCAGGGAGGGCGCGCTGGCTGTACTAGAAGCAACCAAGCGCTGGGAACTGATCCGCGGAAAGAATTTCTGCGGAACTGTTCAGCGTAACGAAGTCATGTCGCCTGATCAGACCTTCGAGCAGTTTGAATTGGAGGTGTACCCCAAGCAGGAAACACTGCAAGATAAGGACCTGGGAAACCTTATGAGGCTTCCCCTCGGGACGAATCTCAAGTCCCCCAAAGACCCCGCCTTCTTTGTCGATATGCGCACAGCCATGACGGACCTAAGTCCCAGAAGCGCAATCGAATCGCTGACAACTGACAACCCTTGGCGGTAACTCGTGACTGAAGGTGTGGAAGCCAATCCGCTTGAAGCCAGGATCAAGGCAAAACTGGCTGAGCGGAATGCAAGACTGGGCAATGCCGCCCAGAGTACAACCCAGGCTACCGCACCCCAACCGGCAACAATCTCGGTTCCAACTGAGGACGTGCCGGACATTGGGGTGAAGTACACCGACCCCATGCAGGAGCAACTGGACAAGGCGATCGAATCACTCGGCATCATTGAGGCTTATAATAAATGGTGCAAGAAGATGGTCGTCAAGCCGACTAGTCGCAAGGACGGGATCAAGGTATCCTGCCCAAACCCAAAGCACCCGGACAGGAACCCCTCGGCATGGTTGAACACCGAGAAGAATACGTACTTCTGCGGAGGCTGCGCCGAAGGCGGAGACATCTGGGACATCGCCGCGTACCACTTTGGGTTCGACGTACCAGGCTACAAGAGTACAGAGCCCTTCAAGGAACTGAAGATCAGAATCGCCGAGGACCTGGGGTATCAGATCTCTTCGGGGCCTGGCTGGATGAATATCATTCCACCTGGTGCAGGAGCAATTACTCCCGCTCCCTCTGGATCGATCACGCCCACCACGTCCCACTCCAGTGCTTCCCCGACGGAGCCGGTCTCATCATCTTCGACCCCGTCGGAAGAGCCCGTTACGCCCAAGCCAGGCGCAACGCAGTCTACATCCGGCGCTACCCAGCCCAACCCGGGTGACGAGTACGAGATCCCGTGGCGGGACTTCGTGCCGGAGGACACATTCCTGCGGGAGTGGCTGATCGCTACCACCGTGGACGACTGCGCAGAGGAGTTCCACTTCTGGACTGGACTGCAGGCTCTGGGTCTGGCCGCCGGCGGTCAGGTGCTGCTGGAAGATGTGCCCAAGGTGCACAGCAATCTGTACATCTGCCTGATGGGACCGTCCGGCAGCAAGAAGTCACAGGCGAAACGACACCTCAAAGAGACTCTTCTGGAGATACTTCCCTATGACTACGACAACCCTTTCACAACAGGAACTAAGATCATCGGCGGAGCGGGCTCTGGAGAGTATCTCCTCAGCAATTTCAGCAGCCCTATCTACGATCCAGGAGATCCTAAGAAAATTTTGGGACACGCTCCAGTCCGAGGTTTTGTCGAGTATGAAGAACTGGCTCAGCTTATGGCCGCAGCTAGCCGACAGTCCTCCACGCTCCGGACCAACCTCATGGACATCTACGACGCGCCGAAACTGCTGTCGTCCGGCTCCCGCACCCACGGGAAGACTACAGTCGAGCACCCGTACGGGGTGGCATTCAGCACGACGCAGAACTCCTCGCTAGCTGGTCTGCTCCACAAGGGTGACGATGGCTCCGGCTTCGTCAACCGCTGGATCTTCGTGTCCGGCAAGATGAAGCGGGTTACATCTTGGGGTAAGATTCAGGTGGATCTCACCAAGGCGCAGGGGAAGATCAGGGAAACTGCGATCTGGGCAAACAAGGGTCACCTGGTCGCCATGAGCCAGCCGGCCCTGGATCTCTGGGATGAGTTCTTTCACGCCACGCTGTTGCCTACGAAGCGCGCCGCGGAAGCCTCGGGGACTTCCATGCTGGGTCGTCTCGACCTGACGATGAAGAAGCTGATCCTTCTGTTCTGCATCAACGAGAAGCTGGACACCGTGCCGGCCTACATCGTTGAGCGAGTGCTGGCACTGTTCCCGTACCTGGTGAGCAGCTATGGCGTGGTCGGCAAAGAGATCTCCCGGACTGCCGAGAATGATCTCGCAGCCAAGACGCTGATGAAGATCAAAGAGTTTCAAGACACTACCAATCCGCTTGGGCCAACGGCGGCCGAGCTGCAGGAGATCATGAAGCACGACTTCAAGTACGTCAAGGAACTGAAGGAGCTTCTCGGTGACCTGGACAAGACCAACATGGTAGTGGCTGAGGAAATCCGTACGGGTAAGCGTGGACGCCCACCGGTGAGGTACAGAGTCGATGTCTAATCGAGCGGTTCCCGAGATGGCAGTCAAAACGTATGACCTCACTCCCACGCAGAAGGTGGAGCACTTCTACAAAGATTACTTGATCAAGCCCCGTACCTTCGACGAACCGGGCTCGGTCGTCTCGGAATACGACTACACGAATTTCTTCTTCTGTGAAGAAATCGGGTTTTTCGTGGATTCCCGGTACGTGTGGTTGGTAAAGGAAATCAAGCTGGAGCTAGACGACCCGAACTACGAAGGATGCAGCCACGGACGCCGTGCGACCCGCAACCGGGGGTGCGTCGGCCCGTTGTGCCGGTATTCGCTCAGACTGTGGCGACGCAACCAGCTCGCCCGCACCGCGCTAGAACAAAGGGGGACACACAGGGCGTACACGCAGAAACCTGAAATGGAAGACGAGGATCAAATCTGCTCAGTGTTTACTGGGCTGGGGATTGGATTTAAATTCTGATGAAGCGCTACCCGGAAGCCAGCAAGAAGGAATCCATGGATCACTACTTGGAGATCCAGTACATGCCGCACCCGAGCCTGCCGCGTGTCGAGATCTTCGACATGAGCGAGTACTCCTGGCAGCCGATGGGCAACCTGCTGATCATCGTGCCGCGCCACCCGAAGCCGGGACACATGCAGCAGAACAAGCTCATCCCGCTGTCCTCCATCTACTTCATGGAGGAGAACAAGCGCACCCCGGAGAACGCGCCGCCCAAGGTGGACATGGAGGCTGTGAAGGAACTCCACGACACGCAGTACGGCGGCTAAACAGCAAGCAAGAGAAACCCCCTACCAGCTGGATTGCTGGTAGGGGGTTTCTCTCTTCCCTGCTCGTGTTAGAACGACACCCAGATAAACAACAGGATTACATTCAACAGGGAAGTCAGCCCGGCCACGAAGAGGCCACCGTAGATCAGTTCACGCACTGGCACCAGGACAGTCTTCCCACGCCTGATCCTATGAACCTGCCTTGCCCTCTCCCTGGACAAGACGCGATCCGGGTTATCCAGTTCGCTGTCGGGCTTGAGTTCAATCAGGGCTGGGTTGAGTACCACCCCACCCGATCGGGCTACTCTGTCCATCAAAACTTTATTCGCGCGCTGCATAGCTAAACTGCCGATTCCCCAGGATATCCAGTATGTTCTTTTTCTTTTTTCTTATTAAGTTTTTATTTACTTGTTTTCTTCTTTTTCTTTCTTTTCTTTCTTTTGCTTTGCTTCGATCATCGTGGTGATCTCGTCGACCGAAGAGCGAGCGACCAGCATGGCGCCCAGCTTGTTGATGAAGAACGCCAGCGCCTGGACATCACCCGCATCGATCCCGAGCAGGATGTCGACCGTGAGTTCCTCTTCGCCGGCTACGGTGGCCCGCACCGCATCCACCAACAGATCGATGCTCTCGCCCGAGACAGCAGCTAGCGTTACGCTCACCGAGTCAACCCCGGGCATGTGGATGACCTGCTGCCCAACCAGCTGATCGCTTGCCCTCTCGAAGCCTTCTACCATGGTGCCCAGTGCCAGATCCCTGACACCACCGTCATAGTTGCCAGCCACCCCATCATGCGGCTTGCTGTAGTCCTGCATCACTTGCCTCCCCTGCTACGCCTGGCCCACTCGATCAGCCCGCCCAGCGCGCCGGCGAGCACAGCGAGGCCGGCGATGACCCACATCGCCGGCCCCAGGTCTGACAGCCCCGGATCTGCCACTGCAGCCAGAACCTCGTTCGCTCGTTCCATTCCCCCATGATACCCAATAGTCCTAGGAGGTGCAAACGCTACTTAGGGATAAGTGCGCCGGCCATCCCGGTCTAATCTGTCCAACCTGCCTAGCCTACTTCTCTTGTTAAACCCGTGCTGCATGACTCGCTCAGTGTCATCATAGGCGGGTAGCTCGTACCTGCGCTCCAGGGTGAGTCCGTCCATGGTGTACTGGATCCGCCGCCTGCGCAGCCGCCAGATGAGCCTATACTCCCACTTGAGATACCAGTCAGATAGCAGCTCGCCCGCGATCATCAGGGGTATCCCACCGCCGATGGTGCACACCACAAACAGTACTGCACCCCACTCCTGGTCGGCCTCTGCGGCAAATACCAAACAACTACCCCAGGTGAGCACGGTCCAACTGGTTATCGCAGTTAACTCTACGGCGTCCCAGAAGAGTCTGACCCTCCCGAGCCTGGTACTCTTCCCTCTTTTGCCAGCATCTTCTCCCGCCATGCTGCGTTCTCCCGGGCTACCTTCCTATCGTGCTCGTGCAGTTTTTCGCAG
>JACCDR012321474.1_pt1 | contig 15972 bp, 10 predicted proteins | sample 7446431 | NCBI WGS metagenome assembly JACCDR01 (sample SAMN15323443, study PRJNA562643) | freshwater metagenome | isolation source: river surface water | place: USA:Blue River Watershed | collected 2017-08-17 | reverse complement strand
TGAGTGGAGAATCAGTCGACCTTACCTGGAGTACAACCAATGCGGCAAGTGCTTCATTGACGACCTTTGGTTCGGTTGCACTTTCAGGCACCAGGAATACTGGTCCACTCTCGGCAAATGCCACCTATGTACTTGAAGTGATCGGAATCGATGGTACGAATGTTTCTTGTCAGTCTGTCATTACGGTGACTGATACGCCAAAGCACTGTGAGCTATTACTTACAAAGACCGTCTCAAAGACTACTGCTAAGCCAGGCGATCAAATTACTTACACGATAACAATTAAAAATACCGGTACTGCAAATTGTACGGGCGGTGGTGTGAAGATCGTTGATGTACACGATCCAAACCTCACCTTTGTGTCTGCTACTCAGTCAAGCAATATTGCCCCTGGGTATGGAAGTTCACCACTCTACACAGCAGGAACTCGTACCCTTCAATGGAATGGAGACGTACTCACTCCTGGAGAAGAGGGTACTATGACGTGGGTTGCGCAGGTCAATGCACTTACCTGTGAGATAGTGCAGGTAATCAAGAATGTGGCAAAGGCAACAGCGTTTGAGCTCAATAATTTCTCAACTTGGGTCACCAGTAATACCGTTGAAACAACTGCTACCGGTAGTTCTTGTCCAGTTCCGCCACCAACTTGTGTACTGAGTCCAGCAAGTACCACCATTGATCGCGGTCAGTCAGTAACGCTTACCTGGACGACTACTCATGCATCTACAACGAACCTCACTGACTTTGGTGCGGTATCGCTCTCTGGAAACGTGAGTACGGGTGCACTCACTGCGAGCAAGACATACACCCTTACCGTTCTTGGTAAAAATGGAGACACGGTAACATGCCATTCGGTTGTTAATGTGAAAGATACTCCTCCTGCTCCAGCGTGTAATGCGTTTACCGCAAATCCAACTACTGTTGTAAAGGGTGGTACTTCAACGCTTGCGTGGACTACAACTAACGCAACTCGGGTTGTTATTGATACTGGTATCGGGGAAGTAGCAGCTTCAGGATCAATTGCTGTATCTCCACTCGCAACAACCCTCTACACGCTCAAGGCGTATGGTGTCGGCGATACGGAGGTAAGTTGTAAGGTTACGGTAACCGTTACTGAGTCTCCAAAGGTACCTACGTGTGAATCTTTCGGAGCTTCACCGGCAACGCTGCCAGTTGGTGGGGGTAGTACCATCCTTTCATGGAGTACTGCTCATGGTACCAGTGTAACTATCACGCCAACGGTTGGTTCTGTAGGAGCTTCCGGTTCTTCAACTGTCTCTGTAGCAACAACAACCACGTATACACTCGTGGTGACGGGAGCAAGTGGTCAGTCAGACGCTTGTACAACTACGGTTGTAGTTCCACCTCCGCAGCCCGTACCATTCACTTGTGCAAATAATGTTTCTTTCGCTGCAAATCCGACCAGGATTTCTCGTGGTGACGGGAGTGTTCTAACCTGGAGTACGACGGGAGCAACTGCCGTGAGTTTTGATCAAGGTATTACTGCTACAAGTCTCAGTGGTTCAGTTACCGTTGAGCCGACTGACACCACTACCTATACTTTGACCGCAACTCAAAATGGTACCAGCATTGCTTGTCCAGTAACCGTAACAGTCACGAGTGGTGGCGGTGGTGGCGGTTCAGTTTCGCCAACCTGTGAACTTTCGATCTCCCGCAATTCAATTAAGCGTGGTGAGGAAGTGACCCTTCGCTGGAATACGAGCCGCGCAACTGAGATTGAGATTGTTGATAGCAAGAAGAAGGTTATCGTAACGACCAAGGATAAGCTTGCTGATGATAAGGAGGAGTACCTTGACGGTTCACTTCGCGTTTCACCAACGAGTGATACTACGTATACACTAACTGCTGAACGTGGTTCACGGGAGCGTGTCTGTACGGTAAAGGTTGACGTTGAGGATACCGTAGTAGTTACTCAGATTCGTGATCAACAGCCGCTCGTGTCAGGTATCTCACTCGTTGATGTGCCATACACCGGCTTTGAAGCAGGACCATTCATGACACTTTCATTCTATGTTCTCTTGATGGCGTGGGCGCTTTATATCGCATACGTACTTGTTATTAAGCGTGACGTAATAGGTGGATATACCCTCGCTCGGAATCATATCGTTGCCGATACACCAACCCCTGAAGAGATTCGTCCTGATGTTTTTGTTGCGAGCGTACGTACAGTAAGTGCTGCTCCGACTGCCTATACGCCAACAAATTTACCGATCGCTCAAGGTGCGGTTGTAGGCTATGCGACGAGTCCTGAGGTGAAGCATGTAGACCCAAGCCCAACTTCATTTACGATTACTGACGAAGTAGTGACTACACTTGAAAATCATGCACATGCAAAGCGAGCCTTGCTCTCGAGTGATGCGATTCGTCATCTTGTGGGTGCAACAAAGAGTCTTGATGAAGCTACTGCTACCTTAAGTGATGTGATTGCTGAATCCAAAGCAAAGTATCCATCAGAAGATGGTTGGGTTGTCATTAACGAACGCCGAATGCGAGAGCTGTGTGAGGTCTGTCAAGCTAAGCCTGCTCCATCGAGTGAAGCGCCATTCGTTCCAACCGTCATTCCTGAGGGTTCAGGCTCGCTCGCTGAAGCGATTGTAACGGGGAATGTTGTGGCTGCCTACGAAATGATTGGTCACCGCCCAATGTTTGCGCTCGCTGACGCAGCGGCTGACATGGATTCCGTACTCCGAGCTCGTCGGGGTGGAAAAGAGGTTATCTCAGAATTATTACTCTCAGTTACAAAATCATTAACTGATGAACAGCTTATGAAGATTATTGAGGCGCTCACCGGAGCTCTTGATGGTACCTATACCGATGAAGCATCAGCGGTAAAGATGGCTATCATGAAAGCCGTGAAGGTGGTAGCGTAAACCATTCTTCATATCTCAAAGTACACAAAAGGCCCCGTAGGGGCCTTTTGTGTACTTTACGGGTAGATTAGTTACATTCGTTTTATCTCGATCTCGGCAAGCAAATGATTGCCGATCGTGTGTAATTCAAGCTGCTGTGAAGCACCGGTGCGTGATTCAAGGGTGACTTTCTTATCAGCTACTTCCGTATCACCAACGACAATAAAGTAAGGGAGACGTTCCTGCTTAGCGGCCCGGATTTTCTTACCCATCGATTCGTTTGCGTTATCAAAGGTGGCACGGATGCCAACTGCTTTCAAGGCATTATAGACCTCTGTGGCATAGGCATGATGAACATCAGCCACCGGGATGATGCGGACCTGTTCAGGAGCGAGCCATAATGGAAAGTTACCCCCGAGGTGTTCAATTAGGACGGCGCTAAAACGCTCGATTGAACCCATGATAGCGCAATGGATCATAACAATACGTTCCTTTTCACCCCGTTCGTTAATACACGAAAGGTCGAATCGTTCAGGGAGGTTCATATCAAGTTGAATCGTTGCAACTTGATGTTCTCGACCGAGTGAATCCTTGGCCATGAAGTCAAGCTTAGGGCCATACATAGCAGCTTCTCCGGGCGCAACAAAGTAGTTAGCGTTTCGCGCTTGAGCGATTTCAAGCAGTGCATTTTCAGCGTTTTCCCAGACCTCCTTAGTACCGAGATATTTCTCGAAAGTGCTTGGTTCATGGAAGGAGAGACGAACGCGGAGATTAAAGCCAAAGACACCGTAGAATGTGTCGATGATGTCCCAGATCTTAAAGAACTCTTCCTTGACCTGTGAATGACGACAGAAGACATGAGAGTCATCTTGAGTGATCGAAAGTACGCGCGTGAGGCCGCCGAGTTCACCTGATTGTTCGTCACGATATACCATCGTAGTCTCAGCATAGCGTTGCGGCATTGCTCGATAACTGTGGGGTTGTCGAGCAAAGATTTGGGTATGATGCGGACAGTTCATTGGTTTGAGTGCATATTCCTTACCTTCACGAGTGGTGATACGGAAGAGTTCATCGGCAAATTTCTCCCAATGACCTGAGGTGACATAGAGATCTTTCTTGGTGATATGTGGAATCGTAACTCGTTGGTATCCATGATGTTCGCGGAGACGCCAGATATATGAGTCTAGCTCGTGACGAACAATCGTTCCTTTTGGGGTCCAGAGTGGGAGGCCAGCACCGACCAGTTCTGAGAAAGTGAATAGATCATATTCCTTGCCAAGCTTGCGATGATCACGCTTTTTGGCTTCTTCGATCTGTGTGAGATACGCATCGAGATCTGCCTTGGTTTCAAAAGCGAGACCGTACACACGCGAGAGCATAGGGCGAGTCTCGTCGCCCCGCCAGTAAGCACCCGCTACTTTATCGAGCTTGAAACTGTCGACAGCAATTTCTGCGTGTGGGTTTTCGACATGGCCACCACGACAAAGGTCGGTGAACTCGCTTTTGCCAACGCCACAGGTATAGAGGGTAATGATTTCGCCACGTTCAACGATATCGTTGATGAGCTCCAGTTTGTATGGATTCTTGGCAAAGAGGGCACGTGCTTCTTCGGGAGTTACTTCGCGGTGCGACCACTCGGTCCAGGTGTTAAGGAGTTTCTTCATAGCTTTTTCGATTTCCTTGAGACCATCATCACCAAGGGTTGGGCCGCCTGAAAAATCGATATCATAGTAAAAACCAGTATCGATCGCTGGTCCGAGCGTTAGCTGGGCGTGTGGATAGACGTCAGTGATTGCTTTCGCCATCACGTGCGCCAAAGTGTGTCGTTTATGTTCGAGGGTTGAATTATGCTGGCTGCACATACAGGTTTGATTTAAAAAATAAAGCGCCCGAGTAAAAATTGATCGAGATCAATTTTTACTCGGGCGTTCTTTCGTAACGAAAGTCGCGGTTCCACCGAGCTTTCCGATTAGTTGAGGCTAACCGCTTTCTTTTATACAGATTAGAGAGCGAACTCTACTATTTTCAGTTGCCTCAAAATAGTTGGCGTTTGGTAGGCGCCACAATCTCTGTTCTCTACATCCTAAACTGCTGCAGAAAAAAGTCAAACAACAAGCGTTATACAGACGGCGGGGTTTCGGTGGGTGTTTCGCCCGAAAGGAGTTTTGCCCGATCAAGCGCAATTGAGGGTTCGTCATTACGAATGGTGAGCTTACCTTTCACGGCCAGGCAGCTCCCGACGGTAAAGAGAGGCTTTAATTCGATGTAGGTTTTGGGAAAGACGACCATCTCGATTTGATTCTCAGTGTCAGCTAAGGTGACAAAGGCCATCTTGTCACCCTTTTTAGTGATCAGTTCTCGACTGGCGGTGATCATACCTGCGGTGACGAGTTCGCCTTTGAGGCGAACGATAGCAATTTCACTCTTATCGTGTACGGCCTTGAGAATGCTCCCGATGGTGGGGCGCTTCGCTAGTTCCGTCTCGTAAGCTTCTAGGGGATGGCCAGATACGTACACACCGAGAAGTTCTTTTTCCCAGTTCAATAACGTGAGTGTTGGTAACGGGGGAGCTGGAACAAGATTAACTGTGTCTTCGCTCATAATACCGCTAAAGAGGGAGTCTTGGGCAGCTTCCTTACCCGCCACATGCTCCTTGTTAAAGGAGAGAAGGAGGTCAATGTTTGCATACATGGTGCCGCGATCACCGAGTGAATCAAAGGCACCAGCCATGATAAGAGCCTCAAGGGATTTCTTGTTGAGATTACGGTCATGGATTCGGGTCAGAAAATTTGAGAGTGAAGTGAAAGCCCCACTTCGCTTGCGCTCAGTAATAATTGCTTCAGCGATACCGGCGCCGAAATTTTTTATGGTGGTTAATCCAAAACGAATGGTGTTCTTCCCAGGTACTACCGAGAAGTCTGCAAAAGATTCGTTGATATCGGGAGGTAACACCTCAATATCCATTCGTTCACATTCATGAATGATTTCTGCAATCTTTTCAACGTCTCCTGAATCAGCGGTAAGTACTGCCGACATATATTCGACCGGGAAGTTTGCCTTCATGTAGGCGGTCTGGTAGGCAACGCGACCGTAACTCGCAGCATGTGCCTTGTTAAATCCGTACGCTGCAAACGGTTCGATAAGGCTCCATAATTTATCAGCAAGCGTAGGCGTAAGTTTTCCATATTCAACAAAGCCTTTAAGGAGCTTATCTTTCTCAGCCGCCATAACCTCTGGGATTTTTTTACCCATAGCCTTTCGCAGTGTGTCCGCTTCAAGCCACGAATAACCTGCAAGTTCACGAGCAATGGTCATAACATCGTCTTGATAAGTGATCACACCGTACGAGCGTTCAAGGATTGGTTCAAGTCTTGGGTCGAGGTATGAAACAAGTCGAGGGTTATGCTTGCGTTCGATGTATTGAGGAATCGACTCCATAGGACCGGGTCGATAGAGCGCAACCATTGCGTTGATATCATGGATGGTCGTTGGCTTGAGCTGTTTGAGAAAGGCGGTCATACCCGAGCCGTTTAACTGAAAGAGCCCCATAGTTTCGCCACGGGCAAGCATGCCAAAAGTTAAGGGGTCATCGAGAGGAATAGCTTCAATATCAATCTCCACATTGTGAATTTTACGGACTCGTTTTACCGCATCAGCAAGGATTGCGAGATTTTTAATACCGAGAAAATCAAATTTGAGGAGTCCGACCCCATCTTCACCGACCGACTTCATTTCGTACTGCGTAATGAATTTGCCGGATTTAGGGTCTGGTTGAATGGGGACAAATTGATGGAGTGGGGCAGGGGCAATCACTACCCCGGCAGCATGCACGCCCAGGTGGCGGACTCGACCCTCGATTTGTTTTGCAAGTTCAATGACTTCCCGTGCCTCGGCATCTTTCTTGTAGAGATCCGCAAGGTCGGGCTCAATCTCCAGAGCTTTCTTGATGGTCATAGGGAAACCTTGGCTTCCTATGGGGATAAGTTTTGCAATCTGGTCACCAACTGAATATGGGTGTCCCAGTGCTCGGGCAACATCGCGCACCGCTGCGCGAGCCATCATGGTGCCGAAAGTACCGATTTGAGCGACTTTGTCCGCACCATACTTGCCTTTAGCGTACTCTATAATTTCATCGCGACGATTATCAGCGTAATCCATATCGATATCAGGTGCTGATGGTCGTTGCGGATTAAGGAATCGTTCAAATGGAAGCTTATATTCAATCGGGTTTACGTTGGTGATCCCTAACACGTAGGTCGTTAGTGATCCGGCAACTGAACCACGAATAGTAGTGAGAATACCGCGCTCTCGAGCCTCTCGGAGCAAGTCACCTACGACGAGAAAGTACTTCGCATACCCTTTGGTTTTAATCACCTCAAGTTCATAGTCGAGGCGTTCTTTCGTCATGGTGTCACTAAGACTGAGGCCACGCCACTGTGCGCCACGATAGGCTTGATCCTTAAGTTCCTCATCAGGCTCCTTAGTGCTTTCGATTTGGTAGTCGGGGAAATACCAGTGGGTGCCAATCTCAAGTGTCACGGTACATTCCTCCGCTATCTTAAGTGTATTCGCGAGCGCTTCGGGTGTATCAGCGAAATACTCCGCTGCGGTTTTCTGATTGATAAATGAAAAATCCTCTTCGAGTTCAGCAGCAGTTGCAGTATCAACAATTCCACCGCTTTGAATTTTAATCAATACCTCACGTGCGACGCGATCTTCGGGTTTGAGATAATAGACATCATGAGCAGCAACGAGGGGGGTGTTGGTCTTTAGAGCAAGTTCCTTGAGTCGTTTTTGAGCTTTTTCGTGATCAATGATTTCAGGATGGTGCGTAAGTTCAAGATAGCAATTTTCACCAAAGGTTTTTCGGTACCAATCGAGACGTTCGGCTGCTCGTTCCGGCTGCTCGTCTTTGAGCGCTCGAACAACTTCGCCGGCAAAGGAAGGAATAATGCAGATAATATCATTTGCATACTCTGCGAGAAGTTCATCGTCAAGTCGTGGTCGGTAGTAGAAGCCTTCAAGATTAGCGCGAGTAACGAGCTTAATGAGATTTTGGTAGCCGGTGAAGTTCTTTGCGAGTAGCACGAGTCGAGCTCGAGGTTTATCAATGACTTCTTTATCGTGCCGTGTACGCGGCGCAAGGTAGGCGTCGAGACCAATGATTGGTTTTACCCCCTCCTTCGTACAAGCTTTATAGAAGTCGATTGCTCCATAGAGTGCCCCATTGTCAGTGATGGCGAGGGCTGGTTGACCATCGGCCTTGGCTGCCGAGGCTAATTCTTTTGGAGTCGGCAAAGCATTCAGAAGTGAATAATGTGAATGAACGTGGAGATGAACGAATTGCGGCGAAGCGGTGCTGTTCGACATAGGTGGTAGCAGTATAGCAAATACCCCTAACCATCGACAGTTCAAGAGATGATATGATCAGACTTATAGCATGCAAGAGTTTACTCAATCAGTCATGATCGGTATTGACGAAGTAGGACGAGGTCCGTTGGCGGGTCCGGTTATGGTCGGCGTTGCTTATATTCCAGCTAATTTTGATTGGAGTAATCTTCCGGGAGTGACTGATAGTAAGAAATTAACACCCAAAAAGCGTTTAGCTGTCTATAACCAGGCCTTTCAATTACGTAGAAAGGGTCTTATCGATTACGAGGTGGCGGGGGTTTCGGCTGCTGTAATTGACGGGCAGGGGATTGTACCATCAATCACCAGTGCATTGGAGGCAGCACTTGGAGCACTTGAATGTCGGCATCGTTTTAAAAAGCATGAGGTGATGGTTCGGCTCGATGGTGGTCTCCGGGCGCCGATTGCGTACAAATGGCAAGAGACGATCGTTCAGGGTGATTTGCATGAGCCTGTTATCGGACTCGCTTCGATTATGGCAAAAGTGACTCGAGATACTTATATGGTAGAGCTGGCGAGAGATGATGTCCTCGCGCCATATGATTTTGCCCGCCATAAGGGATACGGCACCAAAGATCACCGGGCGGCCATAGTAAAATATGGACTTTCTCCGCACCACCGAGCCACGTTCTGCCGGTCTCTCTTGACGTAAGGCACGAGTTGCGTTTTTGTGAGGATTTGCTATAGTTTCGCCACTATGGTTATTCGAATGCGACATACGCGGTCTCATACCGCTAATAGACGATCTCACCACGCTCTCACGGCTCCTAACTTGGCTGTGTGTAAAAACTGTGGTTCACAGCACCGTCCACACCACATGTGCTTAAACTGTGGTTTCTACAAAGGCCGTGTCGTTATTGATCTTCTGGCAAAAAAGAAGAATCGAGAAGCCCGATTACAAGCCAAGCGTGAGCTACGCACGGGTGGAGCAGAGGAAACAGCCGTCACCGAATCCAAGTAGCACAAATCCACAAAGCCCTTCGGGGCTTTGTGGATTTTTGTGTCACACGATCTACTGTAGGTGCTACACTGTAAGCAGTAATCTTAGTACATTTTTTATGGCAAATCGGCACCTTTCAAGAAGCATTGTTCTACAGTCACTCTTTGAGTGGGATTTAAATGCAATCGATCGTAAGGCAGTGATTGAAGTTTTGGATAGAAATATTGAAGAATTTGCCCCGAATAAGACCGATCGACCGTTTATGGAGCGGCTACTCGATGGGATTTTAGGTAAACAGCCAGAGCTTGATCTCGTTATTACTAAAGCAGCTCCTGAGTGGCCGATTGAACGCATCTCTCCCGTTGATCGGAATATTTTACGTCTCGGTCTCTACGAGCTTTTGTTTGCGGATCGATCAGAAGTACCAGCTAAAGTTGCGATCAATGAAGCAATTGAGCTCGCAAAACAGTTTGGTGGTGAAAACAGTAGTCGATTTGTTAATGGTGTGCTTGGTGCTGTCTATAAAGAAATAGGCGAGCCAGGTAAAGAAGAAATCAGTAAGCGAAAGAAGCGGGAGGTGCCATTTGCTGAAATGCCGATACAACGTCTTGCCGGGGCTGTGGTCTATGCAGAGCACGAAGGCGATATGTATCTAGCGCTCGTCCATGATATTTTCGGGCATTGGACTCTCTCAAAAGGTAAAATTCAAGAAAATGAGTCTGTTGAAGCTGGGGCGGTTCGTGAGTTGCAAGAAGAGATGGGACTTACGGTAACTATTGAGGCTGAACTCGGTAAAAATGAGTATGTTGCTTCAAACCCTGAGCTCGGTAAGGTACGTAAACAGGTGCATTATTTTCTCGCGTCCTCCCCATACACAGATATAACACTGGAACAAAAGGGTGGTCTAGATGACGCGCGGTGGTTTCGGGTAGCAGATATCCTTGAGCTCAACTTTTATGAGGATATTCTACCGATCGTAACTAAGGCGGTGACGATGTTGGTTGGCAGGCGCAGCAAATAGTGCTACGCTTTATCTATACGCATTAGCAGTAATACGATTGATACATGTCTTCTGCCGAGAAGGATCCTTTAGAAAATGTTCACGCCCTTGCAGCACGGTTTGGCATTACGTTCACCGATCCGTTACGGTTACTCGCGGCTATCACGCACCGCTCGTACCTGAATGAACATCGAGAGGCTACTTGGGAGCATAACGAACGTCTCGAGTTTCTCGGTGACGCTGTTCTTGAGCTGGTCGTGACCGATTATCTTTATCGACAGTATCCTGATAAACCTGAGGGAGAATTGACTGCGGTTCGGGCTGCGCTTGTTAATACCAATTCACTCGCTGCTACCTCTGAAGCAATGGGTATGAATCAATACCTCCTTATGTCAAAAGGCGAGGCGAAAGATGAGGGTCGGGCTCGTCAATACATCTTAGCTAATGTTTTTGAGGCTTGCATTGGTGCAATATACCTTGATCAAGGATATGAGACAGCGCGTTCGTTTATTGCTGATAGACTATTTGCGCAGACCGGTGAGATTGTCGAAAAGCGCCTCTGGCAAGATCCTAAGAGTCGTTTTCAGGAATTAGCGCAAGAGCATGCCTCAATCACCCCTACCTATGAGACATTAGCTCAAGAAGGTCCTGATCATGATCGGGTGTTTACTGTCGGCGTTTTCCTACGTCACGAAAAAATTGCTGAAGGTACTGGGCGCTCTAAGCAAGAAGCTGAACAGCAGGCAGCTCACGCCGCGATTGTTGCTAAAGGGTGGTAGGGAACGATTCACTTTAGCCCCTTTGGGTTGTGATACACTAAGATTATGACAAAACTTCGAGTAATGTTTGCTCAGTCAGGCTTCTCACTGCTCGAGATCGTAACGGTGGTGGCTATCATCGGTATCTTGGCGGCTGCAGGAATCAGTTCATATCAAGAGCTGCGGGAACGGTCACGTGATGCGCAACGAGCAGCAGCACTTAAGCAACTCCAGATTGCTATTGAGAATTATAAAGACACGTATGGTGAGTATCCTGACGGGTGTGCTTCAGGCAGTTCTTGGTCAGGGAATGTGCGCGCGGGTTCGTTTAAGTGCACTAACGCGAATGAAGATTTTATACTTGGCTTGGTACCTGAATTTATGCCCGCGCTTCCTAGAGATCCACTCTATAATTCCGCACCAAGTAACTATGGGTATTTATATCGAACTGATGGAACAAATCAGTCGTATAAGTTACTAGTTCATCGTACGGTAGAAAGTGAAACTATAGATTGGGGGCATCCGCTTGCACGGTGTCCTGTTCAATGTAATGGAAGTCCATCGGCATCAGCCTCATGTACCCCAACTGCTCCTGAATTTGTGATATTTACATCATCCTACGCTGCGTATTCTACCGGTACACTCATGTGCACGTAGTGATTTTCGGTACAGAGTCTATAGATGGTATACTTGATCAGTTATGGTAAGGATTCGACTTCAGTCTAGGGGATTCACGCTCATTGAGATCATGGTAGTGATTGGAATCATAGGGATTCTTGCAGCGATCGTCTCCGTTAACTTCTCAAGCACCACTGCCGTATCTCGTGATGCAAAACGACAGGCTGATATTCGCCAAATTCAAGCTGCACTCGAAGCATATAAAAACAAAAACGGACGCTATCCAGCTCAGTGTGCGGCAACCGGAGCAAATGCGGATGGGTGGTCTGGGCAAATTGGTACGGACTATGAGTGTGATAATAACACGGGTGAGTATATCGTCGGTCTTGCTCCTGAATATATTTCTGTTTTACCGGTTGACCCCAAGCTTAGTGGAACAAACTCGGGGTATGTGTATCGGGTTGATAGTGCCGGCCAGGTTTATAAGATTATGGCCATGCGCACAGTTGAAGCTGAGACAGTGGCTTGGAATCATGAGTTTGCTAGCTGTCAGTTATTTGCAGACCCTGCCACCTCAGGCTCTTCTGATATTAGAGTGGTAGGTTGGTGTGCCAAGGTCGCCTTTTCCGGTAACAATATTCCGCCACAGTGCGATCCTCCAGATTCTCGTTTTCAGACGAGTTATGGAGCCTGGGGAGGATTTGCGCCTTATGCGCTCAGTGTAACGGTCGATTCCGCTCCTAATGCTGATCAAAGAAATAGAACAGTTCGTAATACTACTGATGTTATATGTCGTTAAATTTTAAATTCAACCGAAATAAGTCATGGCACAATGGCTTCACGCTCGTAGAATTGCTCGTTGCGATATCTATCATGGCACTGCTTTCTTTGGTGGTATATGCCAGTTTTGGTACAGCTCGAGAACAAACCAGAGATAAATCACGCATGGCTGCACTGAAGGAGCTCCAGCTCGCGATTGAGACGTTTAAAGCACAGAATGGACGCTATCCAGCTGCTGGGTGTGGTACAGCGAGTACGAGTTTTGCCGGACCAGGACCCCAAACGGTGAGTGGGTTAGTTACCTGTGATCCTGGAACCGGTCCGTATATTGCTGGATTGGTACCTGAGTATATCGATCGTCTACCGACTGATCCAATGTTTGAGAATCAAGACAATCGAGGCTTTTATTACCGATCTGATGGAGTGAGTTATAAACTTATGATCAGGAATGCTGCTGAAAATCTTTTCATTACTGCCTATGGTAATGAGTACGCGGCTTGTCCAAAAACTGGTGGTGCAGGTCAGTGTAGCGGTTCGGTCCCGAGTTCAACCTATGCCGTGTACAGTATCGGTGCTGAGCAATGGTAGTCTGATACAATTCTCATAATGTATCTCAAAGCGCTTTCGATCAATGGATTTAAATCGTTCGCCAAAAAGAGTGAGTTGGCCTTTTCAGCTCCAATTACCGCAATCGTTGGACCAAATGGCTCAGGAAAAAGTAATGTAGCTGAGTCGTTTCGCTTCGTGCTCGGTGAACAATCGGTCAAATCGATGCGTGGGAAGCGTGGCGAAGATCTTATTTGGGGTGGGTCAGCACAGATTGCTCGTGGAAATCGAGCAAGTGTAGTTGTGACGCTCGATAATTCAAATAAAGTATTTCCCATTGATTTTTCAGAAATTACCATTGAACGGGTAGTGCATCGTGATGGACAAAATGAGTATTTGCTCAATGGTTCTTTGGTTCGACTTAAAGATATTCAAGAGCTCTTAGCCTCAGCTAACATTGGTTCAACCGGACATCATATTATCTCGCAAGGCGAAGCTGACCGGGTCCTCTCAGCTGGAGCTAAAGAACGTCGTGAGATGATCGAGGATGCACTTGGTCTTAAAATCTATCAATACAAAAAGCAAGAAGCAGAACGCAAACTCTCGAAGACTCTTGAGAATGTTGCCCATGTAGAATCATTGCGTCGAGAAGCAGCACCACACCTTAAGTATCTTGAGAAGCAGATCCAGAAGATTGAGAAATCACTCGAGCTACAAAATCTGCTTCGGGGTACCTATGCCGCGTATTTGAAACGTGAAGATACCTATATTGCGTATCACCATGATCGGTTATGTACGTTACGTCGAGATCCTGAGGTACAGCTACAGGAGGTGCAACAAGCGCTTAAGGATGCTAAGGAGGCACTTCGTACCGCTGAAACAAAACCAGAGACATCGCAGGAAATTATTGCCGCCCAGGAACGATTGCAGCAGGCGACCATGCTTCGGCAGCAGCGTGAGCGTGAGTACAGTAAATGTGAGGGGCAGATTAATTTACTGACGCGACGAATTGAAGAGTATGAACGACGAGCAAAACAAGTTGAGGGTAAGGCTATACCATATCGAGAAATGAAAGAGCTCGTGGCCGGTCTCGAGCAACAGGTTGAGAAAGCGATTGCGCGTAATGAGATGAGTTACTTAGAACGAGCGCTCACTGATATTGTTCATCGACTGAAACTATTTTTGGAACGATCAGAAGGAAAAGTAGATGATACAACACAATTTGATCGCGATGAACGTGATCGATTGATTACGGAACTTGAAGCGCTTGGGCAAAAAGTTGAGTCTGCTGCAGACGCCGAAAAAAAAGCTCGATTAAGTTACGAAGCAGTAGAGCGCGCACGAGCTACGCAGGTCACCGAGGGTCGTGATGCCGAACGAGCAGTTTTTAGACTTGTTGGTGAAGAGCGTGAACTCGAGGCAAAACTTGAACGGATTGATCGAGAACTGGCTGTTCTTGAGCGAGATCGTAATGAGTTTAAGCAGGAGCTTCAAGAAGCGGTGGCGCTCCTCGGGCGTGGTGCGGCAGATTATTTTAATTATGGAGTGAATGACGAGTCTGGTCAGCCGCTTTCGGTTGAGGCGATGGTTACCGAGTCTCGTGAAGTACAGCGTCAGCGACGGCACGAGCTTGAGAAACTTAAGATTCGACTTGAGGAACTTGGTATCGGAGCCACTGAAGATATTCAGAAAGAATACAAAGAAGCAAAGGAACGCGATGCTTTTTTGGCGCATGAGCTTGATGATTTGACACAATCAATTGCAAAGCTTCGAGAGCTCATTACTGAGCTCGAGACAAAACTCGATGCGCAATTTAATGAGGGAATTGAGAAAATTTCTGTTGAGTTCAGCCGTTTCTTCACGTTAATGTTTGGTGGTGGAGAAGCTACACTCACTCGAGTAGCGACAAAAGTAGAAGAATCTGAAGAAGAGAGTGAAGTTCTGGAAGATGAGTCGCCGCGCTTTGTGCCAAAGTCAGGGAAAGATGGTATTGAACTCGATGTAAAGCTGCCGAATAAGCGCGTGAAAGGCCTTGAGATGCTCTCTGGTGGTGAGCGGGCGCTCACCTCAATTGCCCTCATTTTTGCGATGAGTCAGGTTAATCCGCCACCGTTTATTATTCTTGACGAGACGGATGCAGCGCTTGATGAGGCAAACAGTCGTCGCTACGGCGATATGATCGAAGCGCTCGCGAAGAAATCGCAGCTTATTTTGATTACGCACAATCGGGAGACTATGAGTCGTGCAGGAATTCTCTATGGAGTTACGATGGGGAGCGATGGTATCTCTAAGCTTCTTTCGGTAAAGCTTGATGAGGCGGTAGCGGTTGCTAAATAATAATTATTTAGTACAGTAGGGATGGCTGCGAATGTCCGTGGGTCAGGCGATATCTGGCGGAGCCAGTACGAGCCAAGACGGCTAAAGGTTTCTCCGGTGCGACGAAAGCAATCCGGTTGATCCAGAACGATAGCTAAGGTTCAGAGTAGTAACGTAATACTGCAGAGATCCTGCGGTAACCGAAGCTTCGTACGCGGCACGGTTATGCTTGAGGTAGTGTTCGCCCGCAGGATACCTCAAGAGTCTGTGCACCTAGGCGCGTGGTAGCAGTCAGGGGATAGTGGATGGTGTTCTAATCCCGAGATCCCGGAGGGCCCAACAAGGGCCCTTTTTCCTTTAAATAAAGGTCACCCTTCGTGAGTTTTCTCACGTAACTTTCCGGAAGTAATTAGGCGCTGATGAATCGTTGACAGATATCTGTTTGTCAATTACCATAGAGCTGCACGGATGGCGAAGGCGAGTTTCACTCGGCTAAGCTTCAGGTCCTCTGGACTGCGACGAAAAATCCTTCACCTACCCGTGCCCACGCGCTCCATTTCAACTCGGGGCGCTTTTCATTTATTACGGAGGCGTATCGTCGGAGCGTTTTTACAGAAAACCCGTTATCTTTGAATTAAAAAAATACGAGCCGAAGCTCGTATTCAATCTGTGGGTACCCTGACCAGCCCGCGCGACCACCGGCGACAATGGGACTTACCTAAGGTGTACCAGCTA
>JACCDR010240306.1_pt1 | contig 15982 bp, 40 predicted proteins | sample 7446431 | NCBI WGS metagenome assembly JACCDR01 (sample SAMN15323443, study PRJNA562643) | freshwater metagenome | isolation source: river surface water | place: USA:Blue River Watershed | collected 2017-08-17 | reverse complement strand
GAACCATTGCGTTAGTGCCGGCCACAACTTGTTGGTGGGCTGCTGACAATAAGTGATAGGCCAGGACTACAGTTGCAGTCGTACCATCACCAGCTGTCTTGTTGGTCTTCTCGCTGGCTTGGTAGAGGATGCGTGCGCCATCGTTCTCAATACGATCCTGAAGACCGGCTGTGCTTGAGCTAACGCGCTTCGCGACTGTCACACCATCACGGGTGAGCACTGGGTCAAAGCCATACTGCATGCTAAGTAGTGCGTTGTTGCCTCCGACACCATAGACTGCGCTGACTGCTTCGTACATCTGACGAGCACCGCTAAGTATTTTCTGCCTAGCTTCAAGGCCATAGACTACCTTTTTGATTTGTCGTTCTGGTTTCATTGTTTGGCTCCTAGTGCTTGGGCTGTGTCTGATGCTGGTTTGTCAGGTGTCTCAGCTGGTTTTTCTTCGATCTCTGAGACCTTGACGCTCTTGAGGTCAGTTGCTAACTCAAACCGTGTAGCAGGCGTGACTTGGTAAGCAAACCGTTCCATAGCAATGAAGCTCAGGAAGTTGGTTAGCATGACCTGCTGTTGCTGCAATATCACGTTGAGCATCTGCGTTTCGATGCCTTTGAAATTGAATGTTTTAGTAGTATCGTCACCCATGATTAATCCTCCACTGCGATGAGACGGTAGAATGGCACGAGCGCATACTGTTTGCCGTCTTGTTTGATAATGTTACCTGCTTCGCCGTACTGTTCCCAGAACACGGTCTTGCCGACGAGGTCTTTGAGCCGTTCACCATACTGGTCTAGCCCCTCGATGTGGTAGCCGGTTGAAGTTGTCAGATGGTCACCCATCAACGTGGCTTCAATCAACGTACCTTTCTGAACCCCAGCATCATCATCGGGACGAATAACGTCTGCGTACTCGTCGTCGATTTGAATGAGGCATTTATTGAATAATGGCGATATTTTCCCCATGTGATCCCTCCTTATTTGTAACTCTATTGTATCATACTGCAAACTCAAAGCGATAGCGTTGTTGACATGCTCTGCGTGTGCAATACGTTCCGACGACACCCATATTGTCTGGGTGCAGCATTTCAATTGGTGTATCAAAGTCGAGCACCGTGACTACCTTGTCAGTAATCTCAGCGAACGGCATGCCACACTCAAGACAATGCACCTGCCGGAAGACTTTGTTCTGTACTGCCTTTTGCACAATAGTGATAGGCATCTTATAATATGGCGTTTTGCTGATTGTTTGTGTTATGCGAATGCTAGTTCTTAGCACGGTCAATACTCCCCTCTATATCAAACCCTAACGATATACTGCCATCCTGGATTGTAGGTGCAGTTGGAGTGTTTTGCAATGGTTGGGTTTCAACAACACCAGCTTCTATGCCACTGAATGCCCGTTCAAGTGCCACACGACAGTACAGCAATGCGAACACAAGGTGGTCTGGCTTGCCCTCCTTGGTCTTCCAGTGAACCTTGATAACGCCCTTGTCGTCAGTCTCAACGCTACGGTACAGGTTTGATGCGTGGTAAATAAAGTCTTCCATATCCTTAGGGTGCTTGAGAAACATCATGTCTTTGGCATTGAGCTCAGTCACGATCCGGTCAATAGCTCTAGTGCGGTCAATGTATACGAGGCCTCGCTTGTCGCCCTCCATCCATCGAACAGTCGCTACTTCTTTGTTGCCGGAGCCCGGGAACACTGCACCAAACACTTTGCCTGGGTATTTGCGTATCATTTCCTGCACCATCGTGAACTCAGGCATTGAGTCAATCACCCAAGCATCGCACTGGTTGAGCAGGAATATGCGCTCAAGTTCATCCCAACTTGTTGTCTGACCATACTCAAAATAGCCATCCGGTGAAGCCAACCAATACCAGTGAGGCTTGCCAACATCTGTACCCATGACCACATTGCGCCGGACTGCTTGACGGTCTTCTGTGGCGTCCAGGATGCTTTTACGGTCAATGAGTAGGTCAGCTGCTTGGAATGGCAGCCCTAGTACGAAGTTGTGAAAGAATGCTGCATCGCTCTCTTTGTATTGCTGGACAATGCGCTCTGCTGTCACCCACGGAGCCATGAGCTGTGACATCCAGTAGCCATGTCGGTGGGTCTTGTTGGGGAATGCTGCAACCCATCGGCCGTCTATTCTGTCCTGGTTGCTAATCTCCTTGCCGCACTTGCCGCACGCGTAGAATGGTCGCTCGGTAGTTCGGTCAATGTAGTGGTTCTTGACTGGGCTTGCCTCCCAGTTCATAAACCAATCGTGGTTGCAGTGATGGCACTTCACAAACCAGTGGAACTGTGTGCTATCCAGGAACCACTCGTGCACACCAAAGTTCGGCACTGATGGGTTGGACAGTCTCCATCGCCATCCATAGTCTGACGCCTGAAGACGTGAGTCGAATGTGTTGACGACGGACATGTTCTGCATACGGTCAAGCTCATCGAGCACCAACAGGTCGAGTGATACGGAAATAGCATCGCGCTCAGAGAACGCACCCTTGAAGTAGATGAACCGGTCGCCTATTTGTTTAAGGCTGACACTATCGCGAGACACAAGGTTTCTGATAGCTGGGTTGGATGATATGAGCGGATCAACCTTTGGAGTCACGAAGTCCTTAACGACGTTCTTGGTTGGGAGGATATAGCCTACGTTGAGGCCTTTGTATGCAGTGACGTGAGCTGATTTGATAATCTTGGCGACTGACATCCCGACCTGTGCAGACTTGCAGTACGCTTGGTCTGGGTGCATGTCGTTCATAGGCTGGATGAGGAACCGGTGCTTCTCGTATTCAAGTGGCTTCTGGTTCTCAGTCACAAACCTATTGGCTATTGTCCAGGCTAGTGGGCTTGATGCCTGTAGTGAATCGTCCACTATGACCCCGTCGAGCTTTGAATCCAGGCTTGCAGTATCATCTGAAGCTTGCGGAGTGCCAGGACTGTCTCAGGATGTTTGGCTCGCAGTATCTTGGAGCGAGTGATTTCCATGTCTTTTTGCAAGTCCTCTATATCACTTGGCATTGTTTGCACCTGTCCCTTTCGTTTTAGCCATCATAAACTCAGTGAATCCCTCAACAACATCAGACGGCAGCCGTGTGGCTTCAGGCAGCGCGTTGCCCCCAGTGGTAATGTCTATGTTCTCATCAGCCTTACCGAAACTGCGGTTGAGCAATGCCTCGAGTGCTTGGTTGTTTGCGGCAGTAGTTGAGACAAAGTAGTAATGGTCTTGATCGTTGCTGTCCTTAGTGCCAAAGCCCAAGTTGTCGCCATGCTCGTCAATAAGTTCGCGTATCAGCTCGGGGTTTCGAACGATCTCTGTGTGTTTCTTGCGGTTTTTGCCAGAACCCGTGTAATAGACGTGGTATACGAATGCCTCGCCCACAGCTAGCCTGAACTGCGCGTTGAATAAACTGTCAGCATGAGCCGCTACCCGTTCTTGAAACGCTTTCTTGACTGCCATGCGGTCTATGGTAGCTTGGTTTGGTTTGCCTTTTGGACGACCAGCACCAGGACGTGCCCCCCCACGCTTTGAGTTTGAATTGTTTTTCAAACTTTCAAATGCTGTTTCTGTAAGTTCACCAACCGAATCCATGTGTTGCATTCCCCCTATGCTTGTGTCTGAACTATATCACGTTCGGTATCATCATCCTCAAAAACAATGAAGCTTTCCGGGATGTCTTCTATTGCTGGAGCGCTAGTGATCTGTGTGACTTTACGGCCTTTGTAGTATTGAACGTCGAACCCTGGCTTGCGTAGTGTGCGTTTCAGCTGCCATGCCATCCAGTGAATGCGTGCTGCGGGTATCAGGACGTATTTGAACTCTAAGTACCAGGCTATGATGATAAGTGACCAAACAATGAGCTCGACTGATGTCATAGGTTTTCTCCAATGTAGTGGATTGGATCGTCTGCTACGACCATTTGTTGTAGGTGTGCTTGCCATGCAGGTTTCTCAAATACTACGTTACCACCATGTGATAGCCGCATTTCATCAACAAAGGTTATTTCTTCACCCCATAGAGCCTTAGCAAAGTCATGGTCGAACAGAAAGTCTTTGTCAATTTTGCGCTTGAATGGTTTGAGGTATGTGGCAGCATTTACCAGCACGTCAGTATTCTCTACTGGCATATGACCTTGTAAGAAGCCGTCTTTGATTTTCCAATCAGCAATGTCCATATCTTTGTACGCCCAGCCATGAATAATAGCAGTGCTGATAGCTTTGGTAAGTATTTGTGATTTTGACATGGCGACCTTTCTTAGTAGTGCTTATATTATATCACCTACCGGGCAATACTACAGCACGTTTGTTAAGTTTTTCCTGTGATTCTTTTGCTCGTTCGCCCCAGCTTTTTTGTGATGCTGAGCTTGTCCGCTCGCCGTATGCTTGCCAGTCTTGCATTTCAGCTTCATGAGCATTCCGTGGTGGTAGTGGCTTTGGTTTTTCTGCTACAGTGGGGTCTTTGGATGTGGCCGGGACATCGCGGCCGTCCTGTTTGTAGTAGCGTTCACGTTGATATATTTTGAGGCATTCTTTGCATCTTGATTGACGGCCATCTTTTGTATTGCTGGCTTTGTGAAACTCATCAAGGTCTTTTATTTCCTGGCAGCCTTTGCACACTTTTTGAGTTGTGTTCACTGGGTGTTTGATAGATTCTGACTGCTCTACTGGCACTGTGCTAGAAAAACCCGTATGCAAATCAAGCACAGCTCGCAAGTCGTTGATAAGGTCAGTGTTTGGCTCGGGGTCTGTTTTGTAGTCGGCTAAGTGAAAATGCAGGTGCTCTGGCTTTGTCTGCTGGCGTAGGTAGTTGATTTTGACCGAGTCATAATTGTTGTCTAGGTCTGTGAATAAAATACTGAACAGCTCCATGAGTTCGGATGCTGTAGCTTCTTTGATTGTTGGAAACACCCTTTTTGGTATCAACAAGTGATGGCGAGTATACCAACGATCGTGTGGATAGCGGTTGTCTATAAGTCTCCAGTATGTCCACTCTTGGATGGAGGGTTCGTCTGCCAACGCTCTAGTCCGGCCGGCTGCTTTGTCGGCCTGATACCTTGCCTCGGTTGCCTGAGTGCGTAGAGTCATGACTTTTAAAGTATAGCACTTATGCTGGTGGGGAGTGTAGTTCATTTTGAGGGTAGCTAATCAAAAAAGCACAATGTAGTTTGATCCCTCACACTCCCGTTTTAGAGTACCACAAAAGACCCGGATTTTTGCTAGCCCCTAGCTCCGGGAGCCTTGCATTTGCGCTCTACCTGCATGGGGTTGGATTCTTATATGTACCAGACTACAGTAGTAGATACAAATAAGCTTTCGACCAGTGTAGATTGAGAGCATTCTGTTATACGTTATTGTGTTAGTCGCAGGTGAATGACGGTGTGGAGGTTCACAATCCCCCTTGCATGATTTGGGCTAAACCCTGACTTTGCCTGACCTTTGTTTTTTCTACCGCCAAAATCTACGACTAACTTAGCTTATGGGCTTGTGATGAGTATGAGAGAGGGCACTCGGATTTCGCTATCACACCGAGGGCTTTGTTGTTACGATAGATACCCTCACTACTACTCACCACATAGCCCTGTGGGCGGGCGGTGGCTAACGGTTTTGTAATTGTCTTAGCCCAATTATTTAACGAGTACAGCTGATAACCTCGGCTCGCCTCAATACAAATCATCATTAACCACCGTCCACCCACAGCTATTTAGTAACGATTGTTAATGATCGGCATGTGCATGCAGTGCAGAGCTCGTATCACCGCCATACGAGTAGCGTAGTTTGCACTTGTGATTTGTTAGGAACACGAATGTCTCTCACAAACTTCCTGGGCTATTTATCGTCCCCCAGTGGCCGTGCAAAAAGCCCTCCCGGACAACTGAGTGCTTTTATGTTGACAAATGGGTCATCAAGGCTCATAATGGTGCTTGATGTTGGAGCAGCCCCACTACATGTGGGGTTTTCCTATACCCATTTGCGATGTTGGAGCAAACAGTGCACTCATCATAAAGCAAAGAGCCTCACGATTGCAAGGCTCTTTTTTGTGACTGGCTGTTTTGCTGGTTACGCTCTCGGGTGATCAGCCCGGTACGTTATGCCAACATGTATATACTACCATATGACCTAGATATTGTCAATACTTTTATACAAAAAAACCCCAGGTCAAGGGGTTGAATTACTTTATTTTGTGAACTTCTACGCCTTTACGGACGCCGCCGAATTGGTCATACCCAGCACTCTCGTACTGGTCGTTCATCCAATCTCGACAATTGCGCTTGATAGTATCTTTAAGCGCTTTGCGCTGCTGCGGGTCGCCTATCAAATCGCACATCTGCATCATTCTACCAACAAGCCCGTCTAGTTCCGAATGACTTACGGTGACATAAATGCTGTGTGGTTGTGTTACTCGCTCTATTTCTACTAACCTTAACCAATAACTGTCTTTCGCTGTTTCCACTGACTCCATAATTAACTCAACTTTCTCAACCTAACTCAACTTGACCTGGGATGTTAATGAACAATGCGCCAGTGGGTAAGAAAGATCACACATAGAGAACTACGAGTAAAACCCCACTGGCCTCTCTATTCTACCACGAGCCTAAAGTTATCCACATGCTTATGGTTAAAATGGGTCATTTTGTTGTTGACACATGCTAATGGTCGGCGTACAATAAGCATGTAATTAAGAAAGGTTACACAAATGGAACAAATTATCAAAAACACAGTGGATGGCTACTTTGGCCAGTTTAGGATAAAGCTATGATCGAGGTCATAGATAACAACGTGTTCATGGGGGAGCACGTTCACATCACAACCAACCACAAATGGTGTGAGTGTAGCTTGAACGACATGCAGCCTCAGTATGCAGTCAATCTTATCTTTCGAGCTACCCATCAGCTCCGAACCTGCCTCAACTGCAACGGCGTTGTGAGCGAGCAGCAGAACCAGGACTACAATCAATATCACGGGTTCTCTGGTTATGATGAGGTTGATGATGATAACTAATTGCGACGAATACAAGAGCTTTGACGCTCTGACACAAGACGACCTAGACTTGCTCCGGCAGACATACGCTCGTCTCAAAGTAGAGGGCTACGAGCCTGGCTTTGACTGGGGGGATTTTCTTGACATCGTTACAGCCCGAAATGGCGAGTACGGCGACCATACGGTTGTCCCAGAAGCAGATAACGAGCAATTGGAGGAAATGCTATGAGTTGGGATTACGGGGACAATGATCCAAGCGACCCGAACGAACAAGATCGAGAATAAACTAAAGGAGAACACATGAAAAAAAGCGAAACGATCAAAAACATAATGACAGCAATCCATAAGGTGCAGCATCAAGTCCCACCGCTAAAGCGTGAGGCGAGCGGCTCCACTGGAGGCAGGAACTACAAATATACTCCACTGGATAAGGTGTGGGAGGCAGCAAGCGCAGCGCTCAAAGAGCATGGCATCACTGTAGTCCAATCACCAACAACGGGCGATGGCAGTATAGGTAATTTCTTCGAGACTACCCTGTACCACCTTGAGTCAGAGGAATGGATTTCTCAGACAATGACAATGTTCATCGTCAAAGACGACCCTCAGAGTATGGGTAGCGCAGTCACTTACTACAGACGATACATGCTTGTGTCTATGCTGGGGCTAATTACTGTAGACGATAATGACGCGGTTGAGCACAGACTTGCAACAGCATCACAGAAAGCCAAAATTGTCGGAGCAGTCAAGCAGATATTCCCAGAACTTAGCACACAAGGGCAGATAATCGAAACCATACAAAACATCATCGGCAAGCACCCGAGCTACATCAGAGAAGACGAAGCTAATGACGCAATTGAACTCATTAGGGCGTTCACGAGCAAGGTCGAGGACAATGACTGATCGTATCATTCACGTTCCTGCAACGTTGAAAAAAGCCAATCGTAAGGCAGATCGTAGCGTTACACTCACTTTCGAGACTATGCTAGAAATCAGCACTGACGATTACATGGTTATGGACACATACCACCAAAGCGCTGGCCACCTGATGTTCAAAGAAAATAGTTTTACGGAGGAAGAAATACCCACAGAAGACGTTGAAACCGATATTGCTAAAAGCCAGTCGGTACAGGTCAGGGACGCAATCTGGGTGCTTTACAAAGCTCGAGGGGGTAGCGGGGGCGATAAGGAATCTTGGAACACGTTTTACCGCAAAAACATGCAGATAATCAAAGCTCGCATATTACAGACAGTGCACGAGCTAGAACAGGGGGTTGAATGAAATTAAAGCTGCACATACTGTCAGCCAATCACATGGAAAAATGGGATAGGCGAACCTGGCGCAGCTACGAGCTAACGCCTGCACCAAAAATAACTATCATCAAACGTATCAGTAGAAAGGTTACACGCAATGAAAGCCAAAAGAGTAAACGAACAGAAGTTCCGGGACGTCAAAAGGTTTCTCCGGTTCCACACAGTAAACAGGACATCAACAAGAAGCGATTTAAGTCGGGCTACGGTGCTCCAGATCAGAGGATGTAAAACGTTCGCTGAATACGAGGAAGTTACTCGGGCAAAGCACCCACTCACTCAATACTCACTACGTGACGAAGTCATTTACCTGCACTACTTACTGTTCGGCAAAAACAACGGCAAACAAATCTATATTGCGCCAGAAACAGCCAAAGAAGCTATGAAAGACATCCTAGAGCGCGCAGCTCAAGGAGGTTTCTAGTGGACAGATACAGCCGAGGCGCGGACACCAAAAAGAAACTGTACGGAAACGACCACTTTAGTAAAATAGGTTCTGCTGGCGGCAAAGCCACTACAGCAAAGCCTAAAGGCCTCGCGGCGCTATCGCCGGAGCGCAGGCAAGAAATAAGCGCAAAGGGCGTAGAAGCCCGGCGCAGAAAGGCAGAACGATGAGCTACATACTAACCCTGGGGGCTTACACAGTACTAGGCTTGGTGATGGCTTCTGTGGCAACCAGTGAGCTACCTAGATGGGCTAGGTACACGTTTATTGCCATTGCCACAACTACCATTTTCTATCTATGCAGAGAGTTCGTCTCAACGATCATTGACGAGCTGTTGTACTTGGTTGTGGGGGGATCGCTATGAACAGGCTACGAATAATACTAGCCACGCCTGTGATGGCTCTGTCAATTATTCTCACCTATATAGCAATCCGGCTTGGTGGTGAAAGCATGGGGTTATTCTGGCTTGACTATACGGCTGAAACAGCCAAAAGAGTTAGGGAGCGAGACGCATGACACACATTAAGCAGAGCATCGACGAGATACCGAAAGAGAAAATCCGAGCTTACTACAGCGTGTACATACCTAAATGGAAAATAATAAAAACGTCTGGGTGGGAGAACATTCTATGAACGAGAACAGTCTAAAGTACAAGTTTCTAGACTTATTGTTTACATTCTGGGAACACCACACTGGTTTGATTAGGTTTCTGTCTGTATTCGGGCTGATGGTATTACTTGGTAGCTGGCAAAAGCAACTCATGGCCATACCACTGATTACAGTGATTGGTGTTGGTGGCTATATCAGTGCCCAAAAGGAGAGATCATGACAGACATTAAGCAGAGCATAGACGAGATAGTTGCGGAAGTAGCAACAAAAGGCATGATTGGTATGCAGCTGGCTATGTCGGATGGCGATTCAAAGCACCACGAAAAGGTACTCCAGGAAGCCAGGGAGCTAATCACAACCCTATTCACACAGCTATTGGATGAGGTAGAGCATGAATTGATTGGTCAAGATGAGCCAGGCATTACAAACGTGATGATTGCGATGGAACACGCCCACCAAAGCACAAAACTAAACAACCTAAGAACTAAATGGCTGGGAAGCCAGGGGGAGTGATATGAGAATTGAAAGCTGGCTAATAGTAAACCCTAACGGCATAAAAGCCGTCAGAAAAACCAAGCCATACCTAGAGTGGAACGAAATAGCTATCAAGATAAACCTAGACGTACCAAAAGAGTTATTCCAACGACCAACTCTTGAAGCAACTATTGAAGTCAAAGACTTGCCGAACAACGCATACCAGCCAGAAGTTGTTATAGACACCGTGGCTCTAATCGAGCAACAGACTGGCGCAAAGATTAACTTCACGGTAGTGCCTCCGACTGAGGGAGCATGACCATAACTAAATACAAGGGGGAGAGAGAATGAGCAGTAAATACATGGCGATAGAGCCTAGCGGTCAGCTGGTAGACGTGGTGTTGTTGAGAACAAAAAAACGACTGTTCAGAAAGCCAAAATACCTTGTTTCATTTAAAACAAACCACCTAGGCCACAACGGATACACATACAAAAACGTTTTTGGCGAGGATGTAAAAATACCACCTCGGAAAAAATACATTACAAACGATACGGCCTGGGTAACTGAACTCATCCCAAGCTCCACTAACCCAGACAAGGGAGATAGCAATGAGTAACGTAGTTTTCTTTGAAACCGATAAATCAGCAACCGAAGTCATGGAAGCAATCAAATACCTGGGGGTGTATAACGTTCGCATCACAACGCATGTATTGACCTTTGAGCAACTATCAATAGAACAGGAGACAAAATGAGCGATTACCCAGACCAAACTAGAAACCTAAACCCCACTATGGAGGCTCGTGTAGCTACGATTATCTATGGCAGGGCATACTCAGAGCAAGGTGGTGGCTCAATGGACTTCTGGGACAAACTAGACCCGCACAACAAGAAAATCTGCCAGCTGGTAGTAGAGTTGTTTCAAGAACAGGAGACCAAATGAACTATTGTTTGAACTGTGGCAGACGGTGGCCTGATGGAGTTGGTGTTAGCTTGGGGTCAGAATGTCCACATGGAATCACAACTACCAACCCTAACCCAATAAGTAGGGATGAGCCGAAACCATACATGAAGTTAATATGTAGGGTGCTATCGCATCGGTTCAAAGAGTCCAGACCATACACTATGGAGGGCATACTTATTTGTTCTAGGTGTAGGCTAACCAAATGGAGGGATTTTTAGATGAGTGACATAAGTAGGGATGAGCTTGACGAGGCAGCCAGAAAAACAGTTAACTACCTGTATGTGATTGAGGATAGTTCTGTTGATGGTAAGGACATAGACCCTGGGCTATTTGAGGCAATAGGCAGACTACGTCAGCTTACCAACGAGGAGTTTGTCGGCAAGGACAAGACTATCAGCTCACAAATCATCTACGACATAATCAGCCCAGCAATCCAGAACTACACAGCACAGAAAGTACAGGAGGCTAGGGCAGAAATGAGCAGAGAAGTCCGTAAGCAAATAGCCGACATGGCTGCAAAGCATGGTCAACGGGCTGATTACTTCAAGCCCGATGTTCGGGTATTCCAAGTGAGCAATCTTGAGTGGCTCGCTACACTACCAAGCCAACAGGACGAGGAAGTTTTGACCCTCAAGGAGAGTAGAGAGCCTTGGAAGCGAGAAGCAATCGGTTGGGAAGTCTCTATGACCAAGACTATCTGTTACTACTGTCGCAAGGAGTACCAGGCTGGAGATGTAATTTCAGCAGACGTAAATCACAACCAAGACCCAATATCGTTTCATACTGCCTGTAAGCCCAAGGAGAATAACTGATGTCAACCAATGATGATGACATATGTGAGTATTGCAAGCGTGATAACCACGAAATGTGTGTGTTTGAGTTCGATGAATTTGTCGTAGAAAGTGAATACATAGAGTGTTGTTGTACTGATTGGCAGGAGGCAAAACAATGATACAGAAACAGGGCGAGACCCACCAACACAGCTACACCAAAAAGGCTTTTGGAAGCATTACGCTTACGCAGGGGCGCAAGACGGCCAAGGACAAAATCCTTTACAACATGTGTGTCGTGCCTGTCAACGGCAAGCCCTGTGGTGACAAAAAAGCTTACGACATAGAGCGGACAATACTGTGATCGAGCGCCCGTGTCGGAAGTGCGGTAAGCCGTTCACTGCATATACTAGCCTTGACCGAAAGTGCCCCAACTGTCGAGCTGGTTTCAAGCAACCAGCCAAACCAATGAACAAGAAAGGCAAGGTCGCAAAAAACTGGGACAAGGATCGTGCACAGTGGCTCAAAAAATCCAATGACGGCAGTGACACCTGGAGGTGTCCAATAGGCGGCCGGCTGCTCAGTAACAACAAAGTCTTATTGGAGCAGTTCCCTAATATCCTGCCAATTACAGTCGACCACGGAGAGTCTCGCACTCGAAACGTCAGCAGACGCAGAGACCTAACCAATTTAGGTGGTATGTGTAATAAACACAACACCCGAAAGGGCAGCCTCTCACTAGAGGAATACAAGGCAAAAGAGACTGATTTAGTGTGCGGTAACTATTGACAACCATAAGCATGTGAACTATAATGCTTATCGTAATCTAAGAAAGGATCACACAATGTCAAAAACAACAAACAAAGAAATGTCAAAGCTCAATAAATTGGTACGTCGCAGTGCTCTACTTGCGCTTGCCATTCCAGCGGTAGTTGGTATCTTTGCCAGCGTTCAGGGTGATGTATTCGTAGTCGGCGCAATCGCTGTTGTCTACGTTTTCTTTACTGTGCTACAAATTGAAATGTTACAATAGTAAGGCTTAACAAGGAGCATTTTGCCCACTAACAGCGTGTGCAGCAGACGGGTCACAGTAGCTGTGCCCACCGTGGCTGACCCGTCTCATGCACACTCTGGGGCTGGATTATGAAAATCAACTACAAGCTAGATCTGAGAGTCGTTTTGGTAGCTCTCACGGTCACTACACTAGCAATGTCCGCTTGGGTACTATACCTACAGCATCATACCAATCAACGCAAACAACATGAGGCTATGGCTTATGCGCTCCAACAGGAACAGCAGCCAGAGCCAACAGAACCGACGCCCGTAGAGGCGCCAGAACCGCCCAAAGAAACTGAAGTGGTCAAAGAGACTGCACCAGTCCCAGAACCAGCTCCCAGCGAGCCTGTGGAGCCCACACCAGCTCCTGAACCAGAACCTGCTCCAGTATCGACGGACAGACAAGCGCTCATGTCCGCGGCAGGCATCCCAATAGAGGATCAGAGCTATGCAGAGTCAATCATGAACAAAGAGTCAACATGGTGCTATAAGAGGATGAACGGCGATCACCGCCCTTGCGAGAGCATCCCCCAGCCTAGCGTTAAACAAATAGGCGACAGAGCTTATGGGTTATGCCAGTCACTGCCGGCAACCAAAATGGCTACTGCCGGCGCGGATTGGCTCACAAACCCCGTTACACAGCTTAAATGGTGTAACTCTTATGCCGCCAAATACGGCGGATGGGCGGAGTCTCACCAGTTTTGGCTCAAAAACAAATGGTGGTAACAAAAAAGCCGACCTGCCAGTTGGGTCGGCTTTTATAACTATGAAACCAATTCTGGGATAGTTCAACGTGCAGCTGGCACTTTGAATATACGCTTATGATTTACTGTTCGTCAAGCCCATTTAACTCATCTTCTAGTGAAGTTGCCTGACGAGCTACATACCACTCCATTGTTGCGTCGTCTACTATCGGATCAAACCTGCTTGGCCAATCAAGCTCAACACAGCTCAACATCAGTTCTGGTGGTAGAATAATGCCTTTTACGCGGCCATCTACACTTGCTTCCAGGTGATTGAACTGAGGGTCTGCAAAGTTTCTAAGCTGACTATTGAACCAGTGAACAAGAAACATACCAGAGCCACCATCAAGCTGCAGTCCAGGAACCACCATTGGCACGTCGTCAATTTCTAAAGTCAGTGGCACGAATGGCTCAAAGATTCTTTCGGGGTCAAAGCTCATGTCATTGCCTCCAAGTTGGCGTCGTTTCGAGGACGTATAAATACTTCCGCGACTTGAGGCTGAATGTCACCCTGCACTACATCGTACATTGTGTGCACGTCTGGTGGTTGGGGGGGCAGGTACGTTGCGTGAACATCAGCATGTTTGCACACACAAGCCGCCACTTTCATACATGCGGTTTCGCGGTAGGCTCGTTCTGGTTTGCCTCTATAACTTGCTCGTGGCCAGGTAAGGTGGTGGGTATTTGTCTGTTTAGCGCCTCTAAGGCATACCTCGTAGCACTCTCCAATACCATCAGGCGATATTGGTAGACCGTTTGTATCGAGTGGATACGGTCTACGTGCCTCCATGTCATTGAACTCGTGTTTTACAAAGTTGTGCTGCATCCGGCCGCTCTATAACAGGCCAAGGTTCAGCTGGTGGAAGCCCTTGTGGTGGTTGTACGGGTTCGTCGGTAAAGTGTTCTCGGGTGTAGTGATTTGATGCACTTAGCGGTACATTTGTATTTACTACTATGGATCGAGCAAACTGAAATGCCCGAGCTACTAGATCTAGCCCTACCTCAATTGGGTGTGGCAAGACTTCCATTTTGGGAAACAGGTTTTTTTCCATGATTTTATTTAACTCCCACAAAACCAGAAAAGCAATAGCGATGTTGTAAGATTACTTACGATTTTTGGTGACGTAGACTAACACAGCCGTTATGAGAAGCGTCACAGCTTCTTTGACGGTCATATCGCCGGTTACCCCAACATAACCAAGAACGGTCAACACACCGCCCACAACGATTGGTACAAGAGCTTTTTTGATAGTTGCTAGATATTCCATGATTATCCTTTCTTAAAAACTAGGTCTAGTAGCTTGCCAAAAAAACCCCTAACAGCTTCTTCTTCGCCTACCTTGACCTCTTTGATTACTTCTATTGGTCGGTCAACAATTTTCTCAACAATTTTGACTACTTCTTTTGGCGGTTTTTTTTGCTCGTTAAGTAGAGCGGCTTTCACATCTGCGAGCTGCTTTCTCTGCCCGTCAGTCTCTAGCTTAATGAGCTGCATGAATCTTTGCTTAGATCCGCCTCTCCAGGCCGCTATCTCAGAAGCAGATGGCTTTCGGCCAGCTACGGCAAAGGCCTCTACTATCTCTTTGTCACTTTGAAACACGTTGCTACCTCCTGCGCTTGGTGGCGCGCTTACGTTTGATTTAATAACCCACGGCTGGGTACTATCGTAATTACCTGTTGCCTTGCCGTCTGCTTTATTGTCGCCAACAGATACGTGGATGTGTTTAGTGTGAGGGTTGGATCCCGAGTACGCTTGCCATTCCCAATTAGTCCAGGCGCCGGCAATTCTACCGTTCGAAATAACGTACTCTAAGTTTGGGTGTCGGTTGGTTATAAGAGTGTCTGCGAGCTTATGGGCGTCAAAATAGCCGGGATGATTTGTAAGGTCGAGAGCTGTGACTACCCCGGCTGCGTTAGGGTTATGGTCTGATGCTACAGCCGCATGAGCTGCGTCACCGATAATGCCATCGAAAGCTTTATTGCGCTTGGGATAAGCGGCATTTACCTGATTTAGTAGGGTTGTGAGGCTCTTTGCTGCTCGCCATGCCATGTCTACTCCTGCGCTTTTACGGTTTGGTGTTCAACGGTTTGTTGGGTTACCTTTTGAATTATAGCATTTTCCAATTTGCCATTGAGTTTTTTCATGAACTTGAGCTGTTCTTCCGAGTTGGCCGCTGATAATTCAGCTTGCCTGCCAACGCTTGCAACAGTTGCCTTGAGTTCGTCTGAAGCTTTAGCGGCTGCAATAGAAGCTTTAGTATGTTCTTTGAGGTCTTTTGCCAACTCTTTGGTAACGTATTTTACTACCCATATTAAAGCCGTTACAGTTGTCCCCGCGAGTGCAATTGCTGCAAGTGCTACGCCGTTGTCCATGTATCTTTCCTCCAATAGACATTTTGAATTTTTAACATCATTACGCTCCCTGAGGCATTAGTGCCATGCTAGGATCCATTTCACCTGAGCCGCCAGCTCGTTCAGCGACACGCTGGAATTGCCTTGATAGGTAGCCGAGCTTCTGTTGCCTGACTTGCTCTGGGTCGCCAGGCTGAGGGATGAACTTCTTGAATCGAGCTTCCTCTGAGCTGCTGATTGCTGCACCGGTTCGGAGACGAGCAATAACGTCAACGATTTGCTGAG
>JACCDR011041753.1_pt1 | contig 15983 bp, 12 predicted proteins | sample 7446431 | NCBI WGS metagenome assembly JACCDR01 (sample SAMN15323443, study PRJNA562643) | freshwater metagenome | isolation source: river surface water | place: USA:Blue River Watershed | collected 2017-08-17 | reverse complement strand
TCGACCCGCACGCGGGCATCATGATCGCCGCCGTGGCGGCATCGAAGCGCCTGGAGATCCTGGCGCAGATGGGCAACGAGGAGGCGGCCTTCCTGGCCGACGAGGTCGAGTCGGAGGCCTTCGAGGCCTCGTACGAGGCCGTCCTGGAGGAGGCCGCGGCGCGCGACGCCGACGACTATTTCCAGGAGTTCATCGACGACCTCAACGGGGTCCAGGACGAGGACTATCCGGACGAGTACCCCGAGGGCTACGCGGTCTACACCCAGGACGATTACTGCGACGATCCGGACTGTGCCTGCCGCCAGCAGCGCGACCCCGGCGACGAGAACGACCACAAGCCTGGGACGATCTCCGACGAGGCGGAGCAGGAGATCATCGACCACTACGGCTTCGCGAAGAGCGATGCCGCCATGTCACTCGACGATGTCGATGTGGACGTGCTCGACGTCTGCAAGGACTTCGCCGAGCAGGTCGGCGACGTCATCAGCCGCAACCCAGACCTGCGGGACGCCCCCGGCTTCGACGTCCGCCTCCAGGTCCGCTCGGCGCCGTTCGGCGGGGAGCGCCTTCTCGGCATCAGCCTGTCCTTCGAGCGCGCGAAATGAGCGCCGCCCACATCGAACCCGAGAGCGTGCCGGTCCGCCGGCACCTCAACAACGCTCACGACGACGAGACGCTGACGCGCATCGTCGAGCTGTCGGAGCGCTACACCTACGGGCAGATCGCGACCATGCTGGGGCTCAAGTCCCGCAACGTGGTCGCCGGCATCGTCCACCGGGCGTCGCGGGGCCTGTACCCGCACGTCAAGGTGATGGGCGCCGACCTCGTCCGCCGGGCCAAGGACGCCAAGCGCCAGACCCGCGAGGAGATGCGCAACCAGCGCGACGCTCTCGCCCTGGCGCGGATGGAGCGGAAGAACGCCAAGCGTCGGGCCGAGCGCGCCCTGGCCGCTGCTGCGCGCGCCGCCGACTCCGCGGCCCGGCAGAAGCTCAGCAAGCGCCCGATGGACTGGGCCGAGCGCGAGGCGCTGCGGGCCGAGGCCGACAGGCTGCCGGTCCGCCGGCTGACGCTGATGGAGATCGGCCGCGGCGACTGCCACTGGCCGCTCACGGAGACGCCTGGGACGCTCTTCTGCGCCCTGCCGGCGTCCCCAGGCAAGCCGTACTGCGACTGCCACCAGGCGGTCGCCTACAGGGGGTTCCAGCGATGACCGTCAAGCTCTCGCCGTTCGGCTGGATCGTCGTGCTGTCGATCCTGTTCCAGGTCGTCGTCCTGGCGATGGTCACGAGCGCCTACGGGCACTCGATCTACACGGGCATCTACCCCAACGGCCAGCTCACGCCGGACAAGCCTGGCGATCTCCAATGCTGCGGCGACTATGATTGTGAGCCGCTGACGCCAGACGAGATCGACATGGGCATCGGCCAGGTCCGCATGTACTCGAACCGCCACAAGGAGTGGATCACGGTCGCCGAGACGCGCGTGACGTTCGGCGATATCGTCACCGACAAGAGCGCCGCGGCAGGGCACTGGTGCGGTCGCAAGAAGTACGACCACGAGCCGACGAACGAGGCTCAGCCGGACCCGAAGTGGCACACGTTCTGTGCCTTCGTCCGCCCAGGAGGCGTCTGATGCCTGACTTCACCACCATGGACCCAGACGAGTTCCGCAGGATGGAGTCGTTCGGCAGCATGCCGCGCCTCGTCGACACCGACCGGGTGGCGATCCTGTCGACAAGCGGAGCGGGTGTCTACGTCGGGCAGCTTAGGGGCTACCCCGCCACGCGCAGCGGATATGTCGACAGCCGGCTTCCGAACGAGGCGCTTGCGGCCCTAACGGGCGGGATACAGCCGACGCTGGACTACGTTGCCGGTCTGCTCGACGAGATCGAGCGGCTGCGCAAGTCTCTCGCCCGCACAGCGGATGCGGGGCGCGACCTCGCCCTGGCGTCATTCGACTGGAGCAGCGAGGTTGCCAAGGAGCTTCTCGAACTGAAGGCGGCGGTCGGCGAGGCTCGCGAGCTGCTCGGCCTGCCGAAGCTGGGAGAGGCTAAATGACCGAGCGCACCGGATCGGACCTCTCCTGGAACGAGTACCTGATGGGCTTCGCCCAGCACGCGGCCCGCAAGTCGAAGGACAGCACCCGCGTCGGCGCCGTCCTGGTGGGGCCTGACGGCGAGGTCCGCCTGACGGCCTACAACGGGCCGCCCAGGGGTGTGCAGGACATGCCGTCGCGCCGCGAGCGTCCGGCCAAATACCTGTACTCCTCCCATGCGGAGGCCAACCTGGTCGCCTTCGCGGCGCGGGAGGGCATCACCACCAAGGGCTGCACGGTCTACGTCACCCATCACCCGTGCTCGGCCTGCGCCAGGGCGCTGATCCAGGCCGGCATCCGCTGCGTCTGGGTCGGTCCGGGCAAGACCTCGATGCCCGAGGAAGAGTTCTTGGCGGCCGCCCAGATGCTCAAGGAGGCGGGGGTCTACGTGCTTTCGATTGACTGATGGCTGCCAAAATGCCATCATTCGGTGTCGTTCTGCTGAAGGAGCAGCTACCGTGGCAACCCGCGTCCAGAAGACCAGCCTCCCGGTGATCGGCGAGGTCATCCACCACAAGGTCCGCAAACGCATGCGGATCGCTCGCGCCTACCAGACCAAGCAACCCCGCGGGGCGCGGGTCATGGAGGCCTACGCGGTCCCCCTCAAGTACGCGCCGATGATCGACACCGGCAAGAGCTACCGCAAGGAGCCGTCCCTCAAGGACCGCGCCAGGAAGCTCCTGGGCCAGATCAAGGAGCTGGGCGCGTGAGCGGCGCCCTGGAGCGTGTCCTCGCCAAGGCTGACGCGCAATACGCTGAGATCACTGGCGTTCAACAGCCCGAGCAGATTGAGGCCTTTCCTGTTGAGACTTTGGCACCCGGCGCCGCCGATCCGGCAATGCTGGGCGCCTCGAAGCACCAGCGGCGCGCGGGCGACTTCTACGCGACGCCCGACTGGGTCACCGAGGTCCTCTGCCGGCACCAGCGCTTCGACCAGGTCTGGGAACCCGCCTGCGGCGAGGGGCACATGTCCCGCGTCCTGGAGAACCACGGCGCCTTCGTCTGGTCGACAGACCTGTATGACCGCGGCTACGGCCAGGCGCACGGGGTCAACTTCCTGGAGACGCTGCTCCCGCGGCCCGACGACACGTCCATGAACATGGACATCGTCACGAACCCGCCCTACTCACTCGCCGACGAGTTCGTCGAGCACGCCCTCAAGCTCGCCAGGCCCCGAGGCCGGCGCGTCGCCATGCTTCTCCGCAACGAGTGGGACTGTGCGGCATCGCGCTCGCAGCTCTTCACGGCCGAGGCGGGCTTCAGCCTGAAGATCGTCCGCACGAAGCGGCCGCGCTGGATCGAGGGGACGACCGGCAGCCCACGCCATAACTACAGTTGGTATCTGTGGGATTTCTCCGGCTGGCAGCCGGCCCCCTGCATCATCTACGACCAGTAGGAGAGCGTCATGAAGGCCATCGGTTGGGGCATCCTCGCCCTGCTCATTCTGATCTTCGGACTGCTGACGGCCGGGCTCGCCCAGGCTCAGCAGCCGGCCGGCGAGGCCATGAAGTGCGCCCCGCTCAGCGAGGCCCTGCCCGACCTGGTGCAGAGCGCGGAGCGCATCGGCGCCGTCTCGATGCCGCTGACGGGGGCGGAGGCGAAGGCCTTCCTGCGGGTGGTCAACGCCGAGGAGCCACGCACCGACTTCGATGCCGAGGCGATCCTGATCATCGCGCCGCCGCAGGGCATGGCGCTGATCTTCCTGATCCACAAGAGCCGCAACGAGATCTGCGGCTACATCATCGTCAACGACGAGGTCGCCTCGCGCGCCATGCTCGCCTCGAAGGCGATGCGAGGCCCGAAGGCCTGAGAGATCGGGCGGCGGCGTGGAAGGACACGCTAGGCCTCCGCAGGCCGAACATGGCGATGGGCAACAAGCGCTGCTTCCCTAGCCCTAGCGGAACGCCAGCTAGCCGGTATCAAGCCCGGCCCGCTCGATGCCTCACATGGACTCCGGGTCCATAAATGGACACCGGGTCCATATACGGACTAGGCACTAAATCCTGAATATACGGGGTCGCGTATGAGCGCCGATCACCCGTCCGGCCGACCGATCCGCCGCGACGTCATGAAGCCCGCACCGCGTCTCCCAGGCCGCTCGATAGAGCCCGTCGTGGTCCGCCTGGGGACGCCGACAACCTGGCTCGCCAGCGGGTGCGGGTTCCCGATCAATCCGAGCTATGATGAGTTCCACGAAGCCCGTCGTAAGCGCCTCTGACCTGGCGCGACTGTCCGACCAGGACCGCCTCGCGCTCGACAAGATGCTGGCGTGGCGCGCGACGGCGCGCGACAACCAGCTCCCGCCGCCGGGCAACTGGTCGGTCTGGGGCGTGGTGGCAGGCCGCGGCTTCGGCAAGACCAAGCTCGGCGCCGAGTGGATCTGGGAACAGTGCTGGCTCCGGCCAGGCATCATCGCGCACGTCATCGCCCCGACCGCGGCCGACATCTCCGGCGTCTGCTTCGACGGTCCCTCCGGCCTGACGTCGATCATCCCGAACGGGCTGATCGCCGACTACAACAAGACCGACCAGATCATCATCCTCCCGAACGGGTCGAAGATCCGCGGCTTCTCCGCCGAGAAGCCCGCCCGCCTCCGCGGCCCGCAGTGCCACATCTTGTGGGCCGACGAGCTGGCCGCCTGGCAGCGCGCCGACGAGACCTGGGACATGGCGATGTTCGGGCTCCGCCTGGGCGATCACACGCAGGCCCTGTTCACGACGACGCCTCGCCCGATCCCGCTCGTCCGCTCGCTGATCGAGAACCCGAAGAACGTCATCGTCCGGGGCACGACCTACGAGAACAAGGCGAACCTCTCGAAGAACTTCTACGACGAGATCATCACCAAGTACGAGGGCACACAGCTCGGGCGCCAGGAGCTGAACGCCGAGCTGATCGATCCGGAAGAGTCCGGCATCGTGAAGCGGAGCTGGATACAGCTCTGGCCCTCGAAGAAGCCGCTCCCGAACTTCGAGTTCATCGTCGTCAGCCTGGACACCGCCTTCACCGAGAAGACGCGCAACTCGAAGACCGGCGAGACCGACCCGACCGCCTGCACCGTCTGGGGCCTGTTCCGCTACCGCGACGAGCAGTCCGGCCTGATGAAGGACGGCATCCTGCTGCTCGACTGCTGGGACGAGCACATGGGCATGCCCGAGCTGCTCAAGCGCATCCCGAAGGAGATGGACGTCGGCTACGGCGAGCAGGACCACGCGATCATCCGCCCCGCCTTCGGCCCGACCTACGTCGGCGGTGGCGGGCGCAAGCCGGACCTGCTGCTGATCGAGGAGAAGGGCTCCGGGATCTCGCTGATCCAGATGCTGGAGCAGGAGGGCATCTACGCGCACGCCTACAACCCCGGCCGGGCCTCGAAACTGGAGCGCCTGCACGGGGTTGCGCACCTGTTTGCCAACGGCCTCGTCTGGATGGTAGAATCTGACAAGTACCCCGGCCGGCCACGTACATGGGCTGAGCCTCTCATCGCGCAGCTCTGCGCGTTCTCGGGGGAAGGCAGCGTCGCACACGACGACTACGTGGACAGCACCTCCCAGGCGCTGCGCCTCCTCGTCGACCAGGCGCGTGTCTCCGTGCGCCAGCCGCGCAACCCCGAGGCTCCCCCAGTCTACGAGAAGCCGGTGTCGAACCCCTATGGCTGACGTCCGCAAGATCATCGGTGGCCTGTCGCGGATCAAGCTGCCGCCGGCAGAAAACTCGCGCCTGACGCAGATCGCCACGACGGGCGGCACGTACGAGAAGGCGCGCGACCTGCTCGATGCCGCTGGAGCAACCAAGCGCATCGACTATGGCGCCGGGCGAGGCCATGGCGCCAACATCATCGGCGGCGACAGCTTCGAGCCGTTCGCCCCGCCGGACTTCAACCCCACATTCCGCCGCAGCGCCGACATCCCGTCCGAGGCCTATGACGGCCTGACGAACCTGAACGTGCTGAACGTCCTCGACCCCAGGACGCGCGACGAGGCTGTCGACGAGATCGGCCGCATCCTGCGCTCCGGCGGGACGGGGATCGTCACCACGCGCGGCAAGGACGTCATGGGCGCCAAGGGCGTGCCTGGCGAGGAGCCGATGTCGCTGATCATCGGCCAGGGCGACAAGGCGCGCTACCAGAAGGGCTTCCGCCAGGACGAGCTGCTGGAGTACCTGTACAAGCGCCTGGGCAACAGCTTCGACATCAACAGCCTGCCGCTGGGCGCTGCCGGCGCCCGCGTCGACAAGAAGGCCGAGGGCGGGCTCGCGACCTACGCCGATGGCGGGAGGGTGGGAGCGGCCATCCGCATCCTGTCGCCGGCCTGGCAGTGGAAGAAGCGCGTCTACACGCCAGACCCGTCCGTCAAGGACCCGACCCACAACGACGCCATGGACACGCTCTACTCCACGAGCGGAGCCACGGAGAGGGCCATCGACAACGCCATCGTCCGCGACCGTGCGGTTGCCGGGTTCACGACCTCCGATGGCCGTTTTGTCGACCGTCAGGCCGCATGGGACATCGCCAAGGAGGCCGGCCAGGTCGCTGGCGGGCGCGGCTGGGGCGACGCCCTCTACCACTACGACCTGATGGACCCGGAGGCCCGCAAGGCGGCCGGGTTCCCGGAGCAGAAGGCCGAGGGCGGCCTGGCGCAGTATGCCGGTGGTGGCGTTGTCAAGCGCGTGATGAACCAAATCGCCCAGGCGCAAGGCGGGAGACGGGCCAGCCGCGTCGAGCGCGCGGCCGACGAGATCCCGCACCTGGCCGACACCTACAGCGAAGAAGCCCTCCTTGAGACGTTCAAGAACCGCGGCATCGGCGTTTCCTCGATGGCGCCCAAGCAGTTCGAGGAGCTGGCCTACCCGATCCCGCTGCCCCAGATGGACGAGCTGGAGGAATACAAGGGCCACGGCAAAAGCATCGGCGGCTTCGAGGGCTACATCGACCACCTCGCCAAGATCGCCAAGGGCGGCGGGTTCAGCTCCGTCCCGAACCTCACCCTGTCACGCCGCGGCGAGGCCTTCGGCTCCGGACCGGAGAAGGACATCATCGGTCCCTTCGTTCACGGGCACGAGGGCCGTCACCGCATGCGTGCGCTCGACAGGCTCGGCTACGAGCACGGTCTCGTCACGGTCACGCCGGGCGACATCCGCAGCGCACTGACCAGCAAGGACGGTCTCGGGCAGCTCGACATCCAGAGGATGAACGAGTTCCTGAAGAAGGGTGTGAAGCCCGAGGCGGCGGTCGACGGTTGGGGCGACGAGGTCTACCAGGCGTTCCCCGAGGTCTATGCCGAGGGTGGCCCCGTCCAGCTCAACCAGGGCGGACAGCCGCGCAAGCCGATGATGGCCCCCAAGGCCATGGTCGACTACCTGCGCGAGATCGACCCCAACGACAACCTGAAGAACGTCGTCCGCGAGGACCGCTACAAGAAGGTCTTCGGCCACACGCCAAGCGACATCGTCTCGATGACGCACAAGGGCGAGGGCACCGCGGCGCCGGACCCCACCGCGCCGATGCCCATGAGCCCCATGGCCGTCAAGGTCATGGGCAACCGCGTCGAGCTGCCTGTCACGGCCCCCAAGGCCGTCAGCGACCTCGTGGAGGGCACCAGCGAGGTCGTGGCCCCACAGACCGCTGGCGACCTGGCGCTGGGCGCCGTGCTGTCTCCCATGGCACGTCCGCTCGGCATCGCCGCCAGGTCGGCCATCGGCGGCATGGGCCTGGCATCCGATGCGGATGCGGCCGAGGCCGGCATCGGCGGCCTGCGCCGCGCCTCGATGTTCCCCATCGGGAAGAACTTCACGGTCATCCAGGACTGGGAGAAGCGCCTCCTCGACGACGGCAAGTTCAACCTCTGGGAGGACCAGGGCGTCTACAAGGGGCCGGACGGTCTCTGGCGCTTCGAGATCGACGACAGCGGCATGAAGGTCAAGGACATGCCGAGCAAGCCAGGCTCCATCGCTCGGATCTCCGACTACATCGACCACGAGGCGCTCCGGCACGAGTACCCGGACGTCATGGACATTCCGGTCACATACGCCCCGGACCAGGCGTGGCACGGCGGCTTCTACCAGCCGCCAGGCGGCGCGGCGCCGGAGGGCATCACCATCTCGAAGGAGGGGTTCGTCCAGGACCCCAACAAGTTCAAGGACCTGATCCTGCACGAGGCGCAGCACGCCATCCAGAACCGGGAGGGCTTCACGCCTGGGGCGGCGCCCGAATATGCGCTCAGGCGCATGAAGAACGAGATCGACGACGGCGCGGCCGGCGTCACCTATACGCCTGGCAAGATGTCGCAAGACGACATCGATCTGGCTCGGGCGATGCACGGCGGCCTGGACGCCATGCCGGAAGAAGTTCGCAAGATGCTGGCAAGAAACGCCTACATGCGGAACTACGGCGAGGTCGAGGCGCGCAACGTCGAGAGGCGCAAGGACCTTCCGATGTTCGACACGAAGCCTGACTGGGATGCGATGAAGCGCGAAATCATCGCCATGTACGAGAGAGACTACCCAAATAACAGCTACGAATACATGGATCATGTCCGCCAAGACCCGCTGGCATACAGCGACGTGCTGGATCGGAGGAGGCTGGAGGTGAAGCCAGGCCGCCGGAACAGCGACAACCTGCCGAGCTACACGCAGGACCACGACGACGACTGGACCATCGTCCCAGGCGCCGGCTTCTCGCGCAACCGGGAAGCCTACGAGCAGACGGTGAACGAGACGCTCTGGCAGAAGAAGCGCCAGGAGGAGGCCGCTGCGGCCGCCAAGAAGGCCGGGGAAAGCGGGTTCGCCGAGGGCGGCTCCGTGAGCGCGCTCGATGAACTCATGGCAATGGTGGGCTGACGATGAGCAAGGTCAGGGGCGGCCTCTCCGCCTTCCAGCGTTGGTTCGGCAACAGCGTCGTCCGCGACCAGGAGGGCAAGCCGCTCCTGACGTACCGCGGCGAGCATGGCGAGCCCGGCAAGGAGATGCTTCAGACGAAGCTGCCGTCGATCACGTTCACGGATGGGGCAGAGGGCGCCAGCACCTACGCGATGGAGCCGAACGACTGGCGCGACACCCCCATCGCGCCGCGCGTCACCCCGGCCTACCTGAAGATCGAGCGTCCGATCATCAACAAACTGGAAAGCCAGTGGGTCGACCCATTTGTTGAGTTCAGCGAACTTCACGACAAGCTGGACCCAGAACTTCTCCAGATTCTGGCCCGGCGACATGCTGGTCACATCCAGAATACTGGAAACTGGGACAATAACTTTTCAAAAAAATACCCGGACGTCGATGCTCTTCTGAGGGACGACCCGAAGAAGATCAACGAGCTTTACATGGACGCCTACCCGCTCCTGGACGACCCAGACTTCGTCTCGGCGGCCAAAAAGCGCGGCTATGACGGCGGAATCCACGCCGGAACCGGCGAGACCTCCGACGACATGGAGTTCCGCATCTTCGACCCATCGCAGGCCAGGAGCCCGTTCATGAAATACGCCACTGGCGGCATGGCGGCAGTGCGCCGCGAGCAGGGCCGCATCAAGGACATCAATCGCGCCTCGCCGGCCGAGGAGATGCTGTACGACAAGCGCTACCGCAACTTCCTGGAGGACTACGACAGCCTGTACGCGACCAGGCCGGTCGGCGGCACGGACCAGTACCGGCTGCCGGAGATCCCGCGCTTCGCGGAGGGCGGTGGGACGTCAGACTGGAACGGCACCGAGGCAGAGCGCGCGGCGGCCGGAGCGGCCATCGGCGAGGCATTCAACGCCGGCAACGAAGCCATCGCCTCGATGGGCGGCCTCGAACAGTTCGGCAGCGAGGGCTACTACGGCGAGGGCGCCGGCAGCGGCGGGCAGAATTGGGGACAGTGGTCTCCGGACGAGCCTGGCTATACCGGCGTCGCGGGCGACATCCTGGGCGGCATGGGCGTCGGCGCACCGGAGGCCTACTACACCGGCTCCCCGAGCGGCATGCTGGGCGCCGACCTGTACAGCGGGACGTCCATCGCCAACCAGGACATCGACACGGCAGCCGTGAACGACCAGGACGGGTCGCTCTACGGCGGCAACCGCATGGACCCCTCCTCGACCGGCTTCAGCTCGCCGTTCACGGAGAACCTGGCGAACGTAGCGGCCGCCTCCAGCTTCACGCCGTCCCCGGTCGACGAGTTCGCCGGGCAGAACATGCGCGGCGTCAACTTCGACTTCGGCTACAACACGCCGACCGGCGCCCCGGCCGGCGCTCAACCCATGAGCTACGACAGCTCGGTCGTCTCGACGCCCTACGGCTACGCCGGCACGCCCGAGTTCGACGAGGCCTTCTCGGTGCTCGGCCCGAACGGCATGGCGACGCCCGTCGACCGCAGCATGGGGACGGTCCTGGGCCAGCACGCCGGCTATGGCTTCGACCCGCGCTCGGCCTACGCGCCTGGCATGGGCGCCACGACCTTCCAGGACTGGAGCACGGTCCCCGAGGTGCCCGCGGCACCCGCCCCGACCGATGTCCCGGCCGACCCGATGGTCGCCGACCGCGACCTGCGCTCCGGCGCGGCCCGCGTCCAGGAATCGGCCATCGGACCCTACACGACGGACCTGAAGGGCATGTCGCCCCAGGGCGTGCGTAACCTGGCCGCTCTCGCAGCCAACGAGGCGAGCCCCATCGCCCGCTCCATCGCCCGCGCCGAGGGCATCCCCCTCCAGGAGGCGATGCAGAAGGCCTACGGGCACGTCATCGAGACGGTCATGAACCGCTCCACGCTGGGCCGCGTCGGCTTCGGTGGGCAGATCTACGATCAGCCGCTGGAGCAGGTCATGAACCAGCGGGCGCAGTTCTCCGGGGTGCCTGGCACCTTCGGCGCTGGCCGCACGCCCGGCCGCGTCAACGAGCTGCCAGCCTCGCCGGCCGACATCTCGGCGACCATGGCGAACCTGAACCGCATCGAGGACGGGCGCCGCTCGTACCCGAACGCGCTCGACTTCGCCAACGCGACGATCCCCGAGGTCCGCGCGAAGGAGTGGGTCTCCGACATGCTGAAGCAGCCGGACACGGTCCGCGTCGGATACGGCCCCGGCTCGCACTGGGTCGGCAACGTCAACGACCGGCGCGTCAACGACTACAGCATCAGCCTGCCGGACATGTCGAGCTACTACAACGCGCCGAACTCGCGCCCGTACGGTGCGACGCCGGCCAACAGCCGCAGCATCGTCGGCGAGCTGTTCGGCATCAATCCGGCCATGGCAGCCGAGCCCGTCGCCGGTCGAGGCACCAACCCGTACTCCGACCTCCCAGCGGAGGACGGCCCGCTCGGCGACCAGTACGCCGACGAGGCGGGCGCCATCTACGGCAACATGAGCCTGCCGCCCGAGGCGCCGCGCTCGTTCGAGTTCAGCCCGATCCAGGAGGACACCACCTCCAGGTCGCGCGCCCGCGACCCGATGACCAACGAGCGCTTCAGCGAGTACGGCAACCGCCTGGCGCTGGGCCTGAACAACGTCGCATCGGCGATGAACCCGGCGCAGCCGCCCTCCGCCATCGAGGAGGTTCCGGCCGTCCCCGACACGCCCGTGCCCCAGGCTCCGCCCGGCAGCCAGTACGCCTACGCCGACGTCCCGATGCCGCCCGAGCGGCCGGAGGAGTTCTACAACCTGGACGTCGTCGACGGCGTCCGGCGGGACATCGCTGCCGCCGAGCGGCCGGCGAACGACATCACCGTCTCCAAGCCCGCCGGGACGGCGGTGGCGGCCGCCGCGGAACCGGAGTATAATCGCATCCCGGAGAGCGTCGTGAAGCACGGCGTGAACGCGGTGGTGGGCATGGTCCCCTTCGCGGGACCGGTCAACACCCTCGCAGGGCTCTTCGGCTACTCAGCCGGCGACATGATGGCGAAGGGCAAGCCGTCCTACGACCCGCTCCAGCCGGGCCTGGGCGCCGGCTACGACCAGTACGGTCGCCCGGTCGCCCCAGGTCCCGCGCCCTCAGGCGGGTTCACCCAGCTTGCGTCCGCAGGACCCGCGGCCGCGCCGACACCCACACCCGTCAACCCCGGCGTCACCATGCGGTCGTATCTCGGCCTGGATGACCCCAGGACCTACGGCATGCGGCCCCAGCAGGCCCTATTCGCCGCCCGCGGCGGCCTGGCCCGCAGCAAGGATCGATAAATGTCTGGCGACAAGGACGACTACCGCGACCTCTCCGGCGAGTGGCTGGAGAACGAGGACGAGGAGATGGAGGGCGACGACGTCCAGGATACGGACGACGGCGGAGCCATAGTTTCGTTCGACGAGGAGGAGCCCGCGCCGGCCGACATCTCCGAGCACTTCATCAACCTGGCCGACGAGTTCCTGAGCGACTCGGAGCTGGCGACCATCGCCGACGACCTGCTCGATGCCATCGAGGAGGACCGCAAGGCCCGCAAGAAGCGCCAGGACCAGTACGAGAAGGGCCTCGACCTGTCGGGCCTGTCCGACGAGGAGAGCGGCGGCGCCGACTTCGACGGCGCGTCGGTCGTCAACCACCCGGTCATCACCGAGGCGTGCATTGATTTTGCTGCCAGGGCGATGAAGGAGCTGTTCCCGGCCAGCGGCCCAGTCAAGACGCACATCCTGGGCACGATCACGTCGCAGCGCCTGGAGAAGGCCGAGCGCAAGAAGCGCCGCATGAACCGGCAGCTCACGGTCGAGATGAAGGAGTTCCGCGCCGAGCTGGAGCAGACGCTCAGCCAGGTGCCGATGGGCGGCTCGCAGTACCTCAAGATGTACTACAGCCGGCGCAAGAAGCGCCCGACCAGCGAGTTCGTGCCGGTCGACAACGTGCTGATCCCGTTCGCGGCGACCGACTGGGAGTCGGCCGAGCGCAAGACGCACGTCCAATACGTCACCGAGCTGGAGTTCAAGCGCCGCGTGAAGAGCGGCGAATACCGCGACATCGAGCTTGGCTCGGCCGAGATGCTCGACCGCACCGACGTCGAGAAGACAAACGACAAGATCGAGGGCCGCGAGGAGGACCCGTTCAACGTTGACGGCCTGCGGACCATCTTCGAGGTCTGCTGCTACCTCGACATCGAGGAGTCCGACGACTACCTGCCCTACGTCGTCACCATCGACAAATCCACGCGCAGCGTCCTCTCCGTCTACCGCAACTGGGAGGAGGAGGACGAATCGCGCGAGGAACTCACTCACATGATCGAGTTCCGCTTCATCCCCTGGCGCGGAGCCTACGGTTTGGGTTTCCCGCACATCATCGGCGGGCTGACGACGGCCATCACCGGCTCTCTGCGCGCGCTGCTCGACAGCGCCATGGTCAACAACATCCCGACCGCGATCCGCCTGGCCGGCAAGGGCTCCAGCCAGACCATCACGCTCAAGCCTGGCAAGATCGCGGAGATCGAGGGGCCGGTGGGCAACGGCGACATCCGGCAGCAGATCATGCCGATCCCGTTCAACCCGCCATCGCCCGTGCTGTTCCAGCTCCTGGGCTTCCTGACGGATGCCGCCAAGGGCGTCGTCCGGACGACCTTCGAGGACCTGGCCGAGCAGAAGCAGGACATGCCGGTCGGCACCACGATGGCGCTGATCGAGCAGGGCATGACGGTCTTCTCGTCGATCCACGCCCGGCTGCACGAGAGCATGTTCAAGGCTCTCCAGGTCCTGCACCGCCTGAACAAGTACCACCTCACCGAGGAGGCCCAGAAGGACGAAGCCGGCGAGGTCCTCGCCAAGCGCTCCGACTTCGAGGGGCCGATGGACGTCGTCCCGGTTTCGGACCCGAACATCTTCTCCGAGACGCAGCGCATGGCCCAGATGCAGGCCATCGCCCAGCGCGCCCAGGCGACCGCCCAGCTCGGCATCTATGACCTGCGCAAGGTCGAGGAGCGCATCCTCGACCAGCTCAAGATCCCGAACAAGGAAGAGCTGCTGGCGAAGGTGCCGGAGCCGCAGAACATGAACGCCGTCAACGAGAACGTCGCCGCCACGCTCGGCCGGCCGATCACGGCGTTCCCGGACCAGGACCACCTGGCGCACCTGACGACGCACATCGACTTCCTGAAGAGCCCCGTCTTCGCCAATCAGTTCATCGGGCGCACCACGCTGCCGATCCTGCTCAACCACCTGCGCGAGCACGTCGCGCTGCTGTACGTGCAGATCGTCAACGAGGCGACGTCGGAGGCCGCCGGCCAGAAGGTCACGGAGCTGATCGACACGAAGTCGCCCGAGGTCATGCAGGAGTTCGACCGCCTCATGGCGGCCGCCTCCCCGAGCGCGACGAACGCCATCACGCAGGTCCTCCAGGAGATCATGCCGGTCATCGACCAGCTCGCCAACCAGGTCGCGCAGATGCAGTCGCAGCAGATGCCGCAGGACCCCAAGGCGCAGGCCCAGGCTGCCGAGACGCAGCGCAAGGCTGCCGCCGACCAGGCGAAGGCCTCGAACGACCAGGCGAGGCTCCAGGGCGACGCCGAGGAGCGGCAGCTCAAGGCTGCCGAGGCCGAGCGCAAGGTCGCGATGGACGCCCGCGAGCAGCAGCTCCGCGAGCGCGAGATCGCCCTGGAGGCGCGTCGCGCCGAGATGGACCGCCAGTCCGAGGAGCGGATGAAGAACGCCGACCTCACCGTCCGGAAGTCCATGAACGATGCCGACAACCAGACCGCGATGACCCTGGCCCACATGGAGATCCAGGACGCGCAGGAGGCCCGCGCGCTGTCCGCCGAGCAGGCGGCCGCCGACCGGGCCGCCGGCATGCACGACAAGCAGCTCGACCGCGAGTTCAAGGGCGAGAAGATCGGCGTCAGCACCGGGACTGGGATCAATCCCTGACCGGGGCGTTGACGCCTTGCCACCTATTGATGTGGGGATGCCACCGTGCTAGAATTGGAGCTGCGGATCAAGCGCGCTCTCGAAGCTGAGCTGCTAAAGCACAGCCAAAACGCGCTACTGGCTCCAGGCAATCAGCCGAGCCTCTACGACTATGGCTTCGCCTGCGGTGTAGCTGCGGGCATGTCTAAAGCCATCGACGTCGTCCGATCCGCTATCTCCAGCGACGAAGAGGAAGACGATCATGGCAGAATCCGCCGTGGTGGACTTCCAGGGTGACGAGTACGACTATGCCTTTCCGGCGGTCGACCCTGGCGTGAAGCCGTTTGGCTCACGGGTACTTGTCCAGCTCCGCAGAGCGAAGAAGGTCTCGAAGGGTGGCATCATCCTGGTCGACGAGACCAAAGAGACCGAAAAGTGGAACACGCAGACGGCAAAGGTCATCGCGACCGGGCCGCTCGCGTTCCGGAACCGGGAACACCTGAAGCCATGGGCGGAGGGTAGTTGGTGCGAACCAGGACAGTTCGTCCGCGTGCCGAAGTACGGCGGAGACCGATGGGAAGTCGCCATCGGAGACAACGAAGAGCCCGCGCTGTTCGCGCTCTTCAACGATCTGGATCTACTCGGCCTTGTGACCAGTGATCCTCTCGCCATCAAGGCATTCATCTGAGCCGAAAGGGCCGGATCTCATGGACATCGAAAAAGAACTCTCGGACCTTGAGTCCGGCAAGCGGGTTGCCAATCAGGCACCGCAGGGTGCGCAGACCGACGACGACGAAGATTTTGACGTCATCGAGACTGACGAGGAGGGCAATCGCCTCTCCGACGACAAGGACGGCGACGAGCGTCTGTCGGCCGATCAGCGAGAAGACGAAGACGAGCGCGAGGCGATCCGCGAGGCCCGCCGCAAGGAGCGCAAGGAGAAGCGGGAGCGCCAGCGCGCCGCCCGCGACCAGAGCAAGGCAGAGATCGAGGCGCTCCGGCGCCAGGTCGCCCAGCTCACAGCGGCCCAGCGCCAGCGCGAGGCCGGCGAGATCGACGAGCGGCTGAACGAGGCCACTCGTGTTTACCAGGCAGCCAACGCCGCCATCCAGCGCGGCGCCC